>Ga0209598_10001365_pt1 | contig 19999 bp, 16 predicted proteins | sample M_140807_EF_Meta_FD_187317 | JGI IMG/M metagenome (GOLD analysis project Ga0209598, IMG submission 187317) | Freshwater microbial communities from Lake Montjoie, Canada to study carbon cycling - M_140807_EF_MetaG (SPAdes) (version 2) | ecosystem: Environmental > Aquatic > Freshwater > Lake...
CGGAGTCCGTCGACAGCCGCCAGACACCTGACAGGGGATCGAAGCTCACCCCGAAAGGCCCCTGCATGTCCAGTGGTTCGGCGGAAAGAAAGCCCCGCAGCTCTTCGGGAGTCAGGAACTTGCGCCAGTCATGGGTACCGGCCGGCAGCCAGCGCAGGACATACTCCGCCCCGATCTTGGCCAGGGCCAGGGCCCGGAGGGTGCGGTTCAGGGTCGCCACGACCATCAGGCCGCCGGGCGCCAGCAGGCGCCCGCAGGTGCGCAGGAACTCGCCCGGGTCGGCCACGTGCTCGATGACCTCCATATTGAGGATCACGTCGAAGGGTGGCGTTCCCTCAGCCTCTAGGGCCTCAGCGGTCGAGGCGAGGTAGGTGACGGGAACACCGGTCTGTTCGGCATGGGTCCGGGCCGTGCCGATGTTGCGCTCGGAGGCGTCGACCCCCGTCACTTCGAACCCCAGGCGCGACATGGGTTCGGACAGCAGCCCCCCGCCGCAGCCGATGTCGAGCAGCCTCAGGCCTTCGAAGGGCTGGCGACCGGCACCGTCCCGGCCGAAGTGGGCCAGCCCCGTCTCCCGGATGAAGGACAGGCGAACCGGGTTGAAACGGTGCAGGGGGGCAAACTTGCCCTTGGGGTCCCACCATTCGGCGGCGATGCGAGAGAACCTCTCGACTTCGGCGGGATCGATGCTGGAGCGGGGCTCGGCCATGGGGGGCACATACCAGAGGCTCCGGTGGCCTGAACAGGGGAAAGCCGGGATCGCCGGGGAGTTGCCCCCTCCCCGCCCCCCCGCTAGAACGCCCTTCTTTCCGGTCTGGAGTGCAGATTGCGAGCCATGTCGCGGCTGGTCATGAAATTCGGCGGCACCTCCGTGGCCGACCTGGAACGCATCCGGCGCGTCGCAGGGCTGGTCGCTGCCGAAACTGCAGCGGGCCACAGGGTCGCGGTCGTCGTCTCTGCCATGAGCGGCAAGACCAACGAGCTGGTGGCCTGGACAGACGCTGCGGGACCCGCCGCCGATGGCCTGCCGGCCTCCGATGACGAATATGACGTCGTGGTGGCGTCGGGCGAACAGGTGACCGCCGGCCTCCTGGCCATGACCCTGCGCAACATGGGGCTGTCCGCCCGCTCCTGGATGGGCTGGCAGGTCCCCATCATCGCCGACGACGCCCACGGGCGCTCGCGCATCGACGATGTTCCACCGGAAGCACTGACGGCCTCAATGGACGCTGGGGTGATCGCGGTCATTGCCGGCTTCCAGGGGGTGACGGCCTCAGGCCGGATCGCGACCCTGGGCCGAGGCGGATCCGACACCAGCGCCGTGGCGATCGCCGCCGCGGTGCGGGCCGTGCGCTGCGACATCTACACGGACGTCGATGGGGTCTACACCACCGACCCCCGCATCGAGTCCCGGGCCCGGAAGCTGGCGCGCATTTCCTACGAGGAGATGCTCGAGATGGCCTCCCTGGGCGCCAAGGTCCTGCAGACGCGGTCGGTGGAGCTGGCCATGGCCCAAAAGGTGCCACTGCGGGTCCTGTCGAGTTTTGTCGAGCCCGGCGATGCCCCGGGCCAGGGCACCATTGTGTGCGACGAGGAAGAGATCATGGAAAAGCGGATCGTCAGCGGAGTCGCCTACAGCCGGGACGAGGCCAAGATCAGCCTGTTCGGCCTGCCCGATCATCCGGGCGTCTCTTCGGTCATCTTCGGGGCCCTGGCCGACGCCAACGTCAATGTCGACATGATTGTGCAGAGCCACGCCCGGATCGCCGATACGGCCAACATGGAGTTCACCGTCGGCAAGCGGGACGCCGGACGGGCAGTGGACCTGGTCCGCCGCCTCAAGGATCAGGTCGGTTTCGAGGACGTCCAGGTCAACGAGGACGTCGCCAAGGTGTCGGTGATCGGCGTTGGCATGCGCAGCCACGCAGGTGTCGCCAAGACCATGTTCGGCGCCCTGGCCGAGAAGGGGGTCAATATCCAGGTCATCTCGACCTCGGAAATCAAGATCTCCGTCCTGATCGACGCCGCCTACACCGAACTCGCGGTTCGGGCCCTTCACGCCGCCTACGGCCTGGACCAGCTCTGACCCGGTCCTACCGGCTCCTTGCCGCGGGAGGGAAGGTCATCGGATAGTCTGGGGACCAATGGTTGGCCGTCCCGCTGGTCACATACCAACACAGGAAAAGCGCGCAGATCAGGGCACCCGGCAGGTAGCTGTTCGTCCGGCGCCAGGTGAAGACCGAGATTACGCCGACGATCGCCAACAGGGGAATGAACTGCAGGCCGACAATAACGTTGAGGGGCGCGGTTGGGGTCAGAAGCAGGCCTGTCGAGAACAGGGTTCCGTACTCCAGCGCCGCCAGGACCAGGAAGCCGCCGCCCAGGACGCTCGCCGCCGTCAGGTAGGTCGAGCGCCGTCCGGCACCATCGACCGCCAGCAGGGCGCACAGGCCGCGGACCAGGATCACCGAATGGAGGATCCAGAACGGCAGGTAGGTCAGGAAGACGCCCCATCGCGGCGCTTCCAGGGGACGGAAGCCGAGCACCCAGAACCGGAAATCCACGTGCAGCAAGCGGTCCACGGCCAGCAGGGCTAGGGCGCCGGCCCCGACTGCGGCCAGGGCCGCCACTGACGAGCGCGGAATGTCCAGGCTGAAGTCCGGGTGACCCCGCCGGAGGAACGGCACCGCCAGGAGGGACAGGAGGGTGTTCAGCAGGGCCCAGGCGAGAAGCTGGTTCTGAATCCACTGCGGAAAGTGGGCGGAGGGAAGCCAGAGCTCGCCCAGCTTCATGAATGGCAGGTAGGTCAGGGCGGGCAGGACGGCGGTGAGGGCCAGGGCGATCCAGCCCCCGGAGCCCCGGACTGCGACGACGGGTTCAGGATTGCGCCTCAGGTCACCGATCCAGGGTAGGGCCAGAATGGCCTCGAAGACTCCCAGCAAGACCAGGATGAAACCGACGAAGCCAACGAGGGTGCCGATCTCCTTCCAGAACCAGATCTGGTTTCCGGCCGGCAGGGGATGGCCCTCGCCCTCCAGCCGCGCCTGCATCCAGTCGACGACGGGTGCCACGCCGCCAGAGGAGAAATGTTCCCAGGGATGGGTGACGTGGGGAAGGTCAAGGCGGCGGGCCGTCCCCAGGGCGGGATCGCCGTAGACCCGGCCGGGCTCAACCGCCGAAGCGACGCCAAAGACCTGCTTCAGCTTGGCCGAGTCCGGCAGTCCAGTTCCCTTGGGCGAGCGCCACATGAGGCCGGCGAACTCATCTAGCCCTCCGAAGACCACGTTCAGGTTGCGCGGGAAATCCGGGCGGACCTCGTCCGGAGGCCCGAAGAGCCCCGGGGCGGAGCCCACCAGGGCCATGGCGCGGTAGCCATCGGGTTGGGCGTGAGCCGCCGCGAGGATCGGGCCGCCGCCCATGCTGTGGCCGGCCAGGCCGATCTGCTGCGGATCGACGAAGGGCTGGCTACGCAGGAAGGCCAGGGCCGAAGGGCCTCCGAAGCCCGCCGCGCCCACATTGCCGCCGGAGCTGCCGTGTCCGGTCATGTTCATCGACAGGACAACGAAACCCCGCCGCGAAAGCTCGATGGCGAAGGGGCTCTGCATCTCCCGGGTGTTGATGTAGCCGTGGCTGAGGAGGACCGCCGGGGCGCGCCGCCCGCCCTCCAGCCCGGCGGGCCGGTAGAGCAGGCCCGACATCTCGGCACCCTCGGCCGTGCGCCAGTGGGCTTCACCGATCTGAACGCCGCCGGAGGTCTGCACCCGCGAGGCCAGGAGTGATCCTGCAACAATGAGAACAAGGCCGATCAGGGCCAGCCGGTAGCGCATGGGCTTCCCCCCGAGAGGATCCCGGCGGACAGGTGCCGCCGTAGGCCGCCTTATATCACAAGGTGACGGCCCCCTAACAATGCGCTTACCGTGCGCCGCGCATCCAAGGAGATTTGAGTCATGTCCAACGCCCTGGGTCTTTCCCTGCTTCACCTGATCATGGGCGGCTACCTAATTGGCCAGCCGCCCATCGACGCCGTCCGGCTCCTGCCGCCGCCGCCGCCGCCCGGGTCGAGCCAGGAGGCCTTTGACCGCGCGACCGCGGCGGCCGCCCGCGCGGGCGTGGACGGACCCGCCTGGAAGGCGGCGATCCGCGAGGCGAACATCCCCAATGCAGACTTCATGCAGACCCTGTCCTGCGCCGTCGGCGTCCAGGTCTCGGCAGACAAGACCCCGGCGGTCCAGAAGTTGTTCTCTTCGGCTGTGAGCGACTTCGTCGGGCCCATGGAGCAGGCCAAGTCAAACTGGAAGCGGCCGCGTCCCTTCACGGTGGACGGCGGACCGGCATGTGATCCCCGGGTGGCTGCCGGGCAGGGCGACAAGCTTGGCTATGCCTACCCCAGCGGGCACGCTGGTCTGGGCTGGCTCCTCGCTCTCGTCCTTTCCGAGGCCGCCCCGGCCCGCGCCGACGCCATTCGCGCCTGGGGCTCCGATGTCGGCCAGCACAGGGTGGACTGCCGCGTCCACTGGGCAAGCGACGTGGCGGCCGGGCGCATGCTGGGCCTGGCGGTCTACGCACGGGTGTCGGCGACCCCCGCCTACCAGTCCGACCTCAAGGCCGCAGCGGCGGAAATTGCCAAGGCGGCGCCCATTTCCTGCCCGCCGGGCTGACCAGCGCCTTCCTGGCAGGCATCAGGCTTGCTGGACGCCCGCCGCACGGGCATTTGTTTTCCGTTCTGTCACCCCTTCCTGCTAAAAGGCCGGCGGGGAAGAGGGTTTCCTCCCGCCGCGAGGGGCCATTGCCAACGCCGACCTCCAGTTTCGCCGTCAGGGGCCAGAGGAGCCTGCTCCGGCAGATCCGCGAGGCCCTCGCCTCGGGCGGACCTGTCCAGGCGCGCCTGGACATGGTGGTTCGCGTCATCGCCCAGTCGATGGTGGCGGAGGTCTGCTCGCTCTACATGCGCCAGGGCGACGGCCATATGGAACTGTTCGCCACGCAAGGCCTGTCCCCGGACGCCGTTCACCTGACGCGGATGAAGCCAGGGGAAGGCCTGGTAGGCGACATCATGCGCCTGGGGCGGCCGCTCAACCTTTCAGACGCACCCAATCACCCCGCCTTCTCCTACCGGCCGGAGACAGGAGAGGACCCCTTCCACGCCTTCATGGGCGTGCCCCTGCTGCGCGGTGGCCGGGCCATCGGCGTGCTGGTGGTCCAGAACCGGACCGAGCGGGTCTATTCCGAGGATGAGGTCGAAGACCTGCAGATCATCGCCATGGTCCTGGCCGAGATGGTGGCCGGGGGCGAGATTGCTGCCGAGGGGACCCTCAAGAATATCGACCTGGTGCCCAAGAAGCCCGAGCGGCTGAAGGGCGCGCGCTTCGCAGAGGGCCTCGCCCTTGGGGTCGTGGTCCTGCACGAGCCGCCGATGGCGCCGTCGGACCTGCTCGCCGAGGACGTCGGCGCTGAAGAGGAGCGACTGAAGGCGGCCGTCACGGCCCTCCAGGCCCAGATCGACGGTATGCTCGAGGGCCAGCACGGCCTGGTGGAGGCCTCCTACGAGGTGCTCGAGACCTATCGGATGTTTGCACACGACCGGGGGTGGAGGCGCTCCCTCGAGGACGCCGTGCGCAATGGCCTCACCGCAGAGGCCGCGGTGGAGCGGGTCCGCTCTGAGCACCGCGCCCGGCTGGGCCAGGCCAGGGACCCCTACCTGCGCGAGCGGCTCCATGACTTCGAAGACCTGGCGGACCGGCTGTTGCGACACCTGGCAGGCGACGCCGCCCTGGTTCGCGACCTGCCCGAGAACGCTATCCTCATCGCCCGGAACCTCGGGCCCGCTGACCTCCTGGAGTACGACCGCACCCGGCTGAAGGGCCTTCTCCTCGAGGAGGGATCCACCGCCAGCCACGCTTCCATCGTCGCCCGAGCCCTGGACATTCCCTGCGTCGGGCGCCTTGTGGGCCTGCGGGACAAGGTCTCGGAAGGCGACATCGTCATCGTCGACGCCGAAATGGCCGAGGCCTACCTGCGGCCGCGTCCGGACGTTGTGAAGGCCCTCAAGGCCCGGCTCGACGTCCGGTTGCAGAGGCGCGCCGAGTTCGCCCGCCTGCGGGACCGGCCCGCCATTACCCAGGACGGGGCCAAGATTCAGCTGCTGATGAACGCTGGCCTGGACGTCGACCTGGACATGCTGGGCGACGCCGGCGCCGACGGGATCGGGCTCTTCCGCACCGAGTTCCAGTTCATGGTCGCCGAGGAGATGCCGCGACTGACGGCCCAGACGGCCCTCTACAGCCGGGTCATGGACGCGGCCGGGGACCTGCCCGTGACCTTCCGAACCCTGGACCTAGGGGGGGACAAGGTCCTGCCCTACATGGAGGCCGAGCGGGAGGACAATCCAGCCCTGGGCTGGCGCGCAGTGCGCATGGGTCTGGACCGCCCCGCCCTCCTGCGCCTCCAGCTCCGGGCGCTGATCGCAGCCTCCCAGGGCCGACCGCTGAAGATCATGTTCCCCCTTGTCGCCAGCGTCGATGAATTCCGCGCCGCCCGGGCCCTCGTCGACCAGGAGGTGGCCTGGGCGCACAGACGCGGCAGGCCGGAGCCCGCACGGCTGGATGTCGGCGCCATGATCGAGGCCCCCTCGGTGATCTGGCACCTGGACGCCCTCCTGCCCCTGACGGACTTCGTCAGCGTCGGCACGAATGACCTGATGCAGTATCTTTTCGCTGCAGATCGCGGGAATCCCCGGGTCTCCGAACGGTACGACTTCCTCTCGCCGCCAGCCCTGCGCGCCCTGGAGATGATCCAGAAGGCCTGCGCCGAAACCGGGACGCCGGTCTCCGTCTGCGGGGAGATGGCGGGACGTCCCCTTGAGGCCTTCGCCCTGGTGGCCCTGGGCTTCGAGGCCCTCTCCATGCCCCCGGCCGGGATCGGACCGGTTAAGCAGATGGTCCTCTCCTGCGACCGCGCAGCGGCCCGCCGGGGGGTCCAGAGCCTGATCCGCAGCACTGCGGGATCGATCCGGAACGAGGTCGAGACCCTGGCCCGTAAGCTCTACCTGGCCATCTGAGCCCCGCGGGCAGCAATTGGCCTCGCAACATCGGCGTGTTATCGCCAGACCGCTTTCGCGGGGGTCGGCTCGGCCATGACTGAAGAGGTGGAGATGCCGGCCGGGGCGGCCTTACCGGCCCCCGACCTGCAGGGCGGAGAGCACGTTGGCGCGGCCCTGCGCACCCTCCGGGAAGCCAGGGGGCTGAGCATAGCGGACATCACAGCCCGGACCCGCATCCGGCCCGCTCACGTTGAGGCCATCGAATCCCTTAGCCTGGAAGACCTGCCCAGCCGCCCCTTCACGATCGGGTACCTGCGGGCCTATGCCCAGGCCCTGGGCCTGCCCGGAGACGCCGCGATTGCCCGCTTCAAGGCTGACGATCCGGACCGGAACGACGGCCTGCGACCCCCCGTCGGCGTCCGGCGCATGGCCGACCCGCGCCTGCGGCTCATGCTCTTCGCCGGCCTTCTCATTCTGTCGGCGATTTTCGCCTGGAACCTGATCCGCAGGGGCAGCCTGCACGAAGTTTCGCAGGGGTCCGCGACCCCCGTTTCAGAAGCCCCAGCGCTGCGGACGCCCACCGGGCCCATGACCCTGGGCGCGCCCTTGCCCGCGCCCGTCGAATCCAATGCCCCACCCGCCTACCTCACGCCCGGCCTGGAGTCTGTACTGTCGGCAGCCCTCCCGGAAACCCTGACCTCCCGTGAAGACCCGACCCTGCTCGACATGGGCGAGACCTTCGTTCCCAGGGGCGAGATTTACGGCGCACCGGCGGGATCAGGTCGCATCGTGGTGCAGGCGCGGCGCCCAACCACCCTGATCGTCTGGGGCCCGGACGGCGCCGCCTGGTTCGCCCGTAAGGTTGCCGCCGGAGACGCCTATCGCGCACCCTCCGGCGCCGCCGTTGTCTTCGAGACGGTCGAAGCCGGAGTGATGGCGGCGTTCGTCGAGGGGCAGGCCCGGGGCGTCCTGCCCTCGGGCCGGACACCCGCCTCCGCCCTGGCCACCGCCCCGCCGGTGCCGGCCCGGTCAGCCCCAGCCCCAGCCCCAGCCCCAGCCCCCAAACCTTGATCTCCATTCCCACGGTCAGGCCTTGGGATTTCCCCTGCCGCCCACTATTCTCGAGCCATGTCTGATCATTCTGCCCTGCGCCCCTGGCGCACCATCGTCCGCCGCAAGAGTCGCAAGATCCGGGTCGGGACCCTTGAGGTCGGCGGAGATGCACCCATCAGCGTCCAGTCGATGACCAACACCCTGACGGCGGACGCCGCTGCGACCATCGACCAGGTCCGCCAGATGGAAGACGCCGGGGTCGACATCGTGCGCGTCTCCTGCCCGGACGAAGCCTCGACCGCCGCCCTGCCACAGATCGTGAAGGCGGCGAAGGTCCCCATCGTCGCGGATATCCACTTCCACTACCGCCGCGCGATCGAGGCGGCGAAGGGCGGCGCCGCCTGCCTGCGGATCAATCCGGGAAACATCGGCAGCCCGGACCGCGTGCGCGAGGTCATCCAGGCGGCCCGGGACTACGGCTGCTCGATCCGCATTGGCGTGAACGCCGGAAGCCTGGAGAGCCACCTGCTGGAGAAGTACGGCGAGCCCTGCCCAGACGCCATGGTCGAGAGCGCCCTTGATCACGCCCGGATCCTGCAGGACCACGACTTCCACGAGTTCAAGATCAGCGTGAAGGCCTCGGACCTGTTCATGACCGTGGCCGCCTACCAGATGCTGGCCGAGGCCATCGACTGCCCGCTCCATATCGGCGTCACCGAGGCGGGGGGACACCGCGTCGGGACAGTCAAGTCGTCCATCGGCATGGGCGCCCTGCTCTGGGCCGGCATCGGCGACACCCTGCGGGTCTCCCTGGCGGCGGACCCCGTCGAAGAGGTCAAGGTCGGCTTCGACCTGCTGAAGTCCCTGGGCCTTCGCCACCGGGGCGTGAACATCATCGCCTGCCCCTCCTGCGCCCGGCAGGGGTTCGACGTCATCCGCACCGTAGAGACCCTCGAGGCCCGGCTGGCCCACATCGCCACGCCCATGAGCCTGTCCATCATCGGCTGCGTGGTGAACGGCCCTGGTGAGGCCCTGATGACCGACGTCGGCTTCACGGGCGGAGGCAAGGGAGCAGGCATGGTCTACCTGGCCGGCAAGGCCGACCACAAGATGGACAACGACCGCATGGTTGAACACATCGTCGACCTTGTGGAACGGCGGGCGGCCGAACTTGAAAGCGCCGGAGGAGCCCCCACCTAGGGGCGTCCACGGCGAACCCGCCGGCGGCGAATAGAAGCGCCGCTTGCAAGGCCTCGCCGGGCTTGATTAGGTGCCGCTTCGCAAAGAGGAGAGAGCCATGTCTGCAGACGGTAACTGGAAGATCACGATCAATACCCCGATGGGCGCTCAGGAAGTGAACGCCGAAATCACCACCAGCGGTGACACCTTCACCGGCAAGACCACCGGCCGCATGGGCGACCAGGACATCACCGGCAAGGTGGATGGCGACAAGCTGATCTGGTCCTCGGCCATCACCAGCCCCATGCCGATGACCCTGGAGTTCGAAGCCACCGTCAGCGGCGACAGCCTTTCGGGCAACGTCAAGCTCGGCGCCTTCGGCAACGCCACCATGAACGGCGTGCGCGTCTGATCCGATCCGGATCCGGGGTGGCCCGCCCGTGGGCCGCCCCGACTTCCGCCGGAGCGACCCGGGGATTTGGCAAGCCGGACGCAGCGGGCTAGAACCCTGCCTCCCGTCCCTCCCTGAAGATCCCGCACCGTGCGACTGCCCCAAGCCCGTCTCGACCAGGTCCTCGGCCGCTTCCACGAGATCGAAGCCCGGATGTCCGCCGCCTCGGACGGCGCAGAGATCGTGCGCCTGTCTCGGGAACATGCCGAGCTGAAGCCGGTGGTCGAGGCTGTCCACGCCCTGGACAAGGTCCGGTCCGAGGCCCCCGAACTCGAGGAAATGGCGGCCTCAGGCGATCCCGACATGTCGGGCCTGGCCCGGGACGAGCTGGAGGACCTCAAGTCCCGCCTGCCTGAACTGGAGCGGCAGGTCGCCTTGCTGCTCGCACCCAGGGACCGTGACGAGAACGCCTCAGCCATCCTCGAGGTCCGGGCCGGCACCGGCGGCGATGAGGCCGCACTCTTCGCCGGCGACCTCTTCCGCATGTACCAGCGCTACGCCGCTCTTCAGGGCTGGCGGATCGAGATCGACTCCGTCTCGGAGGGCGAATTCGGCGGCTATAAGGAAGTCATCGCCGCAATCACGGGCGAAGGCGTGTTTGGCAGGCTCAAGTTCGAGAGCGGCGTTCACCGGGTGCAAAGGGTTCCCGAGACCGAGGCCGGCGGTCGAATCCACACCTCCGCTGCCACCGTCGCCGTCCTGCCAGAGGTCGAGGACGTCGATATCGAAATCCGCGAGGTGGACCTGCGCATCGACACCTACCGGTCCTCGGGGGCCGGCGGACAGCACGTCAACAAGACCGACTCGGCCGTGCGCATCACCCACCTGCCCACCGGCATCGTCGTGACCTCGTCCGAGAAGTCGCAGCACCAGAACCGGGCGCGGGCGATGAAGGTCCTGCAGGCCCGCCTCTACGACATGAAACGCGAGGCCCTGGATACCGCCCGCGCGGACGCCCGGCGCAGCCAGGTGGGCTCGGGCGACCGGTCCGAGCGCATCCGCACCTACAACTTCCCCCAGGGGCGAGTGACCGACCACCGGATCAACCTGACCCTTTACAACCTGGCCAGGGTGCTCGAGGGCGAGGCCCTGGATGACGTCATCAACCCCCTTATCGCCGAGGACCAGGCCGAGCGGCTGGCCAGTCTCGAAGCGGAGTTCGCCTGATGGAAGCTCTCATCACTGGAATGTTCCGCTATCCGATCAAGGGTTTCTCGGCCGAGTCCCTCTCCGAGGCCGACCTGGTCCCGGGCCGGGCCATCGCCCAGGATCGACGCTGGGTGGTGGAGAACGGGCCCTCCGGTTTCGATCCAGCTGCCCCCCGCTATGTCCCCAAGATGAAGTTCGCGGTCCTGGCCGCCCACCCGGTCGTTGCCTCGGCCCGCACCCGGGTCGAGGGAACAGATCTCTCCGCCTCGGCGCCCGGGCATCCGAACTTCCGGGGGGACCTGGGGGCCGAGGCAGGACGCGACGGCTTTGCCGGCTGGGTCGGGGGATTGCTGGGCGAGGACGCCCACGAGGGTGTCCGCGTGCTCGAGGCGCCGGACTACCAGTTCCTTGACCACCCCGCTGGCCACATCTCCATCGTCAACCTGGCCAGCGTCCGGGACCTGGAGGCCAGGATCGGGCAGCCGGTGGACCCCATGCGGTTCCGCGCTAATCTTTATGTCGAGGGCTGGCCCCCCTGGGTCGAGAACGACTGGAAGGGCCGCAGCCTGCTGGTCGGCTTCGCCCGCACCACGGTCTTCGCCCCCATCGTCCGCTGCGCTGCGACCGAGGTGGACCCGCAGACCGCCGAGAAGGACATGCCCCTGGTGGAGCACCTCTTCAACCAGTACGGCCACCGGGACTGCGGGATCTATGTCCAGGTCTCACACGGCGGGACGGTTCGGGTCGGCGACGCCTGCAGCACGCCGGGCGAACCTGGGTGAGCCGAAATCTCCTGCAGGCCTGGCAGGGCGCGCGGTCCCGGCTTGAGGCCGCGGGCGTGCCGGGACCGGTCATCGATGCCCGGGTCCTGGTCGAGGCCGCCTGCGGCGTGACCCGGGCCGACATCGTCGGCGACCCCCATCGGGAGCTCTCCGCAGCGCAGGTCGAGCGGCTGGACGCCTACCTTGAGCGACGCATTCGCCGGGAGCCTGTCAGCCACATCCTCGGGCGGAAGGGGTTCTGGAACATCATGCTCGGGGTGACTGCCGACGTCCTGACGCCGCGACCCGAGACCGAGGTCATCGTTGACTATGCCCTTCGCCTGTTCCCTGAAGGGCGGCCCTTCAGGATCCTGGACCTGGGGGTCGGGTCCGGTGCCATCCTCCTGGCGATCCTGGCCGAGCGTCCGGCAGCCCGGGGCCTGGGGATCGACGTCTCCGAAGAGGCCCTGGCCGTGGCCAGGGACAATGCGGCGCGCCTGGGCCTCGCCGATCGAATCGCCCTGCTCCGGGGGGACTGGAGCGGCAGCCTGGCCGGTTCGGAATTCGACCTGGTGGTTTGCAATCCGCCCTATATTGCCAGCCCGGTCATCGAGACCCTGGATCCTGAAGTCAGGGACTATGAACCCCGCATCGCCCTGGACGGCGGCCCCGATGGTCTGGACGCCTACCGGCAGCTGGCTCCCGAGATCCTTCGGATGCTGCGGCCCGGCGGTCGGTTCCTGGTCGAGATCGGTTACGATCAGAAGGCCGCTGCGGAGCCCCTCTTCAGGGCGGCGGGGGCCATGGAAGTTGAGACCCTGCCCGACCTGTCCACCCATGACCGTGTGGTGACCGGTATGAAAAACCCCTTGGAAACGAACGACTGAGCCGTTAGACGGGTTACCTGTCTCCATCCAAACCGCCGACGGACAGGACCGCCTGACCCTCGGGATCAGACCGGGTGCCTCGCCGGCAGGGCGTTCCGTGAAAAACGAAACGCCTGGCTCTGGGTGGAACGACGGGGATATTTCAGCTTCGGATCACTTTCGCCGGGACGCCCCGGCGCGCAGGCCAGAAGAACAGGCCAAGCCCGGTCTACGAGGACACGGGACATCGGAATGGCGGGACATGAGAGATTTCAAGGGCATGAAGCGTCAGCGCGGTCGCAATCGCGGCCCGGTAGGCAAGCCTCAGCAGCACAATGCCAACCGGGCCGTGGAGTCCAATGGGCCTGAAGGCGTCAAGGTTCGCGGAAGCGCCCAAATCGTCTACGAAAAGTACCAGCAACTCGCGCGGGACGCGGGTACCGCCGGTGACCGCGTCCTGGCCGAGAACTTCCTGCAGCACGCAGAGCACTATTTCCGCCTGATCCGGGCCATGCAGCCCAATCGACCCGCCTCCGAGATCATCGGCCGCGACCAGCTCAACTCCGGCTTTGACGTCGATTTTGAGGACGAGTCGGGCGAGGGCCTTGAGGTCGAGACGGTCGAAACCGAGGCCGAATCCCGCGACCGGGGCGGATGGCGCGACCGACCCCGAGACCGGGATGACCGGCCCCGGGATGAGAGACCCAGGGATGAGAGACCCAGGGAAGATCGATATCGGGACGACCGTCCCCGGGACGAGCGCCCGCGTGAGGATCGACCGAGGGACGACAGGCCGAGGGATGAGCGGCCGAGGGACGATAGGCCCAGGGATGATAGGCCCAGGGATGATAGGCCCAGGGATGATAGGCCCCGGGATGAGCGGCCCCGGGATGAAAGACCGAGGGATGACCGGCCAAGACCTGACCGCTTGGAGGGCGGGCGACGGGAACGCTGGCGCGACCGCGACGACCGGCCGGAACGCCCGAAGGAAGACCGACCCGAGCGGGATCCCATGGCGGTGATCGAACCGAGTGGCGGCCCCATCACCGGCGGGGAGGACCGCGAGCCTTCGCCCACCCTTCGCAGCGAGGACGGCGCCGAGAGCCACGCCCCGGACTTCCTGCGTCCCCGGCGTCCCCGGGTCGAGGCTGAGGTTGAAGAACCGCGCCCCGTACGCCGCCGGCGTGCGCCCCGGAGCTTCGAAGGCGGCGAAGGCCAGGACAGCGAGGGCTGAGCCCAGCGGTTGCGCGCCGTCGACTTCAGGTCTAGCCCTTTCGTATGGCTCAGGATTGCAGACACGATGATGGCCCCAGACAGGGCCTCAGCGGCCCGGGACTGGCGGAGGCCCTGCTGGAAGCCGAACGCCTGTGCAGCGTATCCCGCGAGCGCCTGACGCCGCCAAGGCGAAGGGTGCTGGAGCTACTTCTGGAGGCCGAAGCGCCCCTGAAGGCCTATGACATGATCGCGGCCTATGCCTCAGGCGGCCCGCCAGCCAAGCCACCGACGGTCTACCGGGCCCTGGATTTCCTGGAGCGGCAGGGCTTCGCCCACCGGATCGAGAGCCTGAATGCCTATGTTCCCTGCCGGATCCGGGACGCCGAGCACAGGGCCGCTTTCCTGATCTGCGACTGCTGCGGATCGGCCCAGGAGGTCGAGCCGGACTTCGCCCCGGTCCTGGCGGCGGCTGGGCTGGCAGGGTACTCCATCCGCGGCCTGACCCTCGAGGCCCGCGGCCTCTGCCCCGCCTGCCGCGACGCCTGATTCCGGGGGCTGGCCATGATCGAGGTCACCCCACAGATCCTCATCCCGGAGGATGAGATCATCGAGAAGTTCATCCGTGCGGCGGGGCCTGGCGGCCAGAACGTCAACAAGGTCTCGACCGCGGTAGAGCTGCGATTCGACGTCCGCAGGTCCCCTTCCCTTCCCAACGACGTTGCCCTGCGGATGATGAAGCTGGCCGGTCGGCGCCTGACCCTGGACGGCGTTCTGGTGCTCAGCGTCATGACCCACCGCAGCCAGGAGCGGAACCGGGCCGAGGCCCTGCAGCGCCTGGTGGACCTCATTCGCAAGGCGGCCGAGCCACCGCCCCCGCCCCGCAAGCGCACCCGCCCGACCCTGGCCTCGAAGGTCCGCAGGGTAGAGGGCAAGGTGCGGCGGGGCGGCGTGAAGTCCCTCCGGGGAAAGGTGCGGGGCGAGGACTGAGCCCCGCCCCGCTTCGGCGGTCAGTGGACCTGGGGCCGGCCGATCACCAGGCCTTCGGCGCCTGTCGTCACGGCGATCACGGATCCGTCCGTCAGGTCGCCCTGCAGCAGCTTGCGCGCCACGGGATCGACCAGGTCCTTCTGGATCACCCGCTTGAGTGGCCGGGCTCCGTAGACCGGATCGTAGCCCTTGTCGGCCAGCCAGGTCATGGCCGCGTCATCGAGAGACAGGGTCATCCGACGGTCGGCGAGCAGCTTCTCAAGGCGGCTCAGCTGGATGCGGACGATGTTGTCCATCTCCGCCCGGCCCAGGCGCCGGAAGAGGATGATCTCGTCCACCCGGTTCAGGAACTCGGGCCTAAAGTGACCCCGGACCACGCCCATGACATCGCCCCGCACCGCCTCGACATCCTCGCCCGCCTTCTGGGTGGCAAGGAACTCGGAGCCCAGGTTGGACGTCATGATCAGCAGGGTGTTTCGGAAGTCGACCGTCCGGCCCTGGCCATCGGTCAGGCGACCGTCGTCCAGGACCTGGAGGAGCACGTTGAAGACGTCCGGGTGGGCCTTCTCGACCTCATCGAACAGCACGACCTGATAGGGCCGGCGACGGACCGCCTCGGTCAGGGCCCCGCCCTCGTCGTAGCCGACATAGCCGGGAGGCGCGCCGATCATCCGGCTGACCGAGTGCTTCTCCATGTACTCGCTCATGTCGAGGCGGGTGATGGCGGACTCGTCGTCGAACAGGAACTCGGCCAGGGCCTTGGTCAGCTCGGTCTTTCCCACGCCCGTCGGGCCCAGGAAGAGGAAGGAGCCGATCGGGCGCGCGGGGTCCTGCAGCCCGGCCCGGGCCCGGCGAACGGCGTCGGAGACGGCCTCCAGGGCCTCCTCTTGACCGACCACCCGGCCGCGCAGGGAGTCTTCCATCCGCAGAAGCTTCTCGCGCTCGCCCTCGAGCATCCTGTCGACAGGAATGCCGGTCCAGCGCGAGACGACGGCGGCGATCTGGGCGGCATCCACCACCTCTGGGCTGACCGGATCGCCGGCGGCCATCTGCTCGGCCTCGGCAAGCTGCTTCTCCAGGGGCGGGATCTCGCCGTAGGCGATCTCCGAGGCCCTCTGGAGGTCACCGCGCCGCTGGGTGGCGACGAGTTCGGCCCGTAGCCGGTCCAGGGCCTCGCGGATCTGGGCTGCGGAGGAGACCTTTTCCTTCTCCGCGCGCCAGCGGCCGGTCATGTCCTCGGACTGGCCCTCGAGGTCGTCGAGCTCATCCTCGAGCTTCTCCAGCCGCTGGCGGGAGGCGTCATCGCTCTCCCGGGTCAGGGCCTCGCGCTCGATCTTCAGCTGGACCACCCGGCGGTCGATCTCGTCCAGCGCCTCGGGCTTGGAGTCCACAGCCATGCGCACCCGGCTACCGGCCTCGTCGACCAGGTCGATGGCCTTGTCGGGCAGGAAGCGGTCGGTGATGTAGCGGTTGGAAAGCGTCGCCGCCGCCACGATGGCGCTGTCGGTGATCCGGACCCCGTGGTGGACCTCGTACTTCTCCTTCAGGCCGCGCAGGATGGAGACTGTGTCTTCCACCGTGGGCTCGGAGACGAAGATGGGCTGGAACCGGCGGGCCAGGGCGGCGTCCTTCTCCACGTGCTTGCGGTACTCGTCGAGGGTCGTGGCGCCCACGCAGTGTAACTCGCCCCGGGCCAGGGCGGGTTTGAGCAGGTTGGCGGCGTCCATGGCGCCCTCGGTCTTCCCGGCACCGACCAGGGTGTGCATCTCGTCGATGAAGAGGATGACCGAGCCTTCGGCGGCAGTCACCTCGTTCAGCACCGCCTTGAGGCGCTCCTCGAACTCGCCACGGTACTTCGCGCCGGCGATCAGGGCGCCCATGTCGAGGGCCAGGAGCTTCTTGTCCCTGAGGCTCTCGGGAACGTCGCCGTTGATGATCCGTAGGGCCAGGCCCTCGACGATGGCGGTCTTGCCGACCCCGGGCTCGCCGATCAGGACGGGGTTGTTCTTGGTCCGTCGCGACAGCACCTGGATGGTCCGGCGGATCTCCTCGTCGCGCCCGATGACGGGATCGAGCTTGCCGTCCCGTGCGGCCTGGGTCAGGTCGCGGGCATAGCGGTTCAGGGCGTCATAGCCTTCCTCGGCCGACGCGCTGTCGGCAGTCTTGCCCTTGCGCAGGGACTGGGCCGCCGTCTCAAGGGCCGCCTCGGTGACTCCGGCCTCCCGCAGCACCCGGGCCGCCTCGCCGCCGTCCTTCGAAATTGCGATCAGTAGGCGCTCCGTGGTGACGAAGGCGTCGCCCGCGGCCTTGGCACCAGCCTCGGCGGCGGCGAAGACGCTGGCGGATTCCGGGGCCAGGTAGATCTGTCCCGACCCACCCTCAACGCGCGGCCGGCGCGACAACAGGGCGTCCACCGCCTGGTCAACGGCGTCGGGCCGCCCGCCGGCGCTCTGGATCAGGGCCCGGGAGAGCCCGTCCTTCTCCTCAAGGAGGACCTTGAGCAGGTGCTCGGGAGAAAATTGCTGGTGCCGACGGGCCAGGGCGAGGCTCTGGGCCGACTGGACCGCCTGCTTGGCGCGGTCGGTGTACTGGTCGATGTTCATATTTCCCCTCGTAAGGCGGATGCCAGACGGTCGCCTTGATCAAGCGCAACCGCTTCACGAGGGATGTAGTGTGGCGCTTCCGCCACACAAGAGGCCCTGGGGCCGCGATCAATTCCGGGCGTAGAGCTTGACCACCTCGTAGAGGAAGTCCCGTCCCTCATGGAGGGCCTGGACGCCGATCCGCTCGTTGAGGCCGTGGGCCCCGCTGTCGCCTGGCGGACTGAACATGCCCGAGAGGCCGTAGGTGGGGGTGCCCGCGGCCAGCAGGAAGCGCCCGTCCGTCGCCCCCGTCGACATCGCCGGCACGATGGGCACGCCAGGCCACATAGCGGCGGCCACCTTGGTCGCCGGACCGAGGATCCGGGCGTTGAGCGGCGGCGGAGGCGAGACCGGGCTCAGCTTGCCGACCGGCTGGACGGAGATTCCCGGATCGTTGATAACCCGCACCAGGGCCTGGCGGACATCCTCGACCTTCTCGCCGGGAAGAATCCGGCAGTTGACGTTGGCCTCGGCCCTCTGGGGCAGGGCGTTCGGCGCATGACCGGCCTGCACCTGGGTGGGAACGCAGGTGGTGCGCATCATTGAGTTACGGCCCGCCGAACGCGCCAGCAGGGCGGCGGCTCCCGCATCAGAGGGATTGGCTGCCATGGCCTTCATCGCCGCACCGGTCTCGCCACCCTCGATATCGGCCATCCGGGCGAAGTGGTTGCGGGTCGCCTCGTTCAGGGCGATCGGGAAGTCGTAGGCGCCAACTTGGGTTAGGCCCGCGGACAGGCGCACGATGGCGTTGTCCTTGACCGGCCGGGAGGAATGTCCGCCGGGATTGGTGATCCGCAGGGTGAAGTCCTGGTAGACCTTCTCGCCGGCCTGGATGCCCAGGAAGACCTTCTTGCCATTGGCGTCGATCTGTCCGCCGGCGCCCTCGTTCAGGGCGAACTCGGCATCCAGCAGTTCGGGACGGTTGGCGATCAGCCATTCCACGCCATTGAAATTGTCGGGAGTCTCCTCGCCGCAGGTCAGGGCCAGGCGGAGGCTGCGCTTCGGCTTCAGGCCCTCGCGCTTGTAGCGGATCATGTTGTCCGCGAAGGCGGCGGCCATCGCCTTGTCGTCGCTGGCGCCACGGGCATAGAAGAAGCCGTTTTCCTCGACCAGGGTGAACGGATCCCGCTCCCAGTCCGCTCGCTTGGCCTCGACCACGTCCAGGTGGGCCAGGAGGAGGATGGGCTTCAGCCGGGTATCCGTGCCCGCCAAGGTGGCGATCAGGGCGCCCTGCCGGGGCTGGTCGGGAGGAACCACGATCGCAACGTCCTTGTCGGCGTAGCCGGCCGCCTTGAGCCGCACGGCGAGCTTCTCCGACGCCAGGGTGCAACTGCCGGTCGACAGGGATGTGTTGGTCTCGATCAGTTCTTTGTAGAGGTCCCGGAAGGCGGCCTGGTCGGGCCGAAGACCCACAGGCGCTGGCGGTACGGCGAGGGCGGGCGCGGCGCCCATCAGGGCAAAGCCGGCGATCATCAGGGAACGAAACATGGGCCCTCCTGGAGCAAGACCGCACATTAGGACGCCAGGGCCCGTTCCGGCTAGCCGCGTCAGTTGAGGTCCTGGCGGTCTGGAGGGGTCTGGGGCAGCGGGGCGACGGGAACACCATCCTCGACCAGCGCCCTCACCTCCTCGGGCGTCGCCTCGCCATAGATGCCCCGTTCCTCGGACCGTCCCTCGTGGATGGCCCGGGCCTCGCGGGCGAAGGCGTCGCCGACATTGTCGAAATTGTCCTCGACGTGCCGGCGGACCTGGTTGGCCATCTCCATCATCATCTCGCGGGAGGGGCCGAGAGGTGTCTCTGCCTTGCCCTTCGAGGTCACGATGGAAGGGGCCATGATCTGCTTGCGCACCTCGGGCGAGCCGCAGGCCGGGCAGGAGACGAGCCCCCGGGCCGACTGGACATCAAAGTCATCGGAGCCGCCGAACCAGCCCTCGAAGTCGTGGCCGGCGCCGCAGGCCAGGGCGTAACGAATCACGCCAGGGACTCCGGGCCCAAGAAGGCGCGGGCGTTGGCCAGGGCCGGGATGGACCGGCGCGCGCGCGCCGAGGCCGGAAGGTCGAGGTCCACCACCAGGACGCCAGGCTCGTCATGGTCGAGGACGCCCAGGACCTCGCCCCAGGGGCCGACGGCCAGGGTGCGACCCCAGGTGCCGCGACCGTCCTCGTGGAAGCCGCCCTGGGCGGGGGCCAGGACAAAGCTCCCGGTCTCGATGGCCCGGGCGCGCAGCAGGATTTCCCAGTGCGCCTGCCCCGTCGGCCGGGTGAAGGCGGCGGGCACGGTCAGGACCTCGGCGCCCGCCAGGGCCAGGGCCCGATAGAGGGCCGGGAAGCGCATGTCGTAGCAGATGGTCAGGCCCAGCCGGGCCCAGCCGGCGCGGGCGGTCACAGCCCGGTCGCCGGGGGCATAGGCGGCACTCTCTCGCGCAGTCTCGCCCGTGGGCAGGTCGACGTCGAACATGTGCAGCTTGTCGTAGGCGGCGGCGACCTCGCCGTCTGGGCCCACCAGCAGGCTGCGGTTGGCCGCCTTCTCGCCGCCGGCGTCCACCAGGGCCGAGCCGATCAGGACGGGCACGCCGCGCTCCAGCGCCAGGGCGCGAAGACCGCAGACCACGGGGTCCGCCTCGACGGTGGTCAGAGCCGCCCTCAGGCGGTCGCGG
>Ga0209598_10001366_pt1 | contig 19985 bp, 15 predicted proteins | sample M_140807_EF_Meta_FD_187317 | JGI IMG/M metagenome (GOLD analysis project Ga0209598, IMG submission 187317) | Freshwater microbial communities from Lake Montjoie, Canada to study carbon cycling - M_140807_EF_MetaG (SPAdes) (version 2) | ecosystem: Environmental > Aquatic > Freshwater > Lake...
CGGGGTAACGGTTGTCACCGGGCGATCATACCCAACAGAGCTTTCGCGTCAGCCCGGCAATTCAGCCGGCTCAGGTAGCTGCGGAGTCGCTCGCGGATTGCACGCGCAGCGTGAGGAGCGCTGCGAGCAGCATGGCAAAGCCGCCGAAGACAACCGCGCTCAACCGGTTGACTTGGGGAAAATATTCCATCGCGCGGCTGAGCAGGATGGCCACCAGGATTTGCGGGATAACAATGAAGAAATTGAAGATGCCCATATACACCCCCATGCGGTCGGCGGGCAGCGAACTCGAAAGCATGGCGTAGGGCATGGAAAGGATGGAGGCCCAGGCGATACCCACGCCGACGAATGCCAATGTGATGCCGCTCATAGAAAGACTGACCGGATGGCCGAGAATCCGAATCATGGAAAGGTCAATACCGATTGCTTCGCTAAGCAGTAGACTTGGTGGCAAACACATGCTGGTCAGGCCTAAACCACCAAGCAGCAAAGAGAAGAAATGAATTTGCTTTGCTGCCACGCGGCGTCCGATCCAGAGGAAACCCATTGCAGCGATAAAAGCGGTGAAGTTGTAGACGGCGAAGCACTGGTTCGCGAGGTCGATGCCTTGCTGGTAAAGATCCGACTTGGTGTCCGTGGCGCCGAGAATGTTCCGCGCTACGGCGACTGAGAAAAATATCCACATGGCAAAGAGTGCCATCCAGGTGAAGAACTGCACCGCGGCGAGTTGCTTCATGCGAACGGGCATTTCCTTGAATGCGACCCAGATTTCGCCCCATCCCTCCTGCTTCTTGCGGCGAAGCTCCTCCATGTCTTCCGGCGGATATTCTTTCGTGGTGACAATGGTCCAAAGCACCGAAAGCAGAAAAACCACCGCACCAATGGTGAAGGCCCAGACCACGACCTGCGGGATGGCGTGCTCTGCGGTCGGAGCGGTGGACACGCCCCATTTGCCCAACCATCCGGGCAGCAGCGAGGCAATGACGGCGCCTGCGCCGATGAACACGCTTTGCATGGCAAAACCAACCGTGCGCTGTTCCTCCGGGAGTAGATCGGCCACGAAAGCGCGGAACGGCTCCATGCTGACGTTCACCGAGGCGTCCAAAATCCAGAGCAAGCCGGCGGCCATCCACAAAACCCCCGAATGCGGCATGGCGAGCAGTGCGAGAGACGCGAGGATGGCGCCGACGAGAAAATAAGGCTTCCGGCGGCCGAGGCGGTTCCATGTCCTGTCGCTCATGTAGCCGATGATCGGTTGCACGATGAGTCCTGTGACCGGTGCAGCCAACCACAGCAAGGGAAGCTGACTCTCGTTCGCCCCGAGTCGTTCGTAGATGGCTGACATGTTCCCCATCTGCAGACCCCAGCCGAATTGGATTCCGAAAAATCCGAACGACATGTTCCAAATCTGCGCGAAGGAAAGACGGGGTTTGTTTTGCATGGAGAGATGAGAGTCCTGCCAAGGGCTAAACAAAAAACGATGTGGCGTCCACGGCGAAGATGGTGCGCGGTGAGGGGATCGAACCCCCGACCAACTCGGTGTAAACGAGCCGCTCTACCGCTGAGCTAACCGCGCCACAAGGCATCAATCGTCACGCAATCTTTGCCGGCTGGCAATAGCGCGCTGCCGAACAGGCAGCGGTAAGCGCCCCCGCGCGGCCTCACGTCAGGGTGTTCGCACGGGCGCGCGGAAATTTCGCAACTTTCATCCGGGGCAGGGGTTTCCTCGGTTGGGCTTCACAGCCTTCAAAACCAATTCAACAATCAACAGAAAGCACTGCTACCACAATGAAAGCACTCATATCCCACGCACTGACCCTCACCATCGTGCTGGCCTTGCCAGGCCTGGCACTGGCTGGAGAAAAAGAAGGAGGGAAAAAGCCCGGCTGGAAAGTCACCGCCGTCGACACCACCGCCAATACCATCACCGTGCATTCCGGGAAGAAAGGCGAACCCGGTGAGGATAAAACCTACAAGGTCGCGGATGCGGCTATCACAGTGGAGGGCGCAAGCGCGAAGCTTGCGGACATCACTGTCGGAATGCGTGCCAAAATCACAGTCGGAGCGACTCCCGACACGGCCTCAGCCGTTGACGCATCTACCAAGAAGAAGAAAGGCGAGAAAAAGGGCGACGAGGGGGGCTCTCAGGAATAGCCCGCGTGGCTATCTAACCAGACGAATAAGATCAGGGCGGCTCCGGGGTTACCCGGAGCCGCTTTTTTGGTTGCGGGACGCCATTTCTGCGGTCGGCCCGGAGTGTTTATGCTCACACTCGCAGGCGGCGGGTAAAGAGTTCGTGGAAATCATCACGCGCGTCCCGAAGAAGCGAGCGGCGTGCTGGAGTGTTCAGGCATGGACCAGAGACTCACTTGCCCGATTCACCGAGCGTCTTGAGCTGACGATCCGTCACGAGCCAAACGAGTCCGTTCTCCTCGGCCAATTTCTTGGACAGCGCTCGCCGCTCCGGCGTCTTTGGATACTCGATGAGCAGCACGGGCTTCTTTGCCGCAGCCAAGGTTTTCAAGTGGCCGAGGATTTCATCTGTGTGCGAGGCGGGCTGGAGTTTTTTCCCATTGGTGAACAAGTCCTCGATGCCTTGGGCGCTGATGACCTCGACGAAGTCCTGGTGGGCGGCGAGTTGGGAGCCGTTTTGCGGGATGATGAGTGCTGCAGGATTCCTCGCACGGGCGCGGGCGGAGATCGATTTTACCCAGTCCACCATGTCGCGGCGATAGGTCTGCTTGGTCTCCGGGTTCGCGCGGTCGTCCAGGTAATCGTCGGCTCCCTGCTCATACGTCTCGAAGCCGTCCACGATGTCCAGATACACGCCGTCGAAACCGTGCGCCATCGCGTCGTCGATCGCGGTCAGCATGAGCTTTTGCCACTCAGCGTTCCAATATTTGACCTGATAATTTCCCTCCCACTCCGGGTTTTCGATCCCGAGCCAAGCCGGCGCGGCGGCGGTCCGCTTGCCATTGCTGACCCACTCGGGGCGCCAGTAGGGGCGGTAGTCTTCCGCCTCCCCAATGGAAATGTAGGCGACCACTTTCCGCCCCTCGCGTCCGCTGCGGATCGCGTCGAGATCGGCCTGCTCCCATGGCGTGTCGCTACCGAAGGCCGCATCGAGGACGATCCAATCGCGTCCGCTCTCCTTAAGTTGCGCGACGGCAGCAGGTTTTGTTTTCGCAAAGGCATCGGCTTGCAGGATGTAGGCGAACGAGGCGGGGTTTGATTCCGCGCGGGCCAAGTGCGCCAGCGTGAGAATCAAAATAGAGACGAGGAAGGCAGGGGTTTTCATGGCGGGCTTTCGACGACTGATTTTGGGGAATTTACTAGTCAGGGGAGTGCGGTTGGGCGGGCTCCGAGACAGAATACACGTGGACTTCCTCGGGTCCAATCCTGCCGCTCAGGATGCCGCCTTTGAGTTCTAATCCGGTTGGCCGGTTGGCAAACAGGGATGCGAGTGTTTGGCCTGCCGAGTCGGGAATCGCCGTGTGCAGATCCATTGAGGTGCTCCGGTCGGTGCTGAAGATCACGAGGATTTTCTTCGCGTCCTTTTCCCATAGGAAAACATGGACGTGCTCTGCGTTGGACGGCAGGGCGCGACGGCTGCCCTTGAGGAGAAACGGAGCCAGTTGGCTGATCTCCTTGGCCTGCTTCCCGATTTCGTCCCAAAGTGCCGGAGCCTGCTGGTTCAGCGTCACGCAGCCTTTGATGGTCGTCCCGTCATAGAACGTGTAAAACAAGACACCCTTGACGCCGGCAGCGAGAGCTCCATACAGCATGTTTCGGGATTCCGATGGGGTTGGAAAAACACCCCTTTTCGACCAACTGAAAGACTGCAGGTTAGCGATGGGGACAATGCCCGAGCCTTCGATTTCCGACACCCGGGATTTCAACAATTGGAAACAGAGCTCAAGCATCTGTTGATCTGGAAAATCGGGTTTGTTATCTACCGGGTAGCATTGGATGCCGACCATGTTGACACAGCCCTGGTAGTCCTTGAATGAGCGATAGCGCTCAACCAGCGCGGAGCCGCCGCTCGCGTAGGTGACGTGATGGGGGTCGTGCACCAGGGCCAACTCGTGGCGTTCCTTGAGAAGTTCGGGCGAGCAGTAGTTTTTAGCAGTGGTGACATTAAAATCATCACCGATCTGCCAGGAGATGATGGCTGGGTAGCTCTTCATTTTATCGATTAGTAGGCCGAGGGCGGGAAGGTAAAGCTCGGCCATGACGCCCATGTCGCGTCGAGCCGCGTCGTCGAGAAAAGCGAAATCCGACTGCCGGCTGGTGGGGTCAAGGGAGGTCTGCAGGATGCCAAGACCGTTGTCGTGGATGGAGAGCAGGTCTTGATCGCGCGCGTCCCCATAGCGTTCGCCGATCCATGACACATGGTAGATTCCAAAGGGAAAGATCTCGGCACCTCCGCGCAGCAAAGTGCCATGGGGGCTGACGGCGGTCGACAAGGGGGCCGCCAAGATGGTCAGTGGCAAAAGAAGGGCCAGATAGAGTCGGGCAAGCGTGATACCGGCTCGGAAGAAATGCTGGGAAAGGCTCTTGGGGTAGGGGGGGGAGAGATTCATCGGGTCGTCATAGCGCCCATTTTTATGACTTCGAAGTCCTTGCCTTTCACGCGGCGAAGCGGAGTGAGCTCGTCAGATACCCAGCGCTCATCGGGTGCGCCGCTAATGAACCAGTCGCCACCGTTGTCGGCGAGGATCATGCCATGGGTTTTCAATCCCTCGAGGATGACCCGGGCCGCACCGGTGTATTCGCTGGTATCGAAGCTGGCCTTGAGGCGCACGCGCATGCCCATGGGCGGCAGGTTTTCCTCTTGGTGCGGGCTGGCAAAGTGCGTGGCGGGTGGCACATAGGCGCGGCGGGATTTTTTGACGGTGAAGCGCAGGGCGTGCGTGAGTTTCCGGGTGCCGCAAATCTCGTCGTAGCGGGCCAGGCCAGGCAGGATGGGCAGCCCTGCGGCATCCGCGCTCGTCCAGCCTGCGGGGCGTGGTGCGGGCGCTTTCAAATCGAACACACTGCCGCTGTAAGCATGCCATGATTTGCCGCCATCGGCAGGGAAGGCGCGGTAGATTTCGTAGAGTTTCCAGTTGTCCTTATCGAGCACGAGAACGTGGCGGTCGCCGTCACTTTTGGGGCCGCCTTCGATCCACGCATCGGGCGGGATGGGATACGGGCCGGGATCGCTCTCGTCTTTGGCTTCGTTGAAGATCACCGTCACCTTCGGCTGATCGCCACCGACAACGTAATAGGGGATGCCTCCCGGTGCACCCTGCCAGACAACGCCAAAGTCCTCATGCAGGCCTTTCTCCGCGCCGATGCTGGCAATGATCGCGTCGCTGCGCGGATCGACGGGGTCCTTGGAGACATCGCGATTCCATCCATCATTCGCCGGCATGAGCAAAGCGCCGCCGAGATCGGCATTTGGGCCCGTTTTAAGTTCGGGATGTTGCCCGAGGGCCAGCGACGCCAGCAGCAGGCTGCCCAAAATGATGCGATAGGGGGAGTGGATGTGCTTTCGCATGGTTGGCTTTTTTGTTGTGGTCCCTTGATCGCTCGCAGCGGAGGCGCCGATGTCTGTTATTGTGGTCCTGTTTGGCGCGGAGTGAAGTGCAACCCGCCTTGGTAGCGCTGTCCATCCGCGTTGGGGTCAATCCGGATCGTATGAAGGAGGCGATTGAACCCGGTTTCGGCATCCCAGACTTTGCCGTTTGCAAAGCGGATGCTGTAGTCGGCTCGGCTGGCGAGGGACGGCTGCGGATCGGGAAGATTCAGCAGCATTTCGTAGTCACCCGGAGGCATGTCGGCCGGGAGTCCGGCGGTGAATGCAAGGGTCTTCGTTTCTCCCGGACCCGGAAGCCAGAGGCGGTTGCCGCGTTCGTCATCAAGGCGGACCGCGTAGGTGGCCGGGCCGCGAAGGATCAACTCGACGGCGCGTGGGTTCGTGACGCGCGCAAAACCGTCGTTGACCATCTCGATCTTCACCTCGCAGCCAGAGCCCGGTCGCAGTGTCTTTGGCAATTCGGAGCGGACGAGCCGGAAGCGATAGCCGAGCTTCCTGGCAAAGTTGTCGTAGGCACCGTCCTTGATCCAGCGGTCAAAGATGTCCCTCGTGGACGATTCATCCTTGGGATTGCTGAGCGCCACGAAGTGAAACATGCGGGCCATTTCGAGCCATTCCCGAGGGTCCATCGTCACGTCCTCAAAGTGGTCGCAATGCGCCCACATCGGCACATACCGAGTCTCGGGTGCCCATTGGGAAAGCAGCTCCGCGTCGCGGTGATAGAGAGTATCTCCTGCGCCAAAGTTGGCATACCACGCGGCCAGTCGCGATTGCTCCGAGCCGTTGTAAGCGGAAGCCTCATCGAGAGGCTTTCGATAGCCCAGAGAGCCATACTGCCCGGGATCACGGTAGATCACTTGCGGGTAGCGCACGGCGACAAACCGGTCTTGTGGGAAAACCTCCAGCGCCTTGTGCAGGATGCGTTGGCCGCTTTCGGAAAGCCCTGCCGTTTTCGGCACCGTGTGGCCTTGCGTCGAGCTGTGCATCTCCCCCCAGAAGCCGATGAATCCCATCTCCATCGCGAAGAGCACGTCGGTGTTTGCGGTGAAAAACGGCCGAAGTTGCTCAAGTTGCGAGAGTGTGACCGCGACCGGCGCATCCTCGTTGTTGATGTCGTGGTTCCAGTTGTAATTGAAGCGGTAAATGACTTTGAAGCCGTGCTTGCGCATCAAATCCGCCTCGCGCTGCAGGTCGTCGAGAAAGCTTTGCGGGAAGGGCCCGGAACGTGTCGGGATGATGACGACGTGTTTGGCCAATCGGTAACCCTGCGCGTGGTAGTTCTCAAGCAGTGCATCGGTGGCCCAGGAGTTGATGTTTTCGCTGTGCGGTTTCAGTTCCCCGAAGACAAACCACCCGCGTTCGGGATTGGCGAAGACGGTGTCGTCGCCTGCATAGGTCATCTCAGCGCGGTTGCCGACAGCGGCGGGATACTGGTCACTCGGGACGACCGCATACATGCGCTGGGCCGTCAGCAGGCCATCGAGGAGATCCTGCGGATACTCCTTGCCCGCGATCTTTACCTTGCCAAGGCCGAGAGCCTCCCACTTCTCGCCCGCCGTGTTGTTGTGCTCGAACTGGAAAAACGCGCCGCCGGAGTTGTCCGTGATGATCCACCCGTAGTCGCGCAACGCCCTCGCGATAATGCGTGCCGAGCGGCGGGTCGTCTCGCCAAGTTCTCCGGGCAGTTGCCTGATCCAGTCCTCGATCTCGACGTCCGTGACGCGCAGCCCGAAGCGCATGCCTTCCGGCACACCCTCCGGCATCCCGAATTTGTCGCCATCGGTCTTCGTGGCCGGGGGCACAAAAAACGTGGAGCTTGGATTCTTCGCCGGCATGGACAGCGCATGTCGAATCGCGCCCTGCATGATTTCCTCCGGCCGCGTCAGCATGGCCAGATATGGAATGCCCGCGCCCCGCGATGAAGAGAAACCGTCTTCCTTGCTCCGGTAATCCCCATCGACCAGGTTGCCATTCCCGATGGTGAGGGTCTGGCCATCAAAGCGGACCTGCCAGAGGTTCCATTCGCGGCCCGTCGCGGGATCGAGGATGATGATTTGCCCGTCGCGGCCCGCCGCAGGTTTCCAGTTCGGATTCCACGGCACCACCTTTCCGTGTAGGTTGCCCCAATCCGGATGCCGCGCCATGACCGGGACGGATGCCGTCGCGTCACCCGCCAGATAAACGGGATAGGAGTAGCTCTCAAAGCCGCCCAGATTGAAATTCCCCGGACGCGCAGCCGTGGACAATCGCCACAATCTCTCTACCCAAAGGCCCGAGTCCGGGTGGTGGGGAATTCCCTGCAAGGGCACATTCCAAGGAGCTCGGGGACCATAGGGTCGCTGGTAGTCTTCGGGCTTAAACTGCGTGAAGTCGGGCTGGGAATCCGGCGCGTCCTCAGCATGGCATAGCGTCGTCAAAAGGAATGCTCCAAGGACAAGCCCGGCGAGGATGGAGAAGAGCCGATCTCCCGCCGACTGCGTTGACCGCGCGGCCAAGCTGTTTCGCGTCATGAATGGTCGACGGATCATCAACATTGTGGGGGTGGACGGAGTTCCCATTTCGGTCGGATCGGTGAAGGCGGTTTGAACCTCATGGGTCTATGCCACGGCAGATCGGGCGTTCGAGCACACGGGTAGGGCCCGCGAGTTCCCGCCGGAAAACATCCGCGAGGGCCGGCGTGTCTTGCACGCGCATGGTCGTGTTGTGACTCGGATTGTCGTCGTTCTCCCACCGCTCGTTCCACCAGGAGAATCCGATGACGCGCGGCCAGCGGTTGGTGAGAATATCATGCAACGCGGATTGCGCCCAGTCGTCCGGGCGGGCGGCGGGGCTGCCAGCGGTGCACCCAAATTCCAGCACCAGCACCGGCTTGTTGGGAGCCAGCTTGTTCAACCGGGCGTAGGCAGAATCGACCATTTGCCGGAGGCTTTCACACTCCGTCTCCATCGGCGTCTGCGGACCGTAGGCGCTGATTCCGATCCAGTCCACCACATCATTTCCTGGATAATAGTTCTCGAAATGGTTCCATTCCTTGTCGGGAAAATCGTGGGCGTCCGGATGAAAAACCCAGGTGATGTTGTCCGCACCTTCGTCCCGGATCGTCTGGACGATATGCCGGTAGGCGGCCACAAAGCGTTCCGGGCCGTCGGGCTTGGTTGCATCGCCGAAACCGTCGGTCTGGCTGCCGCCATGCCAGCGGCCGTTCCATGGAAACCATTCCCCGTTGCATTCCGTTCCGTATTCGACCAGCAACGGAGTGCCGAACCGGTGCGCCGCCTGACCCCAGCTCTTGAGGTCTGCGTCGAATGCGCCGTCAATGATGGCTTGGAGGGTGAAAAACTTTTCTTTGCGCTTTTGTTCCGCGGTCGAGCGCAGCATCAGACGAATAAAGGGAACGGCACCGCTTTCACGAACCCAAGTGGCGGTCAGCTCTGGAAATTCGCGGCTCTTAAACCAGTTGTTGGAGAAATAGACCCACGCCACCTTTTTGCCGACGGTTGCTTCATAGCTTGCAAGGTCCTGGGGCGTGATGTCGTCCTCCTCGCCGGTCAATCCGCCCGGATAAGCCCCATGGTAAATTTTCTCTTCATGAGGCGGCGGCAAGATTCCCTGTCTCAACCGCTTGAAGTCGGGCTGGGAATCCGGCTTGTCTTCAGCATGGCATGTCGCCGTCGAAAGGAATGTTCCGATCACAAGCGCCGCAATGACGCCGGCTCTCTGAAAATCGTGACTCCTTCGTTGAGGATGCGCTGGCATCAGATCAATCGGATTTCAATGGCTGCAGTGGGCGAACCTCCAAATTTGTCTGGCTTGGCGGAGGAGTCAGGCGAACCACTCGCACGAACCGCACCGTAAGGTCGTTCTCACCCGCATTGACGATTCGGAAATCCATCCCGCCACGCTGCCGGTTCTGGAATGAGGCGTCGGAAACAACGAGGGCTGTCGTTTTCCACTGGCCATCACCGAGATTTTTGACCGGTGTTGTTTTCCTGTAGGCATCTTCGTTTGCGTCGTATTCGACCCACCAAGTTCCAGCGTGTTCGTCGTGGTAAGTCACCTTGATCTGAATCGCATTCGTGCCGCCCTTGATAAACCGGTCATCGACTCCGAAATAAATGTTAGCACTGCCATGCGCCAGATCGGTTCGCCGAGCCTCGAAGGCGTCCGTGTTGAACTTGACCGGCGTGTGGGCCTGATAGGTCGCGACCGTTTTGCCGTCAGGCTCGACCTCGCGCTGGATCAGCCATCGTTCCCAGTTGCGGACGGTCCAGGGCCCGCGATGACCCAAGTGATAACGAGACCACTCTTGGTAAACATCGCGCCCCTCGCGCAGTGCACACCATGCGTCGGGCGAGTCCCAATAATGGCGGCCGAGGGTCTTGAGCATGTATTGATGCACCGCGCCGCCTTTTTCCCATATTTTGGCGCCAAGGAAGACGCAGTTGACGCGGATCGCCAGACTCTTGAGCGCCGTCATCTTGAGTTGGTAGTAGTTGTCCCACGTGATATTCCGGTTGCCGATCTCCTCGTTCTCGGCGCCAATGATCCGTTGCGGGTTGGCAATCAGCGGATTCTCCTCATCCACAACAAAGTAGCGGGCACCGCCGATGTCCTTGGCGGGCACGCCGTAGACCGGCATGTCGCCAGTGGTAAAGTCAAACTTCTCCAGAAGCCCGAACCGGGTGCTGCCACCTTTCTGCCAGACGTATTCAAAGAGCTTACGTCCAATCGCGTTCCGCCACTCGATGTCGTCGTCGCACAGCTCAAGGGCGTCCTGACCGGTGAACATCAATTTGTGGGCGTTCTCTTTTCCATAGGCATCGACATAGGCGTCCACAATGTCACGCCACCAGCTCATGAAGTCCTCCGGCTTCATCTCTTGGGCCTTCATCTCCTTGACAAATTGGACGTCGAATTCGCCCCATGCCCATGCGCCGGGAATATACGAGAACTTGAGCCTCGGATTCGCTCCGAAACCATGTTCTTTGAAGTTGATGAGCAGCTTCTTAAACTCGGCCCCGATGCCGGGGTGCCACAGGGGTAGGTAGGTTCCACCCGTCTTCTGTTCCCAGTTGTCATCTGTAGGTTCGCCTTTGAGGATGCGGTTTCTGAGGTCGGGGTATTTCTCGAACAGCCAGTCCGGGCAATGGATGACGTGGGAGTTTTCCATCCGGGTGTAGATATTATTCTTCCCCGCAAGAGCTTTCTCCAAAATAGACCAATCATAGACGCCCTCTTTAGGGTTAACGTCCTTCCACCGAAATATGACGAGTTCTAACGTCTGATCGGGGACGGGGACCTCGACCGGGTTGTCGACGTAGAAACCCACCACGTCCGGGAGCGGTGTCACCCATTCGGGCAGCCACCAGTCATCTTCATCCTGCTGCTGTTGCGATGGATCGTCAGGCCCTCGCAAAATCGGCGCGGCCGCACAACAGAGTTGGCCGCCACCGACTAGCAGAAGCAGTAGAGCTCCCAAACTTCTGGGAAAGACGTTGGGATGTTTCACGAAAAAATTTTCCCGCACAACCCTACTCATCATTGTTCGCTTTGCCGCGATTGGTCATCGCTTTTTTGTCTGCTCCCGAAAGCTTATTGCGCGGTGAATCCGGTTCATCGCGTGTTGGAAGATAGCCTTTGAGACGGGCGATGATCTCCTTGTATTCGGGATTCGCGGCCAGATTCTTGTGTTCCATAGGATCGACGGAGTGGTCGTAGAGCTCCTCGGCTCCATCAGCCTTGCCGCCATACCACGTGTAACGGTAGCGACCGTCAGTCAGGGAGTGGTTCTTATATTGATAGTTGGTGAGGGTTGGGTAGTTCCACTCCATCTCCGGGTCCTTCAAGAGTGGGGCAAAACTGCGCCCTTCGTTTTCCGGATTGGCCGGCAGACCGCAAAGCTCGACCAAGGTGGGATACATATTGAGAAGGTTGACCACAACGTCGCATTTGACGTCGGGTTTCGCTACGCCGGGCACGCTGACGATCAACGGCACCCGGGCCGACTCTTCCCATAGATCGGTCTTACCGTATTTCATCTTTTCGCTGAGATGCCAGCCGTGGTCACCCCAGATCATGACGATGGTGTTGTCGGCATACCTGCTCTTGGCCAGCGCATCAAACAACACACCAAGGCAGTGATCCACATAGCTGATATTGGCCAGATAGGCTTGCTGCGCCTCGAGATGCAGGTTGGCGCTGTCGGCGGCTTCAAAACGCCTGTCCGGACGAAAGAGGGGTTTGCCATTTTTACCGACGATATCATCGAGGTCGTCGCGCACAATTTCGACCGGCTTCAGTTTATCAAGCGGATACAAATCGAAAAACTGTTGCGGAACCTCCCAAGGCAGATGCGGTTTGGAGATGCCCAAGGCGAGGAAAAACGGCTTGCCATCAAAGTCCCGTTGGAGCTGATCGGCCGCCCACTGGCAGGCTATGTAATCCTTGGTCTTTTCAACCGGCGCCTTAACGGCTCCCCACCGGAACTCATCGCCTTTTTCACCGCCGCCGGCCGGCGAGGGACTTTTCACCCATAGCATGCCGCCCTTTCCTCCACCCCCGGTGGGTGTGGCGAATTCGTCATACGCCCACTGGCCTTCATCGATGCCGTCCGCCGTTGGGTGTTTATGGAAAACTTTACCGGTAGAGAGCGTGTGATAGCCGTGCTTGCCGAAATATTCCGGCAGGGTGACGACATCCTTGGCCTTGGGCGCGTTCTTAAGATTTTGCCCGTTGCCATAAACGCCGGTCGAAGCGGCCCGCTTTTCGGTCAGTAGCGCCGAGCGGGACGGACAGCAAACCGTGGATGGGGCATAAGCCTTGTTCATCACCATCGCCTGCTGTTTTGTAAATCGATCCATGTTGGGGGTGATCGCCTGCGGGTTGCCGCCGAGGCAACCGACCCAGTCGTTCATATCGTCAGCGGCGATGAACAAGACGTTGTAGCCCTTGCTGCGGCGATAGCGGCGTTGATTTGCGCCTTGACCGCCAGATCGCCCTTCACGAACTGAGCCTGCGGATGCACCGCGGTGCGATGGCCCTGATAGAGGTTGTCAAAGGCCACGACTTCATGCCCTTGCGCGATGAGGTTCTCCGTGGTGCTGCTGCCGATGTAATCGGGCTTCGTCGGTGACGAGGACTTTCATGTGAGGGTTGCTTTCATTCGTGCCGATAGTGTTTGGAGGGCAATTCCCGCAGCCGTGCTGCCGCCTGTTCTGCCGTAAGATCACGCTGCGCCTCGGCGAGCATCTCGTAGCCGACCATGAATTTCTTCACCGTGGCCGATCGCAGAAGTGGTGGATAAAAATGCGCATGCAACTGCCAGTGCGGTTGATCCCCGGCTTCGTTCGGCGCGGCGTGCCAGCCCATCGAATACGGAAACGAGGTTTCGAACAGATTGTCATAGCGAATCAGCAAAGCCTGCAGGATTTCCGCCAGGCTCGTGCGTTCGGCATCGGTCAATTCGGGCAGACGTTGCACCTGCCGCGTCGGCAGCAGCAGAATTTCATACGGCCACACGGCCCAAAACGGAACGACCGCAACCCAATGGGCGTTGCTGACCACGACCCGTTCCTGCGCGGCAAGTTCGCGCTTGGCGTAGTCGAGCAGCAGCACCGAGCCCTTTTTCTGCCGATAATTTTTCTGCTCGCGCTCTTCGGCGGCGATTTCGTTCGGCACGAAGTTGCTGGCCCAAATCTGCCCGTGCGGATGCGGATTGGAACAGCCCATCGCCGCGCCCTTGTTCTCGAAGACCTGCACCCAGCGATACTTCTCGCCGAGTTCCGCCGTCTGCGTGGCCCACACGTCCACCACCTGGCGAATGTCCGGCACGGCCATCTCCGCGAGCGTGAGATCATGGCGCGGTGAAAAGCAAATCACACGGCACTCGCCACGCGTGGGTTCCACGCGCAGCAAATCATCGGGCGTCCCGGTCATTTCCGGCGTGTCCGTCAGTAGCGCCGAGAAATCGTTGGTGAACACCAGCGTTGCGTCATATTTAGGATTCATGTCGCTGCCCATGCGCTGATTGCCGGGGCACAGATAACACTTGGGGTCGTAGGCCGGACGGTCGTCCGGCGCGAGTTTTTCCACCTGACCCAGCCACGGTCGTTTGGTGCGGTGCGGCGAGACGAGAACCCACTCGCCCCGCAGCGGGTTGAACCGGCGGTGCGGATGTTCGTCGAAATTGAATTCAGTCATGATTTTAGAACTTCAAACTTTGGTGATCGTCGCTCCGGCGGCGGGAACAGTCCGGGCAATCTCGCCGACGACGTGGCGCGGGCTTTATTATTTCCCGGCGGAATTGCTCACGCTGAACTTATACGTCGTCCGGGTCTGGTAGATCTCGCCGGGTCGGAGGATGGTGTTGGGAAACTGCGGTTGATTCGGGCTGTCGGGGAAGTGCTGCGTTTCCAGACAGAGCGCGCTGCGCTTCAGGTAGGGACGTCCAGATTTCCCGAGGAGGGATCCATCGAGGAAGTTCGCGGTGTAAAGCTGGAGCCCCGGCTGGTCGGTGAAGACCTGCAGCATTCGGCCGCTGTTCCTCTCGTAGAGGGTGGCCGCAGGCTCCGGAGAACCGCCCGTGTTCGGATGGAGAACAAACGTGTGGTCATACCCGTTCCCATGAGCCAGTTGCTCGTTGGCTTGATCGATATCGAGTCCGATCTTCTTGGGTTGGCGAAAGTCGAAGGGCGTATCCGCGACGGGCACAATCTTCCCGCTGGGAATCGAGGTGTTGTCGATCGGTAGCATCTCATCCGCGTTGATCATGAGCTCATGATCGAGCACGGTTTCCGAGCCCTCGCCCGCCAGATTGAAATAGCTGTGGTTGGACAAGTTGACCGGCGTCGCGCGGTCGGTCGTCGCCTTGTATTCGATGATGAGTTCGTCTTGGTCCGTGAGCGTGTAGGTCACGCGGACGTCGAGACTTCCCGGGTAGCCTTCCTCCCCATCGGGAGAGGTGCGATGGAATTCCACGCCGTTCGGGATATGCTTCGCCTCCCAAACAACCTTGTCGAAGCCGGTGACGCCCCCGTGGCTATGGTTGGGGCCGTTGTTCTGCGCGAGCACATGCTCCACTCCATCGAGGGTGAACCTTCCATGGGCGATGCGCCCGGCATATCGGCCGAGGGTCACTCCGAGGTAGGGCTTCTTCACGGAGGTTCGATAGGGTTCGATCGTGTCAAAGCCCAGCACGACATCGGCAAACTTGCCGTTGCGGTCGGGAACTTTGATCGAGGTGATCCGCGCCCCGTAGGAAGCCAACCGCACCTCCATACCGTTGGCGTTCTTCACATCAAACTGCGCATCCGGGTCCGGGGACGGCTTGATCTGCGCATGGCAGACACCGAGACCCGTCGAGGCCAAGAGCGCAAGGAGTAGAAGTATTCGGCACCCAGTTGTCTCAAACTGGCGTTCGTCGGGGGTGTTTGGAATCATGGCTGGGGGAGCGGGGCGGCTATTAAGTTTCGTCTTTTTCCTGGGAATATGACGAAAGCTTCCCGCGACAAGCGATAGGTCGTTGTCTTGCGTCCGTTTCGACCATTCAGGCGCTCTACTGTGAGGCGCTTCTCGCTTAGCAGCGGTATTCCGTCATATCCACTGCGTTTTAGCTGAAATAGGTTAGAAATCCTCAATGGACCGGACCAACACCAACCCCTCCGGCCCCACGCCCGAATTCGTGCAGTTGCTCACGTCCTCGCAGAGCGCCTTGTATGCCTTCATCGTGTCGCTGTTGGGCGGGGTGAACGATGCCAACGATGTGCTGCAGGAGACGAACATGAAACTCTGTCGCAAGTGCTCGCAATACGATCCGCAACAGCCCTTTCTGCGTTGGGCCTATTCCTTTGCCCGCTTTGAAGTCCTGGCCTGCCGGAAAAGCCGCCAGCGTTCGCGGTTGGTGCTGGACGATGGATTGCTGGCCACAGTGGCGGCGGAATTGGAGGAATCCTCAGAGGAAGCTGATCGCCAGATGAAGATGTTGGAAAACTGCATAGGGCAGCTGAAAGCACGGCAGCGCGAACTCATCGCCGCGCGTTACGGCCGGGGCGAGGCGGTGCAGGATATCGCCCGTCGGCTTTCCCGTCCGGAGAATGCCATGGCCGCGCTCTTTTATCGCCTGCGTAAACTGCTGGCCGATTGTGTCCAGTCGCTTCTCGTGAAGGAGAGGGAGGCCGAGGCATGAAGCACCACGACCGCAAGGCTTTCGAACATCTGTGTCACGCGGTGCTGGAGGGCACAGTCAGCGAGTCAGAACTCGGGCAGTTCCGGGAGCACTTGCGCCACAGTTCAGAGGCCCGCAAGGACTACGCCAAGCAGATGCAGATTCATGCCTTCCTGACTTGGCAGCAGGGGCGCGCCGCCGTGCCGGCTTCGGTCGTCCTGCCCTCGATGGAGTTTCCGTCTTCATCCAAGGTTATTTCTTTCCCGTTCGGCAAAGCCGCCTTGGCGGCAGCCGCAATCCTGATCACCACATTTGCCTTTTGGATTGTTTCGGATCGCAACCACGAACCTGGGGTGGTCGTCTTCAACCAGGATGCCTCGGTTGCTGCCCCCAAGGGCGTGATGGTTGACATCCTTGCGTCTTCGGATTCACCCTATCAGGTCGGGCAGCGGGTGGTGCTGGACCGATTGGAAATGAGCACCGGTTCCTTGCGGTTCCGGGTTAGTTCGGGAGCCGTAGTGGACTTGGATGGCCCGGTGTCCCTCGAGTTCGTGGATCCGATGCGCTTGCGGCTCTTGCTGGGCAACGTCACCATTGATGTGGGATCGGAAGCCAAGGGGTTCGTGCTCGACACGGCGAGCGCCCTCTTGCTGGATATTGGCACGCGCTTCGGCGCGTCGGTGGGGCAGGACGGCAGCACCGATGTTGTGGTGCTTGACGGTGAGGTTGAAGTTTACCGGGCTGGGGAACCGCCTACGCAGGAAACCCGGCTCGCGAGTCTCTACGAGGGCGAGGCGGCGCGCATGACCACCCGGGATGCGAAGATTCAGCGCTTGCAGGCGTTGGCGTTAAAGGGCGATAGGTTGGCGATCCGGGGCTTGAACGCCCCGGATTCGGCGGTCATCACGGGCGTCACGGACAACATCAAGAAAGCAAATTTTTACCGCTGCTACACTATCACGCCGGGTGGTATGGGGGAGGGCGCGCTAGCCTCCCTTGCTCATCGCTGGCACCGCAAACTCTGTTGGCGCGCCCTGCCCGGCCAGCTTTTCCCGCTGGAATTGGAGGGAGCCGATGTGATCGGAACTTTCCAAGGCGAAGTCATTCGCAAGCCTCTGTCCGACATTAATATCGAGTTGATCCGCCCCTGCGCGGTTTACGTGTTGTTCGACAGTCGGGCGGAGCCCCCCGAGTGGCTGCGGCAGGATTTTCGGGACACCGGGCTTCGTGTGCGGTGCGGTCCGTGGTGGCCGGATCTGGTTGAAACGAAAAATCTCAAGCCGGATGCTAATGGCGAGTTGTATGTCGTGCACTCAGTGTGGCGCAAGGACGTGCCGAGCGCCGCGACGGTGACGATTGGCGCGCCTGCTATTAAAAGCTGGAAATATCCTTACGCCATGTATGGCATCGCGGTGAAGCCGCTTTGATTATTGGCGGGGTTTTCGCCGCTGTCTCTTGGGGCATCGGGCGCGTCGTTCGCCCATGAGGCAGGGGCGGGGACGTCGGCAACTTTTTCAACTATTTCCGTCATAAATGTTTTAGTTGGCTGAGTTGATTTAGAGTAGAATACTCTCCACGCCTCTTTCCCGTTGCTAACCCCACCGGACAGGACTACACTTTCGCATACTCCCTCTCCCCCATGCAAACCAAGACCCACAATTCCCTCACCCTCCTCACCGCGACCGCAGCCTTTCTTTTTATCGGCGCAACTATCCCAACCGCCCGCGCGGTCAACACTTGGGACGGCGGGGCAGTGGACGGAAACTGGAACTCCGCCGCCAACTGGGACAACGATGTCGTTCCGGCCGCTTCCAACAACCTCACCTTCCGCGGCGACGCCCAAAACAGCACCACCAACGACATCGTCGGCCTCACCGTAGGCACAACTAACACTTCGGCACAGGCCATCACCTTCGGGAATACCGGTGCAGTCGGAACAAACGCGTTCACCCTTGCGGGTAATCAGATCACGCTGAATGCCGGAGCGGGCTCTGGCGGTTCTATCATCTCGTCCAATGTCACTGTCGGATCGATCACCGACACGATCAGTCTCAACCTGAGTTTTGCCAAAAATGCCACTATTTCCACCGGCACTAACCACAATCTCATCATCACCGGTCTTCTGACCCAAGCCTCTGGAAAGTTTGGCCTCATTAAGTCCGGTAGCGGTGAACTCATCGTGCGGAACGCGGGCAATAACTACCTTGATACGACGACCTTCAACGCCGGCACTCTCACGGTCGATGTAGCCGGCGGTATTCAAAACGCGGGCACCAACAGTGCCTTGGGCGCGGGAACAAATGTCAGTTCTCAGCTCAACTTTGCCGGCGGCACGTTGAACGTGACTCTCGGTGCCGGCGGCACCGACCGCCAAGTGCGCATCGGCGGCACGGCGAGTGGCAACTCCGCAGGTGCCAACATTAACAACAACAGCACGAACGGTGGCACCCCTCTGGTTTTCTCCAATGCGGCCTTCAACGTTTCGGCTGGTGCCATCACGACCAATCGTGTTCTCACCCTAGGCGGCACCAATACCGACGCAAACGAGATTAGAGGCGTGATCTCCGACAACAACACGGTAGGGGGCGGCCTTGTCAGCGTGACCAAGGTCGGCGCGGGCCGATGGGTCCTTTCCGGCAGCAACTCCTACTCTGGCTCAACAACAGTAGGCGGCACAACAGGCAGTTCCAACGGAGTGTTGCGTATTGCGTCCGTCAGCTCTCTCCCGCCGAACACCACGATCGTTGGTTCTGCAGGAATCGATAACGTCTCAACCCTCGAGTTGGCGCCCGGCAGTTACTCCGTTAAAAACTATAATAGGGGCAACATCAACTTCGCCGCTACCAATGGATTGGCGACCCTGGAATTTACGAACACCGCAGTCACGAACTTTTTGACACAGGGAGCGGCCAGCAAAACAATCTACTCCTCTAATGTTGCCGTTCGCTTCGCTGGCACGCTCGAAATTTCTGCGGTGGCTGATGCCACGACCAACAAAACCGCCACCTTCTCAGGAAACAGTGATTTCACGTTTGATGGTCCGATCATTGGACCGGTGGTGACAAATACTAATGGATCCTTCACCACTGCATTTGTCATGAACAGCACTGGCGTGGCCGTGCTCAACGCTGCCAACACCTACCCCGGAGCAACCGATGTGAAGCAGGGAACCTTGCAGGTCAACGGATCCATTTCCACCAATACTCTCAATATTTCGAATGGCGCCACGCTGGCAGGTCTGGGCACCGTCGGGGGTGATGTGCTTGTCAGCGGGAACTTGCAACCCGGCCGCGGCGCCACCAACGGAGCGTTGACGGTCGGAGGGAATTTGACTGTCGCCTCCAACGGCATTGTTAATCTCAGCATCGACAGTTTGGCTGTCTATGACAAGCTCGCCGGGGCGAGTTCTTATACTGTCAATGGTGCCATCAACGTAACCGCCACCACCAACTACACCCCGATCGCCGGAGATACTTTCCAGCTTTTCAGCGGGGCCGTCGGCGGCACGCCGACCCTCAGCGTGACTCCGCTCACCAATTCCAACTTCGCGTGGGTGACCAACAACTTCACCAGCAACGGCCAGATCAGTGTCACGACGAACAGTGCCACACCCGCTCCGAGCGGGCTCTCCTACACGCCCTCCTCGCAAACCGGAACGGTCGGCACAGCCATAACCAACATGACTCCTGCGGTGACGGGCACAGTGACCAATTATTCGGTGAGTCCAGCGCTGCCGGCCGGATTGTCGATTGATGCGACCAACGGCGTGGTCGGCGGGACGCCGACCGCTGCGACCGCATCGGCCAACTACACCGTGACTGCAGCCAACGCGGGCGGCAGCACCACAAACAACGTCATCATTGAAGTAGTCTCGCAGTATAACAACTGGCTGCAGGGTCAGACCAGCAACTCGACCAACCAACTCACTTACGCGATCGGCGGGGCGAGCAGCCCGACAGCGACCAACGGCGTGGCCTCAACGACCGCGGTGACGTCCGACGCTCTCTCCATGACCGCCATCGTGCGCACCAACGACACGAACCTCGTTGTCGTCGGCCAAAGCATCACGAATCTATCGGTCGACGACTGGGCAACCACCAACGTCAGCATGAGCGTCCCCGTCGATCAGACAGGCGCCACGCCTGGAACAACGCAACGCCAGACTTTCACCACTCCGCGCGAGACGAACGACGCCAAGAAATTCCTGCGCCTCAACACCATTCTGAGCCAGTAGGTTTCGCG
>Ga0209598_10001369_pt1 | contig 19978 bp, 14 predicted proteins | sample M_140807_EF_Meta_FD_187317 | JGI IMG/M metagenome (GOLD analysis project Ga0209598, IMG submission 187317) | Freshwater microbial communities from Lake Montjoie, Canada to study carbon cycling - M_140807_EF_MetaG (SPAdes) (version 2) | ecosystem: Environmental > Aquatic > Freshwater > Lake...
AACGTCAAGCCCATTCACTGACAGCTTGCTTACGTCTCTCGCGTAACAAAGTATGTATTCATGCTTGGTTCGCACTAACGATGAGTCTGAACCTCCACCACCTTCCTGGTTCAACCAGACAAAGTTGGCTACAAAATTGTAAGAACCGAATACCTCATCGCATAAAAGTCTCAAGTTGCTATGTTCTATGTCTGAGATTGAAATCAGAATAACCCCGTCTTCTGTCAGAAGATTCCTAGCCAGTATCAGTCGAGGGTACATCATTGAAAGCCAGTTGCTGTGTTTACGCCCTGATGTTTCTGTATTAGCAACTAGTCGATTTCCCTCTGAATCAGACTGACCTGTTATCTCCAAATAATGCTTGATGGGTTGGCTGAAATCGTCTTGATAGACAAAATCTTTTCCGGTGTTGTACGGGGGGTCGATATATATCATTTTAACTTTGTCATTGTAAGCCTTCTGCAATAACTTGAGAACTTCTAAATTGTCTCCCTCAATAAAAACATTGCGTGTATTTTCCCAATCTTGGGATTTATCCTTTTGAGGTGCCAATGATGCCATTGATGGGGTTTGCAAAGCGCTTACTGCCTGACTCCTGCCGGCCCACATAAGTCCAAATCTCTCAGGTCCACCCTTGATCCCAGTCACCTCTAAGCCGGAAATATCTGCTAAAACTTGAGCATCGATCGTGCCATTGGCACCTAGAGCACCAGGGATTAGCTTCTTTAGTGCTTCTTGAATACCAGCACTTGGAGAATCGGTTTCGATCTTTACTTTTTCAGGAAGTTCGTTCATGAGTGGCTCCTAATTGTGCTTACCTGGATGGGAACATTAAGAGTGTAGCCTGTTAGGAACAAGCACTTGTTGAGAAAACCGTTTCGTTATAGGGCTGAAAATGACAACTTATGATATTCCAACTCTTGGGGGACAAGCCGCTCTTGCTGTTGAGCACCGTGGTTCTCACATACAAATAATTGCAAGTGCTGGATCCGGCAAGACAGAAACTGTGTCACAGCGAGTGGCAAAGTTGGTGGCTGAGGGTGTCGACTGTAGCAAAATTGTGGCTTTCACTTTTACTGAAAAAGCTGCGGCGGAACTTAAAGAGAGAATTCGTGCCCGCGTACATTATTTTGCTGGGCAAGAGGCGGCTGACAAGCTTGGAACAATGTATGTGGGAACAATCCACGGTTTCTGTTACCAATTACTTACTCGCTACATAGGAAAGTATGAAGCATATGATGTGGTAGACGAAAACCAGCTTGGAGCATTCTTACAAAGACAGGCTACGTTTCTACAGTTAAAAGAATTTTCCGATAAGGGTCAGCTCTTTGATGGCATCTCAAGATTCCGAAGGGCACTTGAGGTAGTTGAGAACGAGATGATTAACTTAGACCTGCTTCCAGATGCTCTTAGGGAGAAAATCATCGAGTTTTATCAAATGCTCGATGATTATCGAATGCTCACATTCGGGCAACAAATCAGCAGAGCAGTCACGGCCTTATCAGATGGAGAGCTTCACGACGAAGTTTGCAACGATATAGAGCACCTCTTCGTTGATGAATATCAAGACGTGAACCCAGCGCAAGAAGAGCTAATTCGAAAGCTTGCGCACCCAATCGGAAAGGCCCATTTGGTGGTGGTTGGCGACGATGACCAAGCTATTTACCAGTGGAGAGGTTCAACAGTTAAGAACATCACTACTTTCAGTGAAAGATACACAAATGTAGTGACATTTGAGTTGTTGGAAAATCGAAGATCAAGGCCAGAGATCGTAACAGTCGCTGACAAGTTCGCTGCAACAATCCCCAACCGGCTTTCAAAAACAATGGGTGCTTCAAGAGACCCAAACGGTCCAGCGCTGGACATTGTTCCGAATTACGAAGACGAAGCACAAGAAGCGGATGAAATAGCTATCTCCATTCAACGGCTTGCAAATAAAGGGTTCCGCTATTCAGACATGGCGATACTTGTTCGAGGAAAAGTCGCCTACGGTCGAATCCTCGAAGCTTTTGAAGCTCATGGAATCCCCGTTCAACCTGGTGGCCGAACTGGTTTGTTCGAACAGCCCGATGCAGATTTCTTGGGAAGATGCTTATCCTGGCTTGTCGGATACCAGTGGAAGGAAGGGCGCTGGTCTCAAACCCAAATTACCGTCACACAAGACAGTTTGGTTGAGATAGCAAAGAAGATCTATAACCTGAGCGGACAAGGATTAATAGACCTGAGGAGTGCTTTAGACGAAGCCAAAAGTTCAGTCGGCAAGGACACAAGGACTCTAAGTATTGTTGATTTGGTTTACTCGATCACAGATTGCCTAGGAGTCAAGGACTGGGACTTTGAGAAGCCAGTGTTCGCGGCTCGATTGGGAACCATTGCAAGATTCACGAAGTTTGTAGCGGACTACGAGTCCATGCAAAAGCGATCTCGTGTGTTGCAAGACGAAGATGGTTCCCAAGCTGGTTTCGCAGATCAAGGAGATTGGTATTTCAAAAATCTCGCCACGTTTATGCTCAACATTGCACTTGGATCGTACGATGATTTCGAGGGTGAAGAAGACCTGCTATCAGATTCAGTTGCACTAATGACTGTTCACGCAGCAAAGGGTTTGGAATGGCCCATAGTTTTCCTTCCTTCCCTCACTGCCAAACGCTTCCCTAGTAGTCAAAACGGAAAGACTGAGAACTGGCTAATAGATAGAAGTTTGTTTGATGCAGTTCGATATGAAGGAACCGATGAAGACGAGCGCAGACTGTTCTATGTTGCGTTGACTAGAGCCAGAGAGTGGGTCTCTCTTTCTGCGCACAAGCGTGTTACGAAGCAAGCAGTGGCGGTCTCTCCATTCGTGAATGAAGTGTCTAGGGCATTGACCTCTGAGAAAGATTATCCAATTGACAATCAAGATGCTTCAATTGCACAGAGTGATGATGAACTCCAGATAACTTATAGCGAACTAGCTGCGTTCCTGGAGTGCGGTTATAGCTACTGGCTTCGAAATCGTATTGGGTTCCCGCCCGCACTCGTCCAAGAAATTGGATATGGAAAAGCTGTTCATCACCTACTCCGAGTGATCGCAGAAGAAAGTAAGCGAACAGGTAAACAACTTGGGCCTGCCGATGTTGACAGAATTCTGGCTACAGATTTTTTCTTGCCATTTGCCGGAAAGGCAATTGCAGCAAGGTACAGGGAAGCGGCAAAGGGATTGGTCAACAAATATCTTTCCGATTATGGCGACGATATGAAGCGAGTCTGGCAAACTGAAAGGCCTTTCGAACTGGCACTAGATGGAGTTGTGGTCTCTGGTCGAGCAGACGTAATCATCGGTGAACACGAAGGCGGCCCGGAAAGCCTGGCAATTGTTGACTACAAAACATCGATAGATGACCGTGAAATGGGTCTGCAACTTCAGGTCTATGCCGCGGCGGGAATCAGAGAGGGACTTGAGATTCGAGGTGCATTTCTGCATGATCTTGAAAACGAGGACCGAAAACCCGTTCCGATTGAAAGGTCCGATTTGGATGCAGCCATTAAGACAGTCGAGGTGGCCGCTAAGAGAATAAAAGATCGTGACTTTGAGGCAAAGCCTGAAAAGAAGCGGTGTGGCCACTGTGACGTGAGAGCGATGTGCCGAAAAGCCATCAAATAGTGGCTCTGTTTCCTGAAGAAAAGAGCTTTAGTGATTTGTTGCCAATGTGCAACTGCTCCCCTAGCATATTGGTTATGAGGCTGGGAGGCTGCAATGGAGATTCAAGACGCTTACGCTCTGCTTGGGGTTGAAGAGGATGCTGCTGAGGCCGAGCTAAATGCCTGTTTTGGTCTCAAGATTGCTGAAGCACTTCAGTCTGACGATCAATCGATGGTCAAGAAATTGCAGAAGGCTTACGAACTCATCAAACAACACATCAACGATGAGGCTAAGGAATTCAAGCAAGTCATCGCCCACCTTGAAAAATCTAAAAAGAGTCTTCTCATCATGGGAAAAGCTGGGTCAGGTAAATCTAGTTTGCTAAGAGATTTAATAGCCGAAAAGCGAGACGGCTACGCAGTTTGTGCAAGCACTGGTGTTGCAGCACTTAACATCGGCGTTCCGACACTTCACTCACTTTTTGGATTCGGCGCAAAGGTAATCGGCCAAGACGACGAATTTTTCAAGAAGTATTCAACTGACAAACTTGAAGCTCTCGCAAAAATTGACACACTTGTTATCGATGAGATTTCTATGGTGAATGCAGATTTGATTGATGCTATCGATCGTCTCTTCAAGAAAGCCAAAAAGAAGGACAGTCAATTCGGTGGAGTCCAACTCGTGATGGTTGGAGATCCTTTTCAATTAGGTCCGATTACCCCTAAAGATAAAAAGGTACGAGACTACATTGAATCCACATATGATTCTTTCTGGTTCTTTGATGCTAAAGCGTGGGATTATGGGCGCGACCCTGAAAAGCCTAAATTTGAAGTCTTCGAACTCACCAAATCATTTAGACACCACCCGGACACCAAGTTCATTTCAGTTCTAGATAACATCAGAACAGGTCAAGCTGGTGCTCAAGACATTGAATACATCAATGAGAACTGCACTAATAAGAAAGCCCGTGTAAACAGAGCCATAAAACTTGTTACCACTAATGCTGATGTGGACCGCATCAATGGTGACGAGATGGAGAAAATCAAAGAGGCAACCGTAAAGTTCATTGCGACGGAACTCTCTCTTATCGCGGGTGAAAAGTTCGCTGATGACTCTAAAGGTCTCCCTGCAGAAAGGGAACTTGCTCTAAAAGTTGGTGCACAAGTTATGTTCGTAAAGAATGATGACTTCGGAATAACAAAGATGGGGCGTCGTCGCTGGGCTAATGGCACCACAGGAATCGTCACCAGTTTCTCACCAGATAAGAGGAAGGTTTTCGTTCGTATTGGAAATCTAGTTGAAGAAGTCGGCGAATCTACCTGGACGAAATACATTTACTCACTCGTCGAAGAAACTGATCCTGTTACCAAAAAGAAGACTAAAGCTCTCAAAGCGCTGGAGGCTGTTCAGTACAGCCAGATTCCCCTTAGAGCCGCATGGGCTATAACTATCCACAAATCTCAAGGTCAAACCTATGATGACGTAATTGTGGATATGCCCAAAGGTGCCTTTGCTTCAGGACAGGCTTATGTGGCTCTCTCTAGAGTTAGGCAGATTGCGGGTATGGTTCTCACCACGCCGCTTAAGCTTTCAGACGTCAGTGTTGATCCAGATGCGAAGAACATGCTCAACCGAGTGACAATCATCAATAAGCCGAAGAAGAAGTAGACAAGGGAATGACAGAGTCCCAGAATCAAACCTATGGAAGTTGGACGTTAGGCGATCGCCTAGGCTCGGGTGGTTTCGGAACCACATACAAAGCTGAAAGAGAAATCTCTCTCTTGGGAGAGAAATTTACCCAACGCGGGGCGATAAAGGTAATCCGGGATGACAGGCTGGGAGACAGGGCAGCTAAGCAAGAGTTCGTGCGGGAAATTACGCTGCTCTCCAGGATAAACAGCCCATATATTGTTTCCCTTCTTGATGCAGGGATTGAAGGTGACGAAATATGGTTTGCTCAAGAGCTTATTAATGGTCAAAACCTAAGTAAGTTCATGAACCGTCAACCATTGTCAGAGTCAGTCTGGGAAGACCTTGCAACGCAGATGCTTCTAGCGCTGAAGTCTGTACATGCAGAGAACATTTCACACCTAGACATAAAGCCTGCAAACATCATGTTTGCGCAGGGGTCAGAATCTTTTAGACTGATTGACTTCGGAATTTCAAAGACTCAATCGGCAAAGGGTGTAAAAGCTCCAACCTACGGCACTTACACCTACATGCCCGCTGAACAGTTTGCAAGTCATCCACATAAACAGAGTGACATCTGGTCATTGGGTATAACTCTTTATGAGGCTGCGACAGGAGTTCACCCAATTACTGGGACAAGAGTCGATTGGGCTGAAATGTCGGAGTTTGAGCGATACCAAGCTAGCATGCTCTTTGCAGTTTCTCCTGCCCTTGACCTGAGCTTGGTGGCCAATGAAGGCCATCGAAAAATCATTGACATGATGGTGCAGCACGACATCGATAAAAGATCCACCCCAAGTGTCCTTCTTCAAGAGTTGCGGCTGGTACAAGGTTACCGTGATCCAGTAATCACTCTCGGTGGAGTGGGCCGAACTCCAGCTGGTAACGCCTCACATTGGGCAAACTTTGACGGTGAGGGTCTAGATGAATTCGAAAAGTGGCAGCAAATAAGAAAGGTCTTACCTGAACTTCTCAAGAAGAAGGGTACTAAAGTTGCAACAATTACAGTTGATGTGCAGTCATCCGAATTATCAGACATAGACATACGTTGTGAGTTATTTGCCGGTGGAAAAACCCTGAAACTAACTGCTCCAGAGCCGAAGAGTCCCGGTTTACATAAAGCCCATACATTGGGCTGGGAGGCAGCTCAGTTACCCAGTGAAATCTTCATGGATCTTCCTGGTGACGCCTCATTCGATCTAATCGGGGAAAGAGTTGCTGACCTATTGGAAATCGCATTCGCTCTACCCGCTGTTCAAATTCGGATTTTCTAGGCTATTTATGGCTATTCGACAAATCAATTCCGTAAATGATGTCAAAGGGCTTGTCAGAGACCTGACTGATAAGAACCGAACCAAACCGATCTGCCTAATCTCCACGGAATTCAATTCCACCAAGAGCGCATTCGATCTGGATGAATTAAAGCAAGAAATAGGCCACATCGCCGAACTAGTGTTAATTCCTACCGGTGCGGCAACTTTTGAACTCGCTAATAATTTGGCACCGGGTCTTCAGGTTTTCGGTGGTGCGGCTCGCGTTTATCCAATAAATTTCAATCTCAACACCTCCGAACACATCCCTTTGATTTATCCCGACAAAAACGGAACAAAAGCTCTAGTATCACAGGTCTGGTCATCGGCAAACATCCAAGCGCTGAAGCGAGAGCAAGTCAAAAATGCTCGAATGGATGTTGCGACAGTGAAGCAAGTCTTTGCCTTTGATGACCAATCAAGGGCCGTTGTCGAATTTTCTGATGGAAGCAGATCTACCATTAGGCAAGAACTCTCGTTTCCTAATATTCCATTCGACTGGATGTTCAAAATTGGCGACAAGATTTCAGGTCTAAATGATGTGGGCAGTGCATCCTTTGTGCCCACCTTCAGATTTACCAAGGCTTCAGAATTGTTGGCAGAGTATGAACTTGAAAAATTGATTCCAGTGCTAGTAACCAAAGTTGAAAGAAAACGTGCAACTTGTTGCCTATTCCCAGGAATAGAAATAGAAATCACGCTACCGGAAATCTCTGGCAACGAGTTGGACCTAGTTTCGGATTTCCTCGTGTCCGGTGACGTGTTAGCGATGCGCCTGTACAAAAATGCACAGGGAAAGATTAGTCTGCGCATGAATGACATCGATGACGATGAGACATGCGTTCAGGCGGTATCCATTCTTGACTCTGGCGAACCGTGGCTGATTGAAGGCCGTGATGTGCCGAAGGGTTCGCAACCAGAATCCCAACCTGTGCCGCACGTCACCGTTGCAACGAGTATTGCTCAGTATCTTGACTCTCCAGAAATTGAAGTTTCAATTCCTAAACCAAAGCCTGGCAGCTACTCGCCTCCAGTAACTCCAATTCCGTCGAAACCGATGACAGGGAAAGAGAGAAGTGATTTAGAGTTCGAGATAAAAGTACATAAAGATCGAATTGTATTCCTTACTGGTTCCATCGAAGCGCTTGGAAACGAGCGTGATGGTCTATCAGCTGAGTTGAGCCGTGCTTTGAACGACCTAGCAGGAAAAAGGGACGAAATTACACAGTTAAAACAGACTGCAACATCCTTGAGAAGAGCGGGGGCTAAAAAACAAGTAAATAAGTCAACGGTCCTGTCAAGAAGAGATCGATTCTCTTCGGACTCGGATTGGTTCAATGAAGAACTTAGAAGAGTTTGGATCTCCACTTACTCCCCAACAGAGAGAGTGGAGAGATACCCGTTGGATCCAGAGAAATTGGATTACGGAAGTAGATTTTTTGAGTCTTTGAAAATAACTCAATGCACTGATAACGACCTAAAGAAAATTCTCCGATGCGCTCTCGACATTGTTACTGGAAGAGAGTCCGTAGACGCAAGACATCAAGTTCATCCGATTCGAAATGGGGCCGGGGCTAGCAGCCAGGACATTGTTGCGGAAGATGGATCCATTGCACTGAGAGCTTATGTGGAAGAAAAAACAGCGGCGGCAAAGCGCCTGCATTATTGGGTGAGTCCATCAAAACGAATAACACTGGAACGAGTCGTGATCCATGACGACTTCAAACCTTAGGACACCTAGAACGGTAGAGGGCCGCTGTCTGAAAAGTCGTCCAGCCGAACATTTTCCTGCCAATCTTCGAGATCCGGTTCTTGTGCCTCGGCCTTTGGTTTGAGATCATTGCTGAACCAGAATTGAGTAGTGTCGGCTGATACTCCATATAGTGTTGAGAGTGCTATCCCGCCGACATTCCAAAGTCTTTCGTATAGAAAGTTATAGCTCTCGTGTAGGTCAGAAATAATGCCTATGCGGTGGTTATTCTTGAATATCTTTATCGAGAATCCCACTCTCAGATCTTCGTTTCTAGAATTCAATTCTCGCCAGTCGACAAGCTCCAATCTGACAGTTTCTGGACCGCAATAACTTACGAAGTCCGTACTCGAAACTTGCTCGGTTCTCCATTGAAGTTTGTCCTCATCGAGATAATGTGCATCCTGTGGTTGACCATTCTCAAATTCAATCTGCGGAATTTCTTTCGCGTCAAGAATTGGGAGAGCGGATAAATCTAGCTCAAATGGTGTTTGAGCAAAGAAACGGATTCGATACTGGCCTAGCGCACTTACAAACCTGATGGCCGCATGTACCCAAATACCATTCTCGTAATCAAGGAGAAATTTACTAAACTCCAACGCTTGATTTTTAGGTACGTAACCCACTTTCTTTTCATGCACATAGACAGCTACGGCATTTGGGTCAAATGTATTCTCTGGCTCGCGCTTTAGGAAGGCGTCAACTACTTTGAACTGATCAGGTTTACCCCCGATAAACTGGCAAATCTGTTCTAGCTCTTCCCTGTGGAATGTTTCTCCGTTAACCTCGAACGAATTTGCCGGGAAGAAGTCGTCTAGCAGTTCGGATAGATTCGAACCAGGATTTAGCCTTCGGAATCTACTGGGCAGTGTCAATGACATTACTCGTCACCGCTCTTATCCTCAAGCTCTTCCACAACGCCTTCACCCAAAAGCTGCAGCGGTTCAACGCCTGAGAGTTCGCGACTCATCGACTTCAGGTGACGGTTTAACTCGCCCCAAAGGTCCTCGGATTCAATCATGATTTTCCCTGCCTCAGTCTTGATTCCGTCTGCAAGGCTGATCAATCGCTTGAATTTCTCAAGCTGTCTCAGAGACTGATCAACAAAGAGGCGCATTGCTTGTGCATTGATTTCTCCGCCGTTCACCTGTGCTGTGAGTGTGTGCATCTTCACAACCTGGTAAACCAGAGCGAGGAACTCTGTCGACTGGTTTGCTTCTGGGTCAAAGCAAACCACTAGCTGTCGACCCATGTCGTCGAGTGCGACGAGTTGGACTCCTCCAGGCATCTGGTCAATCGTCTTGGCTACTCCGATGAACCCGTGCGCGTCTCTATTCTTCATAGAGCCGGCAGCTTCTTTCTGCCATGCCTTGATTGTCAACTTCTTGTTCTTAGCTTCCACGGCAACTCGAGCAACTGGAGTCAGGCCTTGTCGCAAGGTAACTACAACATCCCCCATCTTGTCGTAAAGACCTAGGTCATCGCCTGTGTGTTCCGCATCATCTCCGCTACCTGTTGCAATAGAGGAAACTATGTCTGCAACTGCCTTCTCAAATGTTCTGCCCTTTGCAGTTCCCTTTTTACCTTCGATTTCAGCGGCAGTCTTAGCAACCATTGAGTCGTTTAGATCCTTCACGGCAGTTTCCACTTTTTGAAGTTGTGCAGAGAAAACTGCAAATGGAGAGCCTTCATTGGCAGGGTTGAGAAGTTTTTGTAGCTCGGTCTTTTGGAGGTTACTTTGTGATGTGAAGTCTGCAAGCAACTTCTGGGACATGTCTAGAATCTGCTTCTTAATTCCCGCTCTAATAGGAGAATCTTCGTCTGCGGTGAGACCCTCAATTTGCTCGGCGAAGTTCTCGAGCAATTCGTTCACCTGAGTTGCGAGAGGGCTCTCTTCGCCGGTCAGCTTTTCGATTGTCGATGAAACGGCCTCATTCAACTTGGTTGTTGACTTCACTAAATCTTCGTCAAACTTCTTCGAGTTCTGCTCCATAGTTTCTTTAGCAGCTTCAATGATGTCCTTCAGTCTCTCTACACCGGCTCCAGCGTTGGCCGCACCTAAGGTCTTTGTACCGATTGAAATTACGTTTTCCAGGAAAGTAGCTAGATCTTCGCCATTATCCTCGGCGTTCTTAAAGACAGCGGCTACCCCTGCATCATTAAGAGTGAAATCCGTGATTTTCATAGTGTTTCCATTAATGGAAATCTGTTTGCTAGTCATGTTTATCCTTACGTTTTTTGGAGAATTCATTATCTAGAACTCAACCTCATCGACAATTGTTCCCCAATGTATACGCTGGAGGCGAACATCACGCGAATAATCGGGGAACAAAATTGGGACGCCTCTGGTTGCTACTCTCGGGCCATGAATTCCCGAATAATGTCCCATGTCAGTGGCATCATAAAGACAACATCGAAAAGGCGTGTATGTACATAAACAGTCAGTCCCTCTGGGGATTCAATACTAGGGATCTCATGCGTGCGTCCTCTTGTGACCACTGCACCATGATTTCAGTTGCCCGAAGTCTAGGTGTGGAGAGCGTTCTGCTAAAGCTCGCCGATTGGAAGCAACCAGAGGAACAGTCGCTTGCCCAAAAGTATGGAGACATATTTGAGTCAGCACTTGTATCTGAGTTGCTCGCCTCAACCGACCCCGATGTGGTCAGAAGACCCGACTTAGATGGTGATATGGGGCAAACTCTTGAGCTCATGCGTTCTGGTATCCCAATTATTTATCAAGGCGGGCTCAAGAAGGAGTTCGGGAAAACCATATTTAGTGGCCGACCAGACTTTTTGGTTCGCGAAGATTGGGAACTGTTTTTCAGCGATGGAAAACTTTCAGCCAAATTGAAGGCAGGCAGCAGCGGAGAGCTAACCTCGTTCAAATACACAGCCTGGGACGCTAAGTACGGTGGCCAGGCAAAGCCTGCCTATCTATTGCAGGTTGGGCTCTACGTAGATGCTTTGGACTCCTTGGGGTTCAAAGCAGAAGGCGAAAAGCATGGCCTTATTTTAGGCTCCAGAACAATCGAGTCATTTGAGGAAATTGAAATTGTTCCTGCGATGAGGCTTGCTCGCCAAAGAATTGTAGATGTCATCGATGATGCGCTGATTGCAAAGCATGACGGAGATCTGTCTCGTTTCTCTGCAGAGGAATTAGTTTGGCATTGCCCGTCCAAACAAAACTGTGAGATTTGCGAATACCCCGACCTGTGTGCTGCGGATCGTAAAGCTACCGATGATTTAGTGCAGGTTTCAAACATTACGCAATCCCAGATTGCAAAGCTTGCTACTACTGGAGTGACAACCATGCGTGCTCTAAGTGTCGCTAGTGACGAAGCCCGACCATATCGAATGCCTCAAGAAACATTTGACAAGCTTCGATTGCAGGCAAAGGCACAAATTGAATCCAACGACAGCGGACTGCCAGTCCAGTATCTTCTGGCAGATCCAATGTTGCAGTTTCTCCCGCCTAAATCAGAACTTGACATTTTCTTCGACTTCGAAGGATTCCCATATTTCACAGAGCGAGGTGGCTTGGAGTACCTATTCGGAAACTATGAGTGGGGTACAGGCGTCAACGAAAAGAAACCAATGGACAATCTGTTCACTGAATTCTGGGCTCACGACCGTGATGAGGAGAAGGTTGCTTTTTCAGCCTTTATGGCCTGGGCTATGGCACGGATGGAGAGCGACCCTAACGCTCACATCTACCACTACGCAAGCTACGAAGCTACAGCTTTGAAGCGTTTAGCAAGTAGACACTCGATTTATGAGAAGGAAGTCGCTTGGCTAATTAGCACTGGGCGACTTGTGGACATGTACAACATCGTTCGAAACTCAATGATCATTGGTGAGGAAAGCTATTCCATAAAAAAATTGGAAAGACACTATAAATTCGTTCGTAGTTCAGATGTCCAAAAGGCATCGGCGAGCATTGATGAGTATGACCGTTGGCGAGAGTTAAACTCCCTAGCTAATGATCCAGAGATCGCCATGGATGAACGCAACAAAGTTCGAATGGAGGCTGACCAGGTCTTCGGGGAGCTTCGTCTTTACAATTTAGAGGACGTGTGGTCTACGCGCGAGCTATACAGGTGGTTAACGAAATTTGAAGGGGCTTGCACTCGGTATGGTGAGTCTCCACCTGATGAAGACTCCGAAGAGGAGGGTGATCGGAAACCCAGTAAGAGCGAACGTGATTTAGAGGAACTCCAGGCACAAACAAAAGAGTTATTTGACAAGGTCTCCTCTTGGGAGTGGGGGAAGAACGCCGATGCTGATTACCGGGCACAAATATGGCTAGCGCTCACTCACTCGATTCTCTTTTACAAGCGTGAAGAGGTCATGTTTTGGGCGGACATCGCCATTCGCATGGGGATGGATGAGGAATCCCTCGAAGGAGAGAGATCGGCAGCCTCAATCACTGAGGTGACTGAAATAGAACGCATAACAAAAACTCGAAAGTCTGACGGCTCTAATTATGACGTCATTACCTATAGCTGTTTGATTGATGACAACGATCTGTACCAGCCTGCTGTTAAGGACAACCTAGTGGTTCGGTATAAGGGTCAAGGAAACCGTCAACTAAGAGATTTTGGAGAAGTAACTTCGGTCGAAAGGTCAAGAATAACTTTCACTCGTCAGGTCAGAAAAAATTCCGACCAATTCCCACCAAACGCAATTCTGGACGCAACCTATTTTTCTCCAAGCTCTAAACAGGCAGCATTGCTCGAACTAGCAAACCAAATTGCCGCAGCTTGGAAAACTCCTCTCGATGCCGCGCCTACAAGTCCAGCCATAATGGATCTACTGATGCGACGAACTCCAAGACTAGATAGGTTGTCTGAGCTTCCAACAGCTGATCCAGATAACTACCTTCCTGCAGTCAAGGAAGCAGTTAAAGCGCTGGACAATTCTGTTCTGGCAATCCAAGGTCCCCCTGGATCTGGCAAGACTTACCTTGCGTCAAGAACAATAGTGGATCTAATTACCTCGGGTAAGAGAGTCGGGGTCACGGCAAACTCACATTCCGCAATTGAAAACCTTCTCGAGGCTTGCATTGAAGCAGGAGCGGATCCAGATCTAATCATGAAAATCCAACGAGAAGGTGACGGTAATCGCCCATGGGTCTCTAAGAACGCAAATGGCACTGCTGTGACTTGGTTGAAACGACAAACTGGTCCATATATTGTTGGGGGAACCCATTTCTTCTTTAGTAACAAGGATGTCCGAGAATACAAATTGGACTACTTATTTATCGATGAAGCTGCACAATACTCTCTTGTTGATTGCATGGCCGTTAGCGGAATAGCTGACAACTTAGTTCTTATGGGTGACCCCCAACAACTCGCTCAGGTTGTTACTGCTGTTCATCCAGGTGGTGTTGAAAACTCTGCTTTGGGTCACTACATGGGAGACCATTCAATTCTTCCTGCAAACATGGGTTACTTCGTTGAAGTCACTCGTCGCCTACATCCAGATGTCAACCATGCAGTCAGCTGGCTGGCATATGAAGGAAAGCTGCGTTCTCATCCTTCAACTGAAGAGAACATCATCAACGGTCACGAACAAGGTTTAATTTCGATTCCAGTTCCACACCAAGGTAATTCAACTTCAAGCGAGGAAGAAGCTGAAGTAGTTATCACACTAGTCAAAGCTCTGCGCGGTGATGAAGACCCATCAAACGTGTTGGTTGTAGCCGCTTATAACGCCCAGGTAGACCTGTTGAGAGCCAAGCTTGACGAGGCTGGATTTGAGAAGGTGCTAGTTGGAACAGTAGACAAGTTCCAAGGCCGGGAAGGTATGGCAGTCATCTACAGCTTTGCCGCATCTTCAAGCATGGATGCGCCTAGAGGCCTGGAATTCCTACTTGATCGGAACAGACTAAACGTTGCTATCAGCCGAGCGAAGGCTACTTGTTATCTGGTGTTTGGAGAAAGCCTGCTCGAAAGCCAATTCAAGACAGTAGCTGAGGTAAAAGCTGTTAGCCGATTAGCTGGGTTATTAGAGATAGCGGCTAAATAGGCTCTTTACCGCAGTCGAACATGTCAACTCTGTGTTTACAGGACTTATCGAACACAATCCAGCTGCCTTTTGGCGCTAACTTTGCTGCTTGAGTGTGTGGATCACACATGAATTCGTATAGTTTGCATTCTGGGCAGACTAGGCGATGCGTTGCCTTACCATCACAATCTAAGTAGTCGCAGGTCAAATTGAAATCCAGATGATCGATAACAGAGGTGTCATCTAACGTGTTGGTTTTGCCCATTGACTTCCTATCGCCACTAATAACAACCTAGTTGCTGGTTGCGGCTTACTCAAATCAGACAACAGCTATAGATCTTTTTCAAGTATTAGCCCAAAGATTGAACCGTTTGGATTACCGTCATCTTTCTTCAGTCTTTTTAGTACACCTAATGCATCTACCTGGTCTGGAACACCCATCTCGCCGAAGTTGAAGTAATCGGTTTCGGTGATGCCGTAGATCGCAGTCAAAGTTGTTAGGAAGAAGTCGGCTACCTCATCTAGGTTCGGCTCGGCGTCGTAGTATCGAACGAAGTTAGGGTTAAGTCCCCCAGCTTCACCGTTCCTGTACTCCTCCGGGGTTACCTCAGGTCTAGTCCAACCTATAAATTCCATTTCTTTGAACTGCTCTTCGGTTAGAGGTGGATTGCACATTAGATTCCCCGAAGCTTCAAGTTGCAGCTGGCCATCGTAACTCCAAGTTGCTTGAATATATGGAGATCTGTCTGGGCTTAGGTTGTATTTCAATCCATAGGTATTTAAGTGGAAGTTTCTACCTGACTCAGAGTCAAGCAGCATGCGAATGACTCTAACCAGAGGCATCCAGACTGGGCCTAAGAAAGGGTTTTGATCTATACCCACTAAATCACAACCGTTCTGATTGAATTCTCAAACCATTCGTTTTCATCTTTACTGAGATTCAACGCTGCTCTAGTTGCTTGGTTACTGGTTTGATCGAATGGCTTCTTCGACTTTGCGTCCACTGCTTTAACCCGAGAAATGTTGTTATTGTCTGCGCTGTCAGCAATTTTCACGAGACGTGACTCCGGTCGTTGATTGATTTGCTCCATATATGATTCAAAGTCTCTCTTCTGTTCGGTGAGAGTCACATACTTATTCAGATCGTCACAGATCCATATCTGGTCTGCTGTAAAGCCCCATTCAGCTAGGTCAGAAGGCAAGACCTGCCCAAATGCGTTATCGCCTGAATCTTCAAGAACATCGTGCAGCCATGCTCCAATCTTGGTATCTGTTTGTGCCTGCTTACTCAACTTTGAAAACCCAGGGATCTGTGACACATTCTCAAAGACTCTTCTCGGGTGATCGATGTAATCTCTTCCTGCTTTATCATCCTGTCCCGTGTGTACTAGTTTGGCCAGCGCTGCAGCGGCTTTCACTCTGTCAGTTTCAGAGATAACAAGTGACTCGACTTGCTTCATATCTTTTTCACTGAATCGAGGTTTAGCTGCATCGCCGAAAGACATGGCCGGAATGACTGGGGAGATGCCTACAAGCTCAACGATGTGTTTGTATCCCTGCAAAATCAGGCTGTTGAGGCTTGGGGTATTCCCATTGCATGGGAAGTCAACCCACTTACCATCCTTGAACCAAATTTCGAAATGGAATCCCTCTCCATCGATGAATTGCCAGTAGTGATCAACGATGTCATTTTCACCACCGAGATCAAACAGAAGTGGCCCTGTTGGTTCTTCCTTCAGAACTACAACCCAGGTCTTGCTTACTTCTCCCATACTCTTTCCCTCTCCTCTTTACTGCTTGTAATCTACTTCTTATCGTTCCCGAAGCACAACAATAAGACTCGCTAGATCTTCTCCACACCGCATTCCATTTGTTGAACCATGTGTTGACAGGTCACGTTGAAGAGAACTGACTCACCAATTGGAGCTTTCTTCACCATTTCAGTGTGAACATCACACTGGAGCTCTTTCGCTGAACAGATCGGACAAACAAGCCAGTGTGTAGCTGGCAGAGAGCAAGGTGCCCATTCGCAATTCTTGTCCTCCAATATTTCTTGGATAGTGATGATTGGCTCTAAGAGTGTGGTTCCTTCATGTTTAGTCATTTCGAGAACCCTCCTTGTCTTCATAGAACAAGTCGTATGGGTGCGAACCCTTGATTCCAAAGATTGCCGCTTTAGAGTTGTTTCCGCTCGCTGCATAGCGTTCTAGGATATCCAAGCTGTGAATAAACTCGTGCTGACCGCGGTTAGACCCAAAGAAATACTGTGAACCTGGTTCGATCTCATAAATCATTGAAAGAAGTAATAAAGCGAGTTCGACAAATTCCTCTGGCTTTTCTCCGTTGCTAAACACTCTTACGAACTTCCGGTTACAACTTTCTGACATCTCAGATGGGTCAATAGTGATTTCGTCGTCTTCATTCCTTGGAACCCTGAAGTCCATAAACGCCATCGACTGATAATGCTCAAGAGTTAGCGGAGACGACAGATCTGCATTTGCGAAAGCTGTCATGAGAACTTCTCCGCTTGAAAGGAATATGGCTTTGACAGTTGGGCCGCGTTTACCGTCAATCTTTTTGTACTTAGACGAGTAGGCATGGATGGATACTTCATCCCCGAGTCGTTTCTCGTGCAGAGCTAATAGCACCTGAGCTACCGGCAGCCATTCCTCACCCAAAAACGGATTCTCGATAATGTTCTTCATCTCTGCCCTCTCTTGTTTGTCTAAAAGTTGTCTCCTTGAGTTGGTAAGTGCTGCTTGGTTAGAGCAGCCCCTCCCTTTCAAAGAAGTCAAGTACGTCAGCCCAGGTTGCGTATCGGCCGTCTCGACCGCTCTTCTCATCCTTCTGACCAAAGTGAATGTGTAGTCCATCGAAATTGTCTGCACCATTCTTAGTGCGGTCATCGATAAGAATTGCACCCTTGTTCAGGTTCTTGTGGTGAGTAAGAATCAGCCTCTTGTGTAAGTGATTTGGCTGTGTTTGCGCCTCATCTAGGTACTTTTCCTTGCCAAAGTGTCTATGCACCCATTCGACTTTGTGTTGCCAGGCTGAAGGATTGTTCCAAGGAGCTGTTGAGAGAATGTAGAGCTCAATCTTTGGAGACGCCGCAATCTTCTTCACTGCCTCAACGGCTCCCTCAACAGGATCCATAAGAGCGAATATTCCATCTACCTCATCGAACTCTGTTGTTACATCTCTAACTTCCTGAGGAAGTTTGTTGATGCCACTAACGAAGTCCACAAGAACGTTGTCCATGTCTACATATACGGTTTTTGGTTGGGTCATTTGTTTCTCTCTTTCTTTGCTGAAACATTTACTATTTAGATGTAATCCTCTGGGTTTGCAAACCAATTCCCCGGTTTCTCGAGCTGGTCTACAGGCCAGCTCACTGGTTTCTCGAGTTGGCAAGCAATGGTGAAAAGGATGCCTTCTACAGATAATTCGCGAGGGTAGTATTCATTGTCCCCAAGTTGATCCCAGGAGTACCAGGCCCAAAGCTCTAGAGCTATATCCATCTCTGTAACAATGGCTTTGAGGTAGTTTTGGAGGAGCAATCGACCTTCGTACGATTCACCGAAGACTTTTCTTTTGTTGTCGATTTTCTTGACAAAACGCTCCAACCTAAATTTACGCGCTTCAACTTCCCACATCGTCAGGCCTTTTGATTTGAAGAACGCTTCCCAGTCTTGGAGATGTCCAAGTTCAATTTCTTCAAGCCGGTGAGAAAGTTTTTGGCCTACCACGAAGTGATTTTGATCACTCTTTGCGTGCAATTTATTGCCCAGCAGATATTGCCAGACTAGCAAGTAGGTGTCCTTGCACTCCTGGGTCAAAGAGGGGATCACATTAAGCTCAAGGACATTTCTCATACTTAATCGGGTGGGCAGTTCTATGTAAGTAGAGCTTGGGTGATAGCCAAACTTTATGAGCTGGTTAACGTTGTTTTCAACATAAACCTGAAAGACATTTTGGTGTTTGCGAAAGTCGCCGCCTACAACATCTGATGGCAGCCCAATCTCTTTATGCGCAACTAGTCGCTCTCCAGCGACTAATTTGCATTGTCCATTTGTGTCGATCTCCCTCAGTTCAATCTCATTACCTTGCACCTCCGCGAGAATATAGAAAGATTCTCCGGAATTCAGTTCAGCCTCAAGATCTCTTCTTGCTGCGCCAGATACTTTGAAATCATTCAAGCAATTATCCAATTCATAGCGAGCCACTGAGACTCCGAAACGCTCGTATAGCACAAAGTAGATTTTTGTCTCTCCGTCTTGGTTTGTTCTCGTCAGAATATGAGTTGATTCCATTCTTAGCCCTTTCTCCAGAACTCGAGATCGGCTTTCTCGAGCAACCATTCTTCGAAGCGTGAGTTGCTTAGAGCGGCCTCACAGCGGTTATCACGAATTAGCCTGATTGCATCCTCAGGTGCGTACCCGTCACGAATCAGAACTAATGCTGTGACTAATCCTGACCTATTTATCCCCGCTTGGCAACGCACAAGCACCCTCTTGCCGCTCTTCCAGTCAGCGTGGACTTCTCTAACCATGAAGAATAGGTCTCTCTCAGGGTCTAGATCAGACATGTCGCCATCGTGGAAGGCAAAGCGCAATTCTTTCACGCTTCTGCCAACAGCATTAGCTGCAGAGTAAAGAGTCGCAACGGTATCAAAGTGCTTCTTGGTAACCTGGCCGGTAGAGATAGCAGGGAAGTTGCGAGCGTAGCTAAACGCACTTCCGCTCTCCCTTAGGTAAGCACCCATGGTGTCACTGTCATCAGTTCCACCTTGGTAAAGGCCTGGGCAAACTTCGTTCCAGAGTTCTGCTGGATAGTAATTTGTATTCATTTTCTTTATCTTTCTATTTCTAAACTTTTGTAATTGGTTCTGTTGAGCATTGGCACTGTTGCACGCTGTGATTACAACTGCGATCAAAGATCACAACCTCACCTATTGGAGCTTTTCGAATCATCAGTGAGTGTTCTTCGCACTGCACCTCTCGAGCGGAGCACACAGGACAGATCAACCAAAAAGCTGCTGGTTTCCTGCATGTCTCCCACTCACATGGCCTATCTTTCTCATCGAATCCTTCAACGTTGAAAACTATTTCAAGAAAAGTTTTATCAAGGCTTTCGATTTGCTTAGGCTGCATTTCGTTGGTCGCTTTCCTCCGAACCAAGAGCTGCACTCACTTCGTTATAGATAGTTTCAACAACTAAGGCCCAGGTCTCTGGGGTCTCCTTATATGGTTGATAGCCGCCGGCACCACCAATAAGAACTCGTCCAGAAGCATATTTATTGGCTAGTTCAACAACTCTTTCGGCGGCTGCTTTGTATCCAGCCTGAGTGAATTGGTTATCAGCTAGCGGTGAGCCAACATGCCCATCGGCTCCTGCTGCAAGCAGAATGATGTCCGGCTGGTATTCCTCGATGATCTCGGTTGCCGCATCCATGGCCCAAGCAAATCCCTCATCACCGTCAGTGTTAGTCAGGTTGATGTTGTACCAATGCTGCTCTGGGTTATGGAAGAAGTGTCTCTTCCCTACCTGATCTCTATCCCTGGTTGGACTAGAGCTAGGGAAGATAACCCCATTGTGGATTGA
>Ga0209598_10001370_pt1 | contig 19972 bp, 19 predicted proteins | sample M_140807_EF_Meta_FD_187317 | JGI IMG/M metagenome (GOLD analysis project Ga0209598, IMG submission 187317) | Freshwater microbial communities from Lake Montjoie, Canada to study carbon cycling - M_140807_EF_MetaG (SPAdes) (version 2) | ecosystem: Environmental > Aquatic > Freshwater > Lake...
TGATCACCCCAAGGATCAGCAGCGGGCCGGCCATTCGCCCGCTGTTAGCCCTGAAGCCATCGAACAGGGCCAGGGGTGAAGGCTTGACGCCACGGTCGGCCTGGGCAATCGCCTGCATGAAGCCGGCCGACAGACCAGGTGTCAGCACCAGCGGCGCAAAGCCACCGATCAGGGGCAGGACCGAGGGCACGACGATCGTCACGATGAACAGCATCGTGGTGCCCAGCAGCGCCATCGGCTGTCGGGCGAGCAGCCTGAACCCTTCGGTGACCCATTTCCATCCGGTCAATGCCGGCACTTCAATCACTTGCATGCGTATGTCCCGTTTTGGGCGTCAGTGTGCCAGCGTGGGCGTCGAATGGCGTCGATCACGCACAATGCGCTCGAAATGTGCAGGGTCTTTCGGCGTGAGCAGCGACGCGGGCCGTGGCAGATGCAGGTCGGCCAGCCTCGATAGCCAGAAGCGCAACGCCGCCCTGCGCAGCATGATCGGCCAGGCCTCGCATTCCACCGCCAGCAAGGGCCGAACCGCCCGATAAGCGCTGAGCAGGCTGTCAAGGCGGTCGGCCTGAAGGCGGCCATCGTTCAAATCGATGCACCAGTCGTTACAGGTCACTGCCAGGTCGTAGACGAAGTGGTCGGTGCCGGCAAAATAAAAATCGATCACGCCGCCCAGTTCGGCACCCTCGAAAAGCGCATTGTCTCGAAACAGATCGGCATGCACCGCGCCGCCTGGCAGATGCGATGCACGGGGCTGTTGGGCAAAGGCCTGCTGAGCCTGCAGTTCGTCGTGCAGCAATTCAGCCCGATCGGGCGTCAGAAACCCCATGACTTGCGGTGCAGTGAGGGCGCACCAGTCGAGTCCGCGCGGGTTGGGCTGGTGCAGCTCAAAACTCAAGCAGGCCTGGTGCATGCTCGCCAGGACCAAACCGACCTGCGCGCACTGGCGCAGATCAGGCTGATCGATTGAGCGCCCCGGCAGGCGGCTCACCAGTGCCGCAGGCCGTCCCAGCAGCATCGAACTCAAGGCCCCGCTGCGATCGGCGACCGGCCTGGGGCAGGCAATCCCGTGATCAGCCAGATGACGCATCAAGCCGAGGTGAAAGGGCAGTTTGTCAGGGCCGAGTCGCTCGAAGACCGTCAGCACCCAGCGGCCGGCCGCTGTGTCGACGAAGTAGTTGGTGTTCTCGATGCCCGATGCAATGCCTTCGAAGTGCAGCAGCTCGCCGACCGGGTAGTCGGCAAGCCATCGGCTCAGTTCGGGGCGGGACACTTCTGTGAAGACGGCCATTGCATCAGTGCGGTGATCAGAGGTAGAGGTTGACTTCGCGGTCCTGTGCGGTGGCATAAAAGCCGCGCGATTCGTAGAAGTCGAAGATCGCCTCGACCACAGCCTGCGGCTCATCGATCAGGCGAATCAGTTTCATGTCTTCGGCAGCAATCATGCCCTGCGCGGCCAGCGTGCCATGCATCCAGTCGAGCAGCCCGCCCCAGAACTGGCTGCCCATCAGGATGACCGGAATGCGGCGTCCGGTGCGGGTCTGGATCAGGGTGAGCACCTCCATCAGTTCGTCCAGCGTGCCGAAGCCACCGGGCGTGGCGATGAAGGCGCTGGCGTACTTGGCGAAGGCCACCTTGCGTGCGAAGAAATGCCGAAAGTTGAGCGAGATGTCCTGGTAGTCATTGCCGCTGGACTCGTGGGGCAGCTGGATGTTCAGCCCGACCGAGGGCGACTTGCCCTCGAAGGCGCCCTTGTTGGCCGCCTCCATGATGCCCGGGCCCCCGCCCGAGATGACCGCAAAGCCCGAATCGGAGAGCAGCCGGGCCAGCTCGACCGTGCGCTCGTACCATTCCTGACCCGGTTTGATGCGGGCGCTGCCGAAGATCGAGACCGCCGGCCGGATGTCGGCGAGCGTCTCGGTGGCCTCGATGAACTCTGAGATAATTCCGAGCACTTGCCAGGATTCGCGGGCCTTGACGGCGGTCGATCGCTCGGGTGGCTGCATCGCCCGCAGTTGGGGCACTTTCTTTCGGATCGTCATGTCTGAGCCAACGCTTCTTCTGGTGGACGGGTCGAGTTACCTGTTTCGCGCCTTCCATGCGCTCCCCGACCTGCGCAGTCCGCAGGGAGAACCCACCGGTGCCATTCACGGGATGGCCGCGATGCTACGGCGGCTGCGCGGTGACGGCAAACTGGGTGTGGGCGCGCAACTCGGCGCGGTGGTCTTCGATGCACCTGGCAAGACCTTCCGGGACGAGCTCTACGACCAGTACAAGGCCAATCGCGCCTCAACGCCGCCCGACCTGGTGCTGCAGATTGCCCCCATCCACGAGATGGTGCGGGCCATGGGCTGGCCGCTCATCATGGTGCCGGGCATCGAGGCCGACGATGTCATCGGCACCCTGACCGAGCGCGCCTGGCGCCAGGGCATCCGCACGGTGGTGTCCACCGGCGACAAGGACATGGCGCAACTGGTCAATGACCATGTGACCCTGATCAACACCATGACCCGGGACAATGCGCCGCCCGAGCGGCTCGATCGCGAGGGCGTGCTGGCGCGATTCGGCGTGCCACCCGAGCGCATCATCGATTGGCTCACCCTGGTGGGCGATACAGTCGACAATGTGCCAGGCGTGGCCAAGGTCGGCCCCAAGACCGCGGTGAAGTGGATCGAGCAGTATGGCTCGCTCGATGGCGTGATCGCGCAGGCATCGAGCGTGGGTGGGGTCGTCGGTGAGAACCTGCGCAAGGCCCTCGACTGGCTGCCGACCGCACGCACGCTGGTGACGATCAAGACCGATTGTGATCTGTCCGACCACCTGACCGAAATCCGTGACAGCCTGGTGCTGCAGCCTGAAGACGACGCCACGCTGCGCAATGTCTTCGAGCGCTTTGGCATGCGCACGATGCTGCGCGAAATCGAGCAGCGGCTCCAGTCACAGCCAGTGGCGCCTGCGCCGGTGGAAGCGTCGGTGCCGGTGCCAGAACTAACGCTGCACTACGAGACAGTGCTTGATGAAGCGGGGCTGGATCGCTGGATGTCGTTGATCGAGGCGGCTGCACTGACTGCCTTCGACACCGAGACCACCTCGCTCGACCCGATGGCCGCCGAGATCGTCGGATTGTCTTTTTCGGTTGAGCCGGGGCAGGCCTGCTATGTGCCGCTTGCGCATCGTTATGCCGGCGCACCCGATCAGTTGTCTCGCGAGGCGGTGCTGGAGCGTCTGTCCGGTTGGCTGCGCAGCGAGTCGCATCGCAAGGTCGGCCAGAACCTGAAGTACGACATGCATGTGCTGAGCAACCACGGCATCGCGATGGGCGGCATCGAGCACGACACCCTGCTGCAATCGTATGTGCTTGAGGCCCATCGAACCCATGGCATGGACGCGCTGGCCCAGCGCCACCTGAATCGTCGAACCATCACCTACGAGGAGGTCGCAGGCAAGGGCGCGGCCCAGATCGGTTTCGAGCAGGTCGATATAGAGCAGGCCTCGCGCTATGCCGCCGAAGACGCCGATGTCACCCTGCATTTGCACACCGTGCTCTATCCGCGCATCGAGGCCGATGCGAAGCTGCTCGACATCTACCGTCGCATCGAAATGCCCACGGCAAAGGTGCTTCACAAGATGGAGCGACACGGCGTGCTGATTGATTCCCAGGCACTGGCCCGGCAATCCGACGAGCTCGGCGCGCGCCTGATGCAGATCGAGCAGCAGGCCTATGAGGCGGCTGGACAGCCCTTCAACCTGAATTCACCCAAGCAGCTCGGCGAAATTCTCTTTGGCAAGCTCGGGCTGCCGGTGGTCAAGAAGACCGCAAGCGGGGGCGCCTCCACCGACGAGGAAGTGCTGGAAAAGCTGGCGCTGGACTATCCCTTGCCCAGGCTGCTGCTTGAGTACCGGGGTGCAGCCAAACTCAAATCGACCTACACCGACAAATTGCCGCGCATGGTCAATGCGCGCACAGGCCGGGTTCACACCAGTTATTCGCAGGCCACGGCGGTCACCGGACGATTGTCGTCCACCGACCCGAACCTGCAGAACATTCCGATTCGCACGCCCGAAGGCCGGCGCATCCGCGAGGCCTTCATCGCGCCCGAGGGCAGCCTGATCGTGTCGGCTGATTATTCGCAGATCGAACTGCGCATCATGGCCCACCTGTCGCGCGATGAGAGCCTGCTCAAGGCCTTCGCCGAGGGGATCGATGTGCATCGGGCGACCGCCTCCGAGGTCTTCGGTGTGCCGGTCGATGAGGTCAGCAGCGAACAACGCCGGTATGCCAAGACCATCAACTTTGGTCTGATCTATGGCATGAGCGCCTTCGGCCTGGCTGCGCAACTGGGCATCGAACGCGATGCGGCCCGCAACTGGATCGAACGCTATTTCACCCGTTATCCTGGGGTGGCGCGCTACATGGATGAGACCCGGGCCGCAGCCAAGGCGCAGGGTTATGTTGAAACCGTGCTCGGTCGGCGCCTATGGCTGCCTGAGATCAACTCGCCCAATGGCCCACGACGCGGCGCGGCCGAGCGACAGGCGATCAACGCGCCGCTTCAGGGCACCGCGGCCGATGTCGTGAAGCTCGCGATGATCGCGGTGCAGGACTGGATCGAGAGCCAGCAGCTGGCCTCGCGCCTGATCATGCAGGTGCATGATGAACTGGTGCTCGAGGTGCCTCAGCATGAGCTCGAGCAGGTCAGCCAGACCCTGCCGGTGCTGATGGCGCAGGCCCATCCGCTGGCTGTGCCGCTGCTGGCGGAAGTCGGGGCCGGGCCGAACTGGGAGCAGGCGCACTGAGCGCGTCATGCCTGCGTGTTTCGTGGGTGCTCAGGTCGACAGACCCGGCTCGGGTAAGGCCAGAAGATCGCGATGCCCGATGGTCAGCGCCAGCGTCCCGGCAGCCACCTGCGCATGACGGTGCGCCGCCCATTCGGCGAACGCCGATGCAGCATCCGGTTCGAGCTCGCAAGCGACAGCGAGCGCCTCATCGATCATCTGCCCGAGCAAGGCTGGATGCTCGCAGGTGATCTGCCAATCGCTGCGTGCAGTGCCCACAGTAAAGCCCAGCCGTTCGAGACGCATCGCCATCTCATCGACCGCGGCGATCCCGAGTGCGGCTCCAAAGCCCTTGTCGCCCATTTGGTGATGCTCGAAGGCCTGGCGCAGTCGCATATCGTCTTTGATCGCAGGCTGCCATCGGCGCAGGCCATCGACGCTGAGGGTCGCCAGAAACGGGCGAGGTGACCAGGAGAGCATCCGGCACAGACGATCGATCCAGTCGACCGAGACCAGGTCGAGAAAAGCGGTTGTGGTCAGGCCGTCAAAGTCCTGCAGTGCGAGCTGCTCGAGCGATGCATGCAGATCGAGCAGCTGCGATCTGACCCGCCAGCGCGCAGGCCCGACAGTGATCTCGGCCGCGCCCGTGCCATCTTCGCTGAAGCCCCATCCGTGATGCGCTGCCCATTGGGCGATCTCGCGGCGCTGCGCAATCAGCAGCGCCGGATCATTGTCGATCAGCAGCCAGGCCTGATCGCCCCCGATCAGGGGCGCGAGGATGCGCAGGTTCGCCCCCGTGCCGGCACCCAGATCGATGATCCGGCGCGGTGTGTCCGCGATCGCCGCCGCGAATCCATGCGCCAGTCCCGCATCACGTGCGGCGGCATCGAGGGGTTCGCGCTGCGCGAGCCAGTTGGCCGAAAACCCGCTCATTCAATCAGTTCGTCAAGGGCCTGCGCCCAGCGATGCACGGCCGCTGGCCAGTCGGACAAGCCTTGCGCGGCCCGCGCAGCGCCTTCAGCAAGACCTTGACGAAGGCTCGCGTCGGTGAGTACCTGCCGCAACGCAACTCTGAGTGCAGCGACATCGCCCGGCGCAACCAGCACAGCCGCATCGGCTGCGACGGTATCCGGGATCGCGCCCGCTGTGGTCGCGACGATCGGCAGGTGATAGGCGAGTGCCTCCGCGTAGACCATCCCGTAGCCTTCGTGGTGCGAGGCCAGCACAAAGACATCAGCCCCGCGATAGGCAGCGTCGAGCTGATGCACCGACACCTCCCCGGCCAGCGTCACGCGTGCGTGAAGGCCATGTGCACTGATGGCGTCGTGCAGCGTCCGGGCGCATGCCGGATCGCGCGTGAGGCTGCCGACGCATGTCAGATGCCAGTCGATTTCCTGCAGCCCTGACAGGGCCTCGATCAGCTGAAGGTGCCCCTTGCGCTGCGTGACCGTCCCCACCGCAAGCAGTTGCAGCGGTCGCAATGCGCTGGGTTGGGCAACTCTGATCGCGGCCGAAGCAGAGCCGGGCACCTGCGTGCCAGGTGGCGTGATACGAACCCGATCGGTGGCGACACCGGTCGCGATGATTGCGGCTGCGGTGTGCGCACTGGGGCACAGCAGGCCGCGCATCAGCCGCCACAAACGGCTCTCGATGAGGGCATAGGCCTGCGCAGTCTGTGCCGACAAACCCGTCTCGAGCGACACAGGGTGATGCACGAAGGCGACGATCGACAGACGCCCGGTATGTGCGTCCAGGCACCCGGCAAAAGCCGGCAAGGCAAGACCATCGATCACGACAGTGTGACCCGATGGCAGACCGGCGAGCGCAGAGGCTGCGGCCGCACGCGCTGTCTCGTCGGCTCCGGGAAACTCGCCAGGCAACTCGATGACCGAGACGGTCTGCCCGATTTCACGCAGACCGTCGACGATGTGCCGATCGAACAGGTAGCCCCCAGTGAACTGATCGAGTGGCCCCGGAACAATCAGAGTGAATGCTGTCAACGAAGCGGACCTTCGAAGGCTGCCCAGGCGAGCGGCGACTCGCGCAGCACGACCCGCATCGACGCCAGCGAGTGAGCTGTGCCAGGGCCGATCTTGCCCGCCTCGATCTGGGTCTTCATGCGGCGAAAAATCTCGCCGGCCATGAATTCTGTCGTGGTGTTCTGACCCCGAAGTTCGGGCAGTTCGTCGAGATTGGTGTAGTTCAGACCGGCAAGCACTTCGTGCAATACGGCCAGCGCCAGACCGATGTCGCAGACCAGCCCATTGGCGTCGAGTTGATCGCGTCTGAACTCGACCTCCACGCCGTAGGTCGCCCCGTGCAGCTTTTGCGCCGGGCCGAAGATCTCGCCGGTGAAGCTGTGGGCAATCATGATGTGGTCGGACACGGCGAGGCTGTACATTTTGAAAGGACTCCAGCAGGGGCGGTGAGCGGGGCGTTGGAAACGCGGCGGTGAATGGTGGTGCGAAATCAGTCTGCGCGATCAGGGATAGATCACGCTGTGGCACAGCGTGCCATCGGGTCGGTCAGCCAGGCGCGACAGAGTAGCGGGCAACTCGTCCAGCGTGCTGTGGCCGGTGAGCAAGACATCGAAAACCGGGTCGGCCAGCAGTGAGACCGCCAGTTTCATGCGGCGCTCGAAGTCCCACCGTGCGCGCTGTGCGGTGGCCACAGCACCCACCTGTGACGATCTCAGCGTCAGTCGACGGCTGTGAAAAGCCTCGCCAAGCGGCGCCGGCACCCTCTGCGCGCCGTACCAGCTCATTTCGAGCACGGTCGCCTCAAAGCCGGCCAGTTCGAGCGCTGTCTGAAGCCCCGCAGGCTGGCCGCTGGCATGAATGACGATATCGCGATCGCCACCGGCCTTGCCTGGCAACGCGAATCTGCATCCCAGCGCTGCCGCCAGGCCCGCGCGGCCCGGGTCAGGATCGACCAGTTCGACCTCGACGCCTGGAATGCGAGCAGCGAGCGCAGCCACCAGTGCCCCGACCACGCCGGCACCGACCACGCTGATGCGGTCTCCGAGTCGTGGCGCAGCGTCCCAGAGTCCGTTGACCGCGGTCTCCATGTTGGCTGACAACACAGCTCGGGTATCCGGAACATCGTCGGGCAACAGCGTCACCGATCCAATCGGTACGACGTAGGCAGTCTGATGCGGATACAGGCAGAACACTCGACGACCCAGCAGCGCGTCGGGTCCGGCCTCGATCTGACCGACCGAGGCATAGCCATATTTCAGCGGGCCGGGAAACTCGCCGATCTGAAACGGGCAGCGCATTGTTTGCCATTGGCTCGGTGGTACCAGCCCCTTGAATACAAGGCTTTCGGTGCCGCGGCTGATGCCGCTGCGCTGAGCCCTGACGACAAGCTGATCCCGCCCCGGGATCGGCAGCACTTCCTCGCGGATCTCGCCCCGTCCGGCCTCGACGATCCAGAACGCTCGGGCCCGCCGATCAGACATCGAAATCGCATTCGATCATGACGTCCACGCCCATCATCACGCGCCGGGTTCGGGGCCGCAGACTGTTGCTCAGATCAGTGATGGTCGGGAGCGCGATCGCCGGGCGGCCCGAACCCAGGATGACCGGCGCGATGGTGACCTGCAGTCGGTTCAGGGCGCCAGCCGCCAGAAAGCGCGAGACTGTGACGCCGCCGCCTTCGACCAGCAGGCTGCTCAGTCCGCGCAGCGCGAGCACGCGGCAGATTTCATGCGGACTCAGGCCAGACTCGCCGCGCACGACTGGGATCACTTCGGCATGGCCGAGCCGCTCGCCCTCACTGGCGCGATCAGCGCCGCACAGCAGCAGCGTGGGTGCCGACTCATCGCGAAACAGGCGCTGGCTGCCGTCAAGTCGGCGATCAGGGTCGAGGACGACCCGCACCGGATTGGGCCCGGTGCAGCGGCGCACGGTCAGTTGCGGGTCGTCTAGCAAAACGGTTGTGACGCCGACCACCACCGCCTGGCTCAGTGCTCGCATCCGGTGGGTGTGGAGCAGATCCTCGGCACTGCTGAGCCAGCGCGACTTGCCGCACACGGTGGCGATCCGCCCGTCAAGGCTTTGGGCAAGGTGGCCCACCACGAAAGGCCCCGCGCGTCGCGCGGCGCACAGCGGCCCGTAAAGCGCCTGCAGCGCTGAGGCAGGCGTGAGTGGCAGGGCCTGTGGCCGAGCCTGCGCACCGGCTGCCTGCGCGAGCAGCGAGCGCCACTCGCTGCTGTCGTCAACTGGAGCTTCATTGAGCGTCGTCATGCTGCTCGGGGAGGCCTCATCTGTCACGGGTCTGTTCGACATGGCCAGATGAAAAACGGTCGAAAACCATGTCCGGTGCGCTGAGATTGTGGCTGGATGGCTCGACACGCCCGAAGCGGGCCGATGGTGCCCGGATCCGTTTGAGGTCCATGATCGGAATTGGTTCGCTTTGCGCGGGTGGCGCCTGCGGCCAGATGGCCACCGCGACGTCGGCCTGCCCGGTCGTTACGAACATCGATCGCAGGGCCGCAAACGGTTGATCGGCGGGCAGTGGCGTATCGAGCGTGACGCTCAGATCGATGCCGCTGCGGGTTGCCTCGGTGACGGTCAGCATGCCCCTGGAGCCATTGCGAAAATGCAGCCTGAAGGTTTGCGTGGCGGGTTCGAATTCGATCTCGCGGATTGCGACATAAGGGCGGCCGTCCTGGGCAATCGGTCCGATGAGAAAAGAGCTGCCGTACGCGGTGTCGTCAAGAGAGACGGGGGGCAGGGGCTTTGCGCGCCAATAGCCGTCGGAAGGGTAGACGACGAGGATTTCCAGATCGTTGCTGGAGGCGCCGCTCGACTGCGAAGCGCGCTGCCTCCCAGCCTGCACACCGGGCGCAATGCCACGGCGCAGCAACTGCACGAGATGAAGCCCCGACTCGTGTCGGGCGCCGACTTTGAAATCGACCACCTCAGGGCGCCAGAACGAGCCGAAGCGGTGGCCCACCAGTCGGATCGACTCATCCTGGTACAGGATCGTGGTGCGCGGCTCGAAGGCGAAGCTCGGATCGTTCGACATGTCGCAGGACGTAAAGTCTGGCGCGGTGAGGTCTGTCGTGATCTCGGCAATGTAAGGCGGATGTACCGCGCGGATGCTGAACGCGCTGATCGCCGGGCCGGTGAGCTTCACGTAAACATTGTCTTCTTCGGCGCACCGCGTGGGCCGACTGTCATTGACGAAATCCACCGAGATCGATGGAGTCGCACTGATCGATGCGCAGCCGGCAGCCAGCAGGACCAGCGAGAGTGCCAGACCACGCCAGGCCGTGCTCAAGGCCTGGTCCCGATCGAAGGCTTGTCTGCGTAGGCAGCCAAGAGGCTCGCTGGCGATGCCAATGTTCCATGCGGTGTCCCGGCTGCCGACCCTGTGCCCAAAGCACGCCGCGGCCAGGCTTCGTCAGGTGTGCGGCACAGGCCTGATTGCGCCATTTTTCGACCCAGCCGAGGCGAGGCGCTCAGCATGGCGAGCGGCACGCTGAGCAGCGGCCCGGCGATCAACGGCAGAGTCAACCAGACGTTCATCGCAGGCGAATAGAAGGTGCCTGCGGCAAGCGCGAGCCCAAGCAGGGTCTGTGGCCACAGGCACCGCACTGCATCCGACAGCGGCAGGCCATGAGCCTCGCGCTGCTGGGACGTCCAGCCGACGCGCCGACCAAACGGCAGCCCCAGGATGAACAGACTCACCGCCACGGCCGAGATCGGTGCCACCAGCATCGTCAGGGTGACTTCCAGCAGCGCACTGCCCGCGATACGCAATCCGCCTCCATAAGCGGCGCGCAGCCGGGGGCGCATCAGCACATCGGCGAGCGTCGCGACTTTGGGTGCGAAGGTCATGACCATGATGATTCCGAACAGCACCCAACCGGTATCAGCCCGAATGGGTCCCTGGCGCAGCAGACCCAGCACGACCAGGCCGAGCCAGGCGAGCGAGCCGAGATACATCGCAATCGCCAGCAGCAGTTGGCAACGGCTGACCGGCAGCAGCCCAGGCAATCGCAGCAGCTTGAAATACTGCATGTTGCCCTGGCACCAGCGCAGATCGCGCCGGATGAATTCAGGCAGTGTCGGCGGGTTTTCCTCCCAGCTGCCCTCTTCGATCGGCAGGACTCGAACCTCGAAACCCGCCCGGCGCATCAGCACCGCTTCGACCTGATCATGGCTCAGGATATGCCCGCCCAGCGGGGGTGAGCCCGACAGCATCGGCAGCTCGCAGTGTGCGATGAACGGTGCCATGCGCAAGATCGCGTTGTGCCCCCAATAGGGCCCACAGTCGCCCTGCCAGAAGGCCGATCCAAGCGTATACGACCGCATGCCGAGCCGCATACCGAACTGGAAAATGCGGGCAAACGGACTTGCACTGGGCAGGCCAGTGACCAGCGTTTGCAGGATGCCGATCTGAGGGCACCTCTGCATGATGCGCACGAGCCTGAGCATCGATTGCGGAGTCATCAGGCTGTCGGCGTCGAGCACGATGGCGAAGTCGTGCCGATGCCCCCAGCGCCCGCAGAACTCGCGCAGATTGCCCGCCTTGAATCCTTCGCTGTGCTCGCGCCTGCGGTAGGTGATCTCAAGGGCAGACCCGAAGCGCTTCGAGAGCGCGGCCGCGGCCTGCTCCTCGGCTGCGGCGGTTTCGGGCTGGTTGCTGTCGCTCAGCATGTACAAATGAAAGCAGTGCGCCTGGCCGGTGGCGACCAAGGCGTCGAGCATCCATTCGAGATTCCGTCGGATGAGCTGCGTGTCCTCGTTGCGAATGCAGATGAGCAATGCAGTCGAGCTGATGATCCTGTCATCGCTCCTGCCGTGGTGAAGGTCAGGTGCGACCACCAATTCCGGATCACGGCTGAATTGCATGAGTGAAAAGCCGATGACGGCATTCCAAAAGCCAATAGCTGTCCAGGGCAGCGTCAGTGCGAACAGCCCGAGCATGGCGATGCCAAGCGGGTCCGAACTGCTGACCGACAGCGTCCGTGCCATTAACCAGCACAGGCCTGCCGAACTGGCGACCACGAGCGCTGCAAAACCGCGCCGTCTCCAGCGCATCGACATCATCGACAGCCGCATTCAGGCCATCCGCTTGAGAAGGCCGTCGCGGCGGATGAAGATGTGATACGCGGCGCCACCGAGATGAGCACCGATGAGCGTGCCGATGGCGATGGCGCCGCATCCGTGCAGGAAAGACAAGGTCTTGGCAAGGGCCTCGTCCTTGCCGATGGGGGCGGGCAGTGGAATCAGATCGAACAGTCGCAGCGGGAAACCCCAGGCATTGGTGGCCAGAAAGCCAATGACGGGCATCATCAAGAGCAGCGCGTACAGCGAGAGATGTGTCAGCCGGGCGAATCGCTGAATCAGTGCCGGGGTATCGGGTGGCAAGGGTGGCGGCGGATTGCGCCAGCGGACCAGCAGCCTTGCGATCGCCAGTGCGAACACGATGACGCCCAAGCTTTCATGGATGTTGTACAGACGGAACTTGAAGGCCTCGTCTTTGGGTTCGAAATACACGATCCAAAGCCCGGCTGTGATCACGACAAGCATCAGCACCGCGGTGAGCCAGTGCAACCAGCGGGCGGCGGCCGTGTATCGAAGTGCAGAGGTCATGGCGTTTTTCGTCATACGGTCAGCGCAGAGTCTGCGAAAGAGGATACACACTCACTCGTGCAACACTTACGGTTTGACGTGACGGGAGCGCCAAAGTGCAAACGCGTGCAGCAGTGGCATTCAAAGCCGGACAGCCTTTGAGCATCGAGACGGTCGATCTGCAGGGTCCCCGGGAGGGTGAAGTGCTGGTTGAAATTCGCGCGACCGGCATCTGCCACACCGATTACTACACGCTCTCGGGCGCCGATCCGGAAGGCTTGTTTCCAGCCATCCTTGGACACGAAGGCGCAGGTGTCGTGCTCGATGTCGGCCCTGGCGTGACCAGCCTTCGCAAGGGTGACCATGTCATCCCGCTCTATACCCCCGAGTGCCGGCAATGCAAGTTCTGCCTGAGCCGAAAAACCAACCTGTGCCAGCTCATTCGCGGCACGCAGGGCAGGGGCCTGATGCCAGACGCCACCAGTCGCTTCAGTCTGAACGGCGAGCCGATCCTGCACTACATGGGCACGAGCACCTTCAGCAATCACACCGTGGTGCCCGAGATTGCACTTGCGAAAATTCGCCCCGATGCGCCCTTCGACAAGGTCTGCTACATCGGCTGCGGCGTCACAACCGGTCTTGGTGCCGTGATCTTTACAGCCAAGGTTGAGGCGGGTGCCACGGTGGCCGTGTTCGGGCTCGGTGGGATCGGCCTGAACGTGATCCAGGGTGCACGCATGGTCGGGGCCGACAAGATCATCGGGATCGATATCAACCCGGCACGCGAAGCCATTGCACGCCAATTTGGCATGACGCACTTCCTGAATCCGGCGCAGATCGAGGCGGCAGGCGGCAATCTGGTTGATGCGATTGTCCAGCTCACAGAGGGCGGCGTCGATTACAGCTTCGAATGCATCGGCAACACGAAGGTCATGCGCCAGGCGCTTGAATGCACGCATAAGGGCTGGGGGCGCAGCATCATCATCGGGGTGGCCGAGGCGGGCGCGGAAATTTCGACCCGACCCTTCCAGCTGGTGACCGGTCGCAAGTGGGAAGGCACGGCATTTGGCGGTGCACGGGGGCGCACAGACGTTCCGCGCATTGTTGATTGGTATATGGAAGGCAAGATCAACATCGACAGCCTGATCACCCACACCATGCCGCTCGAGGAGATCAACCAGGGTTTCGATCTGATGAAGCGCGGTGAATCGATCCGGGGCGTGGTGCTGTTCTGATCACGCGCTGAGCGCAATCGCAACGAGCCTGTGTACAGTGCATGCTTCGCTCAGGAGAACGCCATGCCCAAGGGTGAGCAGCGCAGCAACAAGATGACGAAAAAACCCAAGAAAGACAGCGCGCCGCTCAAAGAAGCGTCGATCCTGTCCAATCGGCCGAGTCCGCCGGTGACCACCGTGATGCCCAAGGGCAAACTTAAAAACAAGTTTGCCTCAAGCTAAATGCGCAGGCTCAGTGGATCGACACCCGAGCGCACGCGCCCAGTCTGCTCATACGACAGCAGGTTGGCCGAGATGTGATGCGTGAGGCAACTCGCCTCGCGAAGCAAGCGCTCAAGAACACCGCCTCGGCGGATCGCACTGGCGCCAGCGGCGTCATAGGCCATGCGCACCACCTCAGTCGAGCGATGCACAGCAGTGACTGCAGCCACGCGGGCGTTCAGGCGTTGCTGCGTCGTCAAGGGCTCGCCACGCGAGGCGCTGTCCCAGACCGAACGCAGCGCCTCACGCAAACCTGCGCGACAAGCAAACCACAAGCCCTCGGCCGCTTCGAGGCTGCGCTGCGTTGACGGATGCTCCAGAACGGGGCGTCCGCTATAGCGCTCGACCTTGCCGCGCATCTCGTTGCGGGCTTCGTCCAAGGCACGCCGCGCCAGGCCGAGGTGGGTGGCTGCCGCACCGTTGGAGATGAACCAGGTCCCGGGGACGAAGACCTTGGCCGGGTAGTCCACCTCAGGTGCTGACATGGCAGCCGGCCAGGCGAAGGTGCGGTAGTGCGGAACGAATACATCGTCGAAGCGCACGTCGTGGCTGCCGGTGCCACCCAAACCGATGGGATCCCATGTTGGCACGATGGTGGCCTGCGCCACCGGCACCAGTGCCACCATCAGGCGCGGCGGCCCCCCATCTTGAAGGGGGGGCAGCAACACCATGCCTCCAACGTGGCTGGCCATCGTGCAGCCGGACACGAAGGACCAGCTGCCGCTGATGTGCAAGCCGCCTTCCAGTTCCTGCACCGTCACACGGGGCAGATTGCTCCAGGCGACACAAGCGAGAGGATCGTTCAGGACCTCGTTGCGAAAACGAACGTCAGCAGACGCTGCGATCAGGCCCGAGCAGATGCCGGCATGGGCGCTGACCCAAGCCGTGGAGGCGTCCGCTTCAGCCAGATTCATCATCACCTCAAGCCAATCCGGCAGCGACCAGCCAAGCCCGCCGGCGGCCTGCGGCACCAGCATGCGAGCCAGGCCCGCATGTTTGAGCTTGTCGGCAAAGTCAGGGGCGATCCGACGTGCGGCTTCAAACTGCGCCCCGCGCGATCGGGCTTCAGCCAGAAGTGATGGCAGCAGCGCGTTCAGGTCTTCGGTCGAGGTCACTGTCGTCACACCCGCAGCACTTCGCGCCGCATCGACCACAGCACCCCAAGCACCTCATTGCAGGTGGCGTCGTCGATGCCGTTCTTTTTTAGCGCATCCATCGCATCGTCAATGACAGTCATGAATTCCTGCTCGTTGATGTTCATGCCCTTGTGCGTGGCGATCATGTCCTTTCCGCTGTAGGTCTCAGGCCCGCCGGTGCCTGCGCAGAAAAATTCGACCACGCGGCGTTCGATGCGCTCGAGGTTTTCGCTGTTCAAATAGCGGGCGTTCACCAGCGGGTTGGCGAGGTGATTTTTCATCAGGTCGGCGGTAATACGGGTGATGCCCTCGTGGCGTCCCAGACGGTCATACAGTGTGGTGGTTGGGTTCATCTTGACTCTCTCCTTGGGTTGAACATGCCCAACATGGGACATGCTGGGTTAAAGGCTAAGGACGGCGCGTTCTTGAATCGTTCCTGGCGCAACTGGGCGAAACGAACAGGCTCAGCACCTCCGTGGCTTCGACTGCGCCAATGCCCAGGTCATGCAGGGCTTCGGTGATGTCGCCAGCCACGGCCTGCCATTGCGCCGGGGTGAAACGCATGCCGAGGTGCGGCCAAATCTCATCGGGCACCAGCGTGTAGCCAGGTCCGCCAGTACCCGCACTCAGACATTGCACGCCGATGACCTTGAGTTGCGGCAGATCCCGTCCGCTGAATAGCGCAGCCAGTGCCGGGTTGGCGGCGTGGCGGTCGACCGCATCATCGATGACTGCGGTCACTGCGGCAGCGCCCCCCAGCCGCTGGTACAGGCTGGCACTCACCGCAGACAGGCATGCAGGTTGGCTGCCCAGGAAGCCACTTCGATCGCGCCGCGATCGGGCAGCCAGGACGCGTACTCGATCTCGGCCGGGTCGGCCTTGGGCACCCCATGCGCCGCGCTGACGCCGAGCAGATCACGTCGCAGCATGCCCAGCGTGCCGGCAACGGCATGCTCGAGCTCCAGCACGCTTTGCGGCGTCAGCGGTTGAGGTAAGGTCAGCAGGGCTGGCGCGCCGCCGGACACGGGAAGGGTGAGTTGCAGACTGGTCATGATGGCTCCTTTGCGGGTTCACGCCGGTGGACAGTCACGCGGCATGACCCAGATTGCCGCAGCGGGTGTTCCTCAATCGTTCCTGGGTCTTGAGGGGCTTGTGGGGCTCGCCCTGCTGCCGGACACTCTGCGGTATGGACACCACACCACTGCCTAAGCAAACCGGGGCGCTCTCGCGCCTCGACGCCTTCCTCCTTGGCCGCTTTGCGGTCGCCATCGACGGTGTCGAATTGGCGGCCGAGCGATGGCCCAGCTTGCGCGCCACGCAGCTGGTGCAGCTCTTATGCTTGCAGCCACGCCAGCGTCTGACTCGAGATGAAGTGATCGATGCCCTGTGGCCGCAGCTCGAGCCTGAGGCGGGGGCGGCCAACCTGCGCAAGGCGGCTCACCACGCACGGCAGGCATTGGGGCGCCATGACGGCATCGTGCTGCAGGCAGGTGAAGTGCTGCTGTGGCCTGATCGGCCCGTGGTCGTGGATGCACTGCACTTTGAGCAGCGCGCCGATGCCGCCCTGGCGCAGCGTGACCCGGCGGATTGCGCGGATGCAGCCGCCGGTTACCTGGGCGACCTGCTGCCCGGTTCCCGTTTCGAGGCGTGGGCCGAGGCCACCCGCGAGCGCCTGCGCGAGCGTCAGCTGCAACTGCTGCACGTCAGCGGACAATGGGAGCGGCTGGCTCAACTTGATCCCGAAGACGAGCCTGCTCACCGCGCATTGATGCAACGCGAACTGGCTGCTGGCAACCGTGCCTCAGCACTGCGCTGGTATGCCCATCTGCGCGAGGCCTTGCAAGAGGGCCTGGGCGTGTCGCCCGATGCGCAGACCCAGGCGCTTTACGAGCGCTGCATTGCGGGCCTTCAGTCGGCTGGACCTGCCTTCGTGGGCCGCGCCGAGCTCTGCGCACAGGCCGCCGCCTGGCTGGGGATGGAGGCCAAGCACCGGCCCGGTGGCATCGTGCTGCGCGGGCCCGCAGGCATTGGCAAGAGTGCGCTCAGTCGGGAGATCGCTACGCAGGCACAGTACCGTGGCTGGTCGGTGTGTCGCGTCGATGCCACGCAGACGGGCCGTACGTATGCGGTCATGAGTGCGATCACCGAGCGGCTGATTGTCGACGACCGGGGCGTGCTCGACCGCATTGGCGCACAAGCGCGCGCAGTCTTGGCGCTGCTGAGCCCGCAGGCGGCGCCGGCTGACACGCTACCCGGCCCGCTGGGCAGACATCAGGTGGTGGGCGCCATCCACCGTTTGTTGCGGGCGGCCGGCCAGGGTCAGGAGGTGTTGTTGCAGATCGACGATGCGCACTTCGCTGACGATGCCGATGTCGATGTCATGACGCAACTGGCGGCCACGGGCGCCGGCTTGTGCGTGCTTGTGGCCACACGCCCGCCCGCAGCAGGCACCACACTGGCGCGGGCCTTGAGCCGCTTGCAGCGCTCTGGCGTGATGCAGGTGTTGGATGTGACTCCGCTGCCTGATGACGAATGCCGCCGATTGGTGGGGCGCGTTGCGCCCACCGGCCTGTCAGACACTGTGCTGGCGCACGTCGTACGCGCGGCGGATGGCAACCCATTTGCAGCGATCGAACTGGCCCGTTGCGCCCGCACGGATGCCGAAGCGCGTTTGCCCGGTGGCGTGGCTGAGGCCATCACCGAGCGCCTGTGCGACGTTCCCGATAGCGCGCTGAGCCTGCTCAAATGGCTGGCCCTGAGCAATGACGAGTTTGATGTCACCACGGTCGAAGCGCTCGCGGCCGAAGCGCAGGTGCCCAGTCTGGAATCGCTCGACCTGGCCTTGGCCGCCGGCGTATTGCTGCCGCTGGCCAGTCGCTACCGCTTCCGACACCACCTGGTGCAGCAGTCACTGGTCGAACAGGTGCCGCCTCACCGTCGTCTTAAGATGCATCGTCGCATCGCCACCCTTCTGGCCGAGCTCGACAGCCCACCCGCTGGTATCGCCCGGCACTGGCTTGAAGCGGGCCACCCGCGTGATGCAATGCCCTATCTGCTCGCCGCTGCGCGAGAGGCCGTTCGTCTGGCTGCTTTCAGCGATGTGCTGCGCCATCTGCAGCCACTGCTTGCGTTTCAACCCGATCATGCCGAGGGATTGAGGCTACGCGCTGAATCCCTGGACGCCATGGGCGAGCCGGCAGCGCTGGCCGCATACCACGCAGCAGCCGATGCCGCGGGCGAACCCGAAAGCCATAACCTGCGCGCAAAGGCTGCACTTGCCCAGGTGAAGCTCGGCGACCCCAAGGGCGCGCTATTGGTGCTCGATGGACTGAAACCTACCAGTGTCGAGGGCCGCTTGTGTGAGGCGCTCGCCTACAGCGGCGCGGCTGCGCTCGGCACCGGCGACCCGGCGGTCGGTACCGCCAAGGCCGCCGTGGCACGGCAACTGGCGCTGCAGTCCGGTGACACGACCTCCCTGGTCATCGCCTCATGGGCGCAGGCTGCTGCCGCGCATGCGCGCGGTGATTTGCACCGCAGCGTCTGGGCCGACCTGCACGAGACCAGTCAGGTGCCGCATCTGGCGCTGCGGGTTTTCGATGGCCACTTGTGCATCACGCAGCGCTTCCTGTACGGTGCGCGACCCTATGCGGACGTCATCGATTTTGCCCAGAGCCTCTCAACCGAGGCGCAGCGGCTGGGCGCCTTGCGTGGCCATGCGTTCGGCGTCACGTTGCGCGGTGAGGCAGAGTGGCTCGCCGGCAATCTGGCCGGGGCGCGCGAGCATTTGCGCGAAGGCGCCCGGCTGCACCGCGCCATCGGCGGGCCGGTCGGAGAGGCGCTCTCGTTGCAGCGCCTGGCCGAAGTGGCGCTGCACGAAGGTCAGCGTGACGAAGCCCGTGCCCTGATCGATGAAGCCTTGGATGTCGCCCGCCAGACCGACATCGGCTTTCACTTGCTTGACCGCATCTACGGCACCCGTATCAACTTGCATGCCGACGACCCGGCTGCCGCCCTGCACGTCATGGAAGACGCCAGTGCCTCGGTGCGCGGTCCGCTTGAGACCTGCCCGGGCTGCCGCATTACGTTCGCGGTGCCTGCAGCAATTGCCGCCGCACGGGCTGGCGAACTGGCGCTGGCCGACAAGCACGAGGAACAGTGCGCCTATTTGGCCAACGTGGTGATGCGCCTGCCGGCCTGGTATGCCGCACACCACGAAGTGCGCGGGCATATCGCCTCAACGCGTGGCGCGGCCGATGAGGCGGTAACGCACTTTGCGGCCGCTGCAGCGGGCTTTCGGGAGGCAGGCCACCCCATCGATGCGCTGCGCTGCGACGGGTGGGCCAAGCAGGCAAGCTAGCGGTCTGTGACCTGCGGCTGGGCTTAGACCTCAGCGTCACGAAGAAAGAGCGCGAGCGTTCGAGTCGCTCCGAGGGCACTGCGAGAGGGCTTAGGCGTGATGGTGATGCCGACATCCCTGGCCCGACCGTTCGACGCCCTTATTGCCTGAACGCGCCGCCGGCGAGCATGTAAGCCATGACGGCCGACACATCGAAGCATGTGCTGCCGTCGGGGTGGGTGTGGGGTACGCCGTCCGAGGCCACCGTGGGGGGCGCGATGGTGAACGATGCCAAAGTGGTGGCCGCCGATGTAGCGGCCGACAACGGCGTGATCCACGCCATTGATACGGTACTGATGCCCAAGTAAGGGCCGTGCGGTGGGCGGCGCTGAAACGCACTGCCACCGCGGCATCATCGAATCAGCTTGACTGCGATCTCAGGCTTCGCCGGGAAAATATCTTTTCCAGTGCGCGCCATCTCGGCAGCGCGTGCAGTTCGTCGATCGAGACTGGAAGCTTTTGCCGCCAGTTCGGCGCACGGTCCGGTGTGCCGGGCAGATTCGGCTGGCGCTTCAAGCCGGTGACGTCTTCGAGTTGCACGATCGCAAGGCCCGCCGAAGATGCGGCCAGCCAGCGATGCAG
>Ga0209598_10001372_pt1 | contig 19963 bp, 18 predicted proteins | sample M_140807_EF_Meta_FD_187317 | JGI IMG/M metagenome (GOLD analysis project Ga0209598, IMG submission 187317) | Freshwater microbial communities from Lake Montjoie, Canada to study carbon cycling - M_140807_EF_MetaG (SPAdes) (version 2) | ecosystem: Environmental > Aquatic > Freshwater > Lake...
ATGGCGCCTTAGAGAACATCGTCGACGGCTGGTTTCACATCCTTGAAGAGGACGTCATCGCCGAAGGGGTCCCGCCCGACGACTTCCCGGTCCTCCTGAAGCGGACCGACGCCCTGCTTGAAGGTCGCATCGCCGGCATCACCACCGTCGCCCCGCAGTTCTCGGCCGCCCTGCGTGGCTATCGGGTGGCATCGGTCTCCGGCGACCGGGCGGCGGCCGACGGCCTGCTCGCCTGGGCGGCTGGGCAGCCGAACGTGGCGGCAACGGTCAAGCGGGTCGCGGGCATCAAGGGGGACCTCGACCACTTCGGTGCCCTGGGATTCCTCCAGGGGGTGCTCACGATGCTCCGCGACGCGGGGCATGCCGGATTGCTGGTCGTTCTCGACGAGGTGGAGACGATCCAGCGGGTCCGCAGCGACGCCCGCGACAAGAGCCTCAATGCCCTCCGGCAGCTGATCGACGAAGTGGAGGGGGGACGGTTTCCGGGGCTGTTTCTCCTCATCACCGGCACGCCGTCGTTCTTCGACGGCCCCCAGGGGGTGCGCCGGCTCGAGCCTCTCGCGCAGCGCCTCCACGTCGACTTTCAGACCGACGCCCGATTCGACAATCCCCGCGCCGTTCAGATGCGGTTGCCGCCGTTCGATCTCGACAGGCTCTGCTTGGTCGGCGCGAAGGTCCGCGATCTCTACCAGGGGGTGGCTCAGGCCCCCGACCGCGTTGCGGCCAACTGCGACGATGCGTATGTCCGCCGCCTTGCCGAGGCGGTTACCGGGCAACTTGGCGGAAAGGTGGGGATCGCCCCACGGATCTTCCTCAAGAAGCTCGTGGCCGACGTCCTCGATCGTGTCGATCAGCATCCCGACTTCGATCCGCGTCGCGATTACGCCCTCACCGTCAGTGAGGCGGAATTGACGCCGGTAGAGCGCGAGGCGAGCGGCGCGAAGGGGGTCGATGGGATCGACCTCGATCTGTGACGACGAGGTGACCGTGTCGAACTTCGACCTCCTCCATCCGGCGCTGCAGCACCACATTGTCAACTCGCTCGGTTGGCGGAGCCTGCGGCCGTTTCAAGACGCGGTCATTCCCCGCCTCCTCTCCGGCGATCACCAGATCATTCTCGCCCCCACCGCCGGCGGGAAGACCGAGGCGGCCGCGTTTCCGGTGCTCTCCCGGATGCTCTCGGAGGATTGGCGGGGGTTGTCGGTGATCTATGTCTGCCCGATCAAGGCCCTCCTCAACAATCTGGAAACGCGTCTGGCCTATTACTGCGATCTCGTCGGCCGCCGTGCCGCCCTCCGGCATGGCGATACTTCCCAGACGGCCCGCCAACGCATCGTTCAGGATCCTCCGGACCTGCTCCTGACGACGCCCGAGTCGCTCGAGGTGATGCTCGTCTCCAGCCGGATCGACGAAGAGAAGCTCTTCGGCAACCTGCGGGCCGTGGTCATCGACGAGATTCACGCCTTCGCCGGCGACGACCGCGGCTGGCATCTTCTTTCCGTCCTCGACCGTGTCAGCCGGCTTGCCGGCCGGCCCGTCCAGCGGATCGGGCTCTCGGCCACCGTCGGCAACCCCGATGCCCTCTGCGACTGGCTGGCCGGCTCCTGCGATGGCCCGCGCGGCGTGTTCAATCCCGCACCGCCGCCTGCGCTGGCAGAGATCGTCCCCGCCACGCCGAAGCCGGCGGCGAATGCCGATGTGACGATCGACTTTGTTGGGTCGCTCGAGAATGCGGCGGTGGTGATTTCCCGGCTTCACCGCGGCGAGAAGCGGCTGGTATTTTGCGAGAGCCGGGCCCGGGCGGAGACACTCGGGGCCGAGCTCGAGCGCCATGGAACGACGACGTTCGTGACCCACAGCGCGCTTGCCGCCGCGGAGCGCCGGGCCGCGGAAGACGCGTTCGCGAACCGGGAAAACTGCGTGATCGTCGCCACGAGCGTTCTCGAGCTCGGCATCGACGTCGGAGATCTCGATCGCGTCATCCAGATCGATTCGCCGGGGCGGGTGGCGAGCTTCCTCCAACGCATGGGACGGACCGGGAGGCGATCGGGCACGACGCGCAACTGCCTGTTCCTCGCCACGACGCCGACGGCGCTCCTCCAGGCCGCGGCCCTCGTCGATCTCTGGCAGGAAGGGTATGTCGAGCCGGTGGTGCCGCCGTCGGATCCGTATCACGTCTTCGCCCAGCAACTCCTCACGCTCATTCTTCAGGAAGGGGGACTGGGGCGATCGGCATGGCGCGACTGGATCGGACGGATGCCAGGATTTGCGGAGATGCCGCCGGAGACGTTCGCCGCGGTCATCGACCACATGCTCGCCGAGGGGATTCTCTTCGAAGACGCCGGGATTCTCGGGATCGGCGAAGTCGGGGAGCGGCGCTACGGCTGGCGTCACTACATGGAGGTGATGAGTGTCTTTCTCTCGCCCCCGCTGCTTTCGGTGATGAATGGCCGCACCGATCTGGGGAAGGTCGATGCCTCGTCGCTCATCCCGAAGGCGAAGGATCGGGCGATCGTCCTCTCCCTCGCCGCCCGTTCATGGCTCGTGCGCTCGATCGACTGGCCGCGGGGGCTTGTGTACGTGGAGCCGACCACCGACCCAGGGAAGTCGCGGTGGCGGAGCAACGGCCCCGGCTTGTCGTATGCCATGTGCCAGAGGATGCGATCGCTGCTCGCCGACGACGGGGATCCCGAGGCCTGGTCGACGCGGGCTCGGACGGCAATCGAGACGGCCCGCAGCGACTTCCCCTGGGTGGCGGCCGGGGCGACGACGGTGATCAACGAGCGGGGGCGTGATCTGAAGTGGTGGACGTTCGCCGGGCGGGGGGCGAATGCTGGGCTTGCCGCGGCGATTGGGAGTCGGATTCCCGGTGCCGCGACGAGCGACAATCTCACGGTGACGATTCAAGACGGCCTGGAGATCGATGGGATCGACGACCTCCTCGATTCGCTCTCCACGCTCCCCGACGATGAGTTTCTCCCGGAGGTCGACGACGAGGCCGTGAGGTCGCTGAAGTTTTCCGATTGCCTCCCGCGGGTGATGGCGACGCGGATGCTCCAGCGACGGTGCTGCGACCTGCCGAGCCTGCGGGCTGTCCTCGCCGAGCCGATCCGGCGCGTGGTGGAGTCGGAATGAACAAGACAGCGCGGTTCAGTCGCCAGCAGAATCTTCGCGAACGATCCGTGGCGTGTGGGTGTGACTTTGTTGACGAAGACCGCAGGAATCTGGTCTGGTTGGTCTTCGAGACGACGTGATGCCTCGACGCTCAGGTTCGCAGGGCGTTTGAGAATGTCCGATCGAACCGGCTGCGGGGCAGCCGTTGGAGCCAGTCCACTTGGAAAACGTCCGGTTTTCTCGAATGCTGCGCACTCGCGACCGCCTCGTACGATCGAGCCGGCACTCTCTCCCCAGCCCGATAGGCGGAGGCGGTCACCCAAACCGGACGTTCGTTTTCTCCCAGGAGCCCTCACCGGAACGTGCCCCCGGGAAAACTCCGGGGAAAACGCATTTGCAAAAACCGCGTCCGGTTTGCGGGGGAACCTCCGCCCTACAATGAGAGTCCTCTCTTTCCATACCCCTTCTGGAGCCGGCAGGATGGCGACGATCACGATCCGGGTGCGCAGGTCCTTGGCGGCTTCCTGCCTGCTGGTCGCGGCGGCGGTCGTCGGCGCGGCCGCGCCGGCCGGGGAGGATCCCCGCGGGATTGTCCCCCCGCCCGGCGTCGAGGTGGTGAAGACGCTGGAGCAGAATTGGTCGGACGAGGAGTCGAACTGGTTCTACGACGCCGGCCAGGGATCGCGGCTGGTGCCCTACGATTGGTTTCTGGCCCTCGACCAGCCAGGCTCCGAACAGCGCTTTCTGGCCACCGATCATCTCCACGCGTTGGGGCTGATTGCCCGCACCCCCACCCCGGGCAATCCCGACAGTCTCCCGGTTGGCTTTGTCCGCGATGCGCCCTATGACGACGGTACACCGGCGGTGGGGATCACCTGCGCCGCCTGCCACACGGCCCTGATCACCCACGGGAAGACAGCCTATCTCGTCGACGGTGGGCCGTCGGGGAGCGACGTCGAGCAATTTCTCCGCCGCCTCGCGACAGCGCTCGAGGAGACGGCCGCCGACGATGGCCGCTTCGACCGCTTCGCCACGCGGGTCGACCCCGCCGCCACGCCGCAGGAGCGGCGCGGGCTGCGCGACGCGGTGCGCGAGATCGCCCGGGAGCGGACCGGCTACAACGCGCGCAATCTGTCGATCCCCGGCGGCGTTCCCCATGGCCCCGGCCGGATCGATGCCTTCGGGGCGATCTTCAACGAGGTCTCTGCCACCTTCCTGGGGATTCCCGGCAATGCCCGGCCGGCGGATGCCCCGGTCAGCTACCCCTGTCTGTGGGATACCCCGCAGCACGACCGGGTGCAGTGGAACGGCATCGCCGAAAATCGCACCAGCGCCCTCGGAACGCTGATCTTCGGCACGCCGCTGGTGGGGGCCCTGGGGCGGAACACCGGCGAGGTGCTCGGCGTCTTCGGCACCGCGCGCATCAACGACCACGAGCTGCTCCTCCCGCGGCACTACGACTCGACCGCCAACAAGGCCCACCTGCTCGAATTCGAGAACACGCTGGCGACGCTCTGGTCGCCCGAGTGGCCCGCCGCGCTCGGGGCGCTCGACCGGGCGAAGATCGGCCGCGGGGCGGCCCTCTACCGGACGCATTGCGTCGACTGCCATGCGCCGATCGATCGGGCCGATCCCGACCGTGAAGTAAAAGCCCAGATGCGAGCGGTCGGCACCGACGGCAAACTCCTGGCCAACACCACCCGCGTGGTGGCGACCGGCAGGCTCGAAGGGCGGCAGCGGTCGCTCCAGGGGCTCGATCGCTTCGACGACGAGGCGCCGGTGGCGGCGATCCTCAAGCATGTCGTGGAGCGGGTGATGCTCGATCCGCTGCCTCTGCCCCAGCTCCGTGACGCGCTCGCCGACGTCGTCCGCAAGCGCGATCTGATTGGCCCGATGTTCCATTCGTCGGTCGAGGTCGGCTACGAGGGGAAGTCGGTGCGCGGGGATGTCTCGGGGATCCGCGAGGACGACGATGCCCTGACCCTGTACGGCGCGGCGACCGACCTCGATCGCCTCCGCACCGAGCTGGGGCTCGAGCCCGACGGCGGCAATTCGCTCCGCTTGGCGAAGGGGACGGTGGCGGGGGAGTACAAGGCCCGCCCGCTGAATGGCATCTGGGCGACGGCCCCGTATCTCCACAACGGCTCGGTGCCGACACTTGCCGCGCTTCTGGAGCCGGCGGCCCGGCGGCCGGCGACGTTCCATGTCGGGTCGACGGAGTTTGATCCGCAGGCCGTCGGGTTTGTCGACGATCCCGGTTTTCCCGTCTTCGACACCTCGCTCCCCGGCAACGGCAATGCGGGGCACGAGTACGCAAGCACGCTGTCGGCCGCCGAGAAGGCCGATCTGCTCGAGTATCTGAAGTCGCTGTAGTGATCCGTGGAAAACTTTTTTCGGCATGTGCTGGGGAGTCTGGGCGGCGCTCACCCGACGTTGTCGAGAGTGCTCCTGCAGCTTCGTTCTCTTCGACAACGACGCAGGGGGAAAAGGGACGCGGTCATCCAGTTCGAACCTCGTCTTGTGAAGGTTGATCCACACCGTGAAATCCTCTCGCAATATCGTGATCTGCTGCGACGGCACCAGCAACGAGGTGTCGACCGACACCACGAACGTGCTGCGGCTGTTCAGGACTCTCGTCCAGGATGACTCGCAGATCTGTTGGTACGATCCGGGCGTCGGCGCGACCCCGGATCCGACCAAGCTGAGCCATGCAGAGCGGATCTCGCACCGACTGCTCGACATGGCGGCCGGAGCGAGCGTCCACGCGAATGTGTGCCGTGGATATCGTTTTCTCTCCGAAACGTGGCGACCGGGAGACCGGATCTGGCTGTTCGGCTTCAGTCGCGGAGCCTACACGGCGAGAGCGATTGCGGGCATGATCCGGTTTCTCGGGCTCGCGAAGCCAGAGCATGCCCACCTCGATACGCTGGCTTGGACGATCTTTGCTGCCGAGAAGGCGATGACGACAGCCTCACGCTTCGGGGGAGGAAGCCGTTTCGGCGAGAGCTTTTGTTGGCCCGCGGAGGATCACTGCAAGCATGCGATCCATTTTGTCGGGGTGTGGGACACCGTCTCGTCTTTCGGGATGATCTGGGATCTCCGCACGCTGCCGTACACGTCCAACAATGATTCCATCGCCCACATTCGGCATGCGGTTGCGATCGATGAACAGAGGGCGATGTTTCAGCCCTGTCTCTTTTATCCCCGCGTGATCTCCCAACACGACTCCTTCAAGGAACGATGGTTTGCCGGCACCCATGGGGACGTCGGCGGAGGATGGCCAGAGCCAAAGGCCGGTCTGGCAAAGATCAGCCTCGAGTGGATGTACAACGAGGCAGAGCGGGCAGGGGCCCGCCTCGATCCCGACAAACGCGCCTACTTCCTCGGCTGCTGCGAAGGCGGCGGACTCGACCGAAACCTTATGATTTCGATCACCCGTATTACTTGCGAAGGGAGACGGTGGGTGAGCCGCCTCTGGCATTTGATCAGACTTCTTTTTCGACCCGGCCATGAACTCGACCGCCAGATAGCCCAACACGGCAGCTCCCCCCACGACCAACAGGGGATGTCTGTTGATCTGGCGCCGAAACTCGAGCGCGTTCTTGACAGACTGCACCGAGTCCCCAACGGCCCCCGTCACCGCCTCGACGGTCTCCTGAACGGCCTCCACCGTAGCATGCACCAACGTGGCGGTGGAATGGACGGTTTCAGAGAACTGGCTCTCCAATGCGATCAACTTCTCCGAGAGTTGTATCTTCGTGTCTTTCATCTGTTGACGGATGACTTCGGATGTGTCGCCCATGGGACAAGCTCCTGCAAAATCTCAGTGACGGGATTCTGAAACGGCTCGATGCTTCTGAACTTCGCGCGACCGACACATGCGAGGATCCCGCCGATGACGGCGAGGACCGCCGCCACCACAGCGTGGCTCGCCCACAGCGGAAGCCATGCCGGATCGGTCCCCGGCGGAGACGCCACCCAGTGCAGCAGATGAGCCAGAGTCAGACAGAGTACGATGGCATCGAGAAAAAAGACCCACATGCCGAGGCCGAATACCGCCGCAGCGGCAGCACGCTGGCGAAGCTCCTCCTCGATCTCGCGCCGCGTCAACCGGAACTGCTGTTCGACGAGGTGCTGAAGATCTCCGAGGATGCCACTCACCAGCGATGCGGCAGTTCGCTCCGGCGGACATTCGACGTCGGTGGGCATGGTTCAGCGCCTCAGTTTGTGAGCCGCAAACCAGCCCAAGCCGATCGCGATCAGGACGGCGGGGATAGGGTTCCGGCGAACCAACTGGGCAATGTCTTCGGTCACTCCACTGAGCTTGGCATGTTCCAGATAGTCACCGCCGTCCTTGACGCTCTTGGCGACCGCCTGAGATGCACTCCCCAGCACACTCTCGTGTGGGGCATTCTTACTGAGCCTGTCAGCCCACTGTTGAATGCCCGCGCCCGCACTGGCGGTCAGATTGTCCGCTTTCTTGCTGACATCACAGGCCGCTTGGCTCGCCATTGAACCGGCTTCAGAGGCCGCTTGGCTTGCCATCGCACCGATCGCGGTGGCCACATCACTGGCAAACTCACCCACCGACGTGGCCGTCTCTTTGGCTTTGTCTGCGACCTCTTTGGCCTTATCGACGGTCGGAGCCCACTCTTGCTTGTTGCTGCTCGGCAGCATGGTTGAATGCGACATTTCAAGTTCCCTTTTTCTGGTGAAAAGATGGTGGGGCCATCCAACGCACGCACCATGCGCCCGTCAGAAAAACTCCCCGTTCAAAGCGCCGTGATTGGTAAATAATCGCTGGTAGTCTGTCGGTCCTTCTCGATAGTGACTGTTGTCATCCCCCGGGTGGCGTGATCCGGATCGTGTCAATGACTGTGAGATACCTGCATGCCATTCTCCTCTCTCGCGGTGAGCGCGAGTCAGTCCGCTCGAGGCGTGTAGCCAGTCGCCGCCCGGAAGGCGCTGACGCCCTCTTTCTGACGCCGTCGACACGTGAGCGACGACGTTACGCAGTGACCGGGAGCCAAACACCAAACGCATTTCCCGTCTGCGTCTCACCAGAAGGAATGGCTGCAGCGAAGCAAACCAAACGCTTTGCGAGGAAGCCGCGGCAGATACCCAGAGGCATCTGCGCACGCCGGAACACCCGTTCGACGGCCTTACGGCAGCGCCGCAAGTCCCAGGAATGGGTTCATCCGCAGGGGAGGGCCTTCACGGTCGCGACTGGCTCCCGTGATTGAATCACAGATCCGTCGCACCCAAGAGGCCACTCGATGACAGCGACGAAAAGGTTCGTTGGGCCTCCTGTTCGCTGTCGGCTGATTCTACTCATGCCGGCCAACGGCATCGGGTTCGAGAGCCGATCCTGCATCACGAACCGGGTTTTACAGGCGGAATCCCACTGGACAGCTGGGTGAACAGCCATCTCAAAGAAAAGTCTTTCCTCGTCGCCCCTCCTCGCACCGTGAGCATCGACGTGGAATGGATCGCGTCGGTTGAGGGAAAGAAAAGAGATGGACTGCAACGCTGGCTCACCCTCCCCGGCAGCAGCGACGACATTCACTTCCAATCATTGGACCGCGGGCAGTGTCTCGGTCGAGTTGACCCCCACTTGCCCACGGAGCAGAAAGTCCGCTTCGACTGGGTGGGCTCGGCGTAGAGTCCGGAGCTTCTCGCCGCCATCGTGTGAGCTCCAAGTCCGACGAGCGATCGGGGGATCTGGAAACGAGGCGGGCTCACGCCAAGGCTACAGTCCTGGCGGCGAAGATCCGGATTCTATCGTTCTACTCTGATCTGAATTGGAGGTGTCATCATGCTTCGATGGGCCATCCTGTTCTTGATCGTGGCCATCGTCGCCGGCGTACTCGGCTTTGGTGGCATCGCAGCAACGGCGACCGGCATCGCGCGGCTGCTTTTTTTGGTTTTCATGGTCCTGTTCGTGCTCGCGTTGGTTGCCGGGCGGAGATTGACGTCTCCGCCACTCTAGACCGTTTCCTTCTTCCCATCTCAACCTCGAGGGATCCCACCATGAACGAACTGACTTTCAAAGGCGAATGGAACGATCTGAAGGGCAAGCTGAAGCAGAAATTTGCCCAATTGACCGATGACGATCTCCTCTACGCGAAGGGCAAAGAGGATGAGCTCCTCGGCCGCCTGCAGACGAAGCTCGGCCAGACCCAGGATCAGATCCGCAAGGTTATCGCCGGCCTGTAGGATTCGGGGAGCCAGCAAGCACCGCTCACGCTCACCACCGCCAGCAATTCGGCGGTCGTTACGATCAATGGAGGCGCGATGCCCGGAAGCACCGTGTTCTGGCAGGTTGGGAGCTCCGCTACGCTCGGAACGAACACGGCGTTCGAAGGGCATATCCTGGCGCTCACGAGCATCACGCTGACCACCGGCGCCACGATCCTGGATGGCAGCGCTCTGGCACGAAATGGCGCGGTGACGCTCGACACCAACACGATCACCAATGCGGTTCCGGAACCTGCAACGCTGACGCTGGCACTCCTCGGCGGGGCACTTCTGGGCGTGCCGGCCTTCGCGAGGGTTGTTCGCAGGCGTCGTGCTTGCAGAGGGTGAGGTTGACCCCCATTCTCTGGACAACCTGGGGCCTTGGATAACAGGCTCTGACAAAACCCCGGATAGGGATTGGAATCGACCGGTTGCCGGTAGGTTTTGTCAGGGCCTATTATTCCGAGATCTCCGCCGTATCAGGGCGCCCCATGTCGGGGGCCCCCTCGCCGCTGTCTCGGGGCAGGTCCTGGTTTGGCGCGGAGGGACTCTCGAGGAGATGACATGCCTGCTCCCTCCGTCAAGCGCCGTCGGCTCGACTTCCGCTCCTGGGACGCGGTCTTGGCCGACGCCGACCACCTCGCCCGCCGCGGCTACGACCGCGCCGGAACATGGTCGCTCGCGCAAGTCCTCGATCATGTCGGCGCCGGGCTCCGCGTGGCCCTCACCGGCTCGACCAAGCGGCTGCCGTGGGTGATGAGGATGTCGGCGCGGAACTTCGCCCTGCCGGTGGTGCGGGCTTGTCGGTGGATCCCGGCGGGCATCCCGGCGCCGAAATGGTGGCAGCCGCAGGTTCCCGCCGACGCCGACGATGGCCGAGCCGTCACTCGCTTCCGCGCCGAGGTGGAGGCGTTCCTCGCCCATGTGGGGCCATACCATCCCCATCCGGCGTTCGACCGGATCGATCGAGAATCGTACGACGATCTGATGCGCCTCCACGCCTCGCACCACCTCGGGTTCCTCGTGCCCCACGGCGAAGCGCATGACCGTGGTGGTCGGCAGGCCACTGGTGGTGCCGGTTCGGGTCATGGATGACCCACGGGAATTCGCGGGCGGCCCCCATCTGGCCGGTGTCTCCGGTGTGGCGCGGGTCGAATGGGGGCTCGATCTCAAAGGTGTCGGCAAGCCGGCAGACTGGCAACCAGCCATCCATCTCGGCGATGGCACCTATGAGGTGCGCGTGGACACGGCCAAACTCCCGCTCGGTGATCGATTCCCCCTGTTCATCCGGGCCGTTGATCGCGCTGGATTGGAGAACACGCCGGAGCCAGTGTGGCTGGAAACAGACCCAATGGTGGCGAAAAACACGATTTCTGGCAGGGTGATGCTGGAGGGATTGGGCGAAGCTGGCGTCTCGGTCTGGCTCGATGGTCCCGCAAATCGCAAGACCGCGACCTCCAAGGCCGGCGGGGCGTTTGAGTTCGTCGATGTGGAGCCTGGCGACGACACCCTGCAGGCTTCCGGGGCAGTGCGCAACCGGGCGTATCGGTCTGAAGCGGTGAAAGTGGCTGTTCAATCTCCACCGGCCCCAGCGGCAAGCGTCATGCTGCAGTTGAAATAGGCCACGCCCGACGGGACATTCACGATCGATGCCTGGCCGGCGAGCGAGCGAATCCAGATCATCGGTCTGTGCGATGCCTTCGTGGCTACGTCGGGCAAGGCGCGGGATGTCGTCAAGAATCCCCGCGATCCCGCCGCGGACCGCTCCCTCAGGCCGCAGGTGTTTTCCCCGGACGCCGGCGCGGAGCTGACGCTCGAGATGACACCGATGGCCCGTTGTGTGGCGACGGCGGTCGACGAGGAGGGCACGCCCGCGGCCGGGGTGAAGGTGGTGTCGGGCCCGAATGTCGGCTGGTGGAACAGCGGCTCAAAGATCTTTGGCGGAACGCTGGTGCGTGGCGAGAAGGTGCTCCTCTCGCGGGGCTGGGATGATGCTGCCGACACCACGACGCGAGCCGAACGGTTTCCAGGCCAGACCGATGCCGAGGGGAATGGTGACGCTGTTGATTCCGGGCGGTGAACAACGCTTGGTCGTGAACAGCGAGGCCCATGAGCTGCCGGGCCATCCGCCGCAGGATCACTCAAAACGGGACGTCGTCGTTGCCGGCCTGCGAATAGTCGTCGTTGACGTCGATGGCGTCATCCGGGCCCTCGCTGGCCCGCCCGCTCCCCGACACCTTCTTGAACGACAGCCCCTCGGCGCTCAAGAAAAACTTGACCTCGCTGCTGGCGTCGCGCTGCCAGCGGCGGCCGCTCAAGCGGTAAGTGACCTCGATTTCCTCTCCCTCGGACAGATCGTCCACCGCGTCGCAGCCATCCTTCACGAACTCGACAGGGATGAAGTTCGTGAACGTCCCCTTCGACTGCTCGAGCACGACCAGACGCTTGCGGAAGCCCTTCTGGCCGAAGGACTTGGTCTCCTCGATGAGGTGGACGACGCCGCGGACGGTGGGGTCTTTCATGGGATGTTGGCCGTTGGTGGTCTGGATCGGTTTGAGCCCCGCTGGGGGGCGCGGTTTCGAGGCAAGAGAATACCACACGCCGCCGCCCCGATGACGGTCGGGAAGGCAGGGCGAAAACCCCGCCCGACACCGCTCCGCCCGGCCTGATGCGGGATTTCGCGCTCGGTGAGGTGGGAGGCCGTATCGGGAGAGGATCCCGCCGGCCTATTCGTGCTCCCCATCGATCCGGGCTTCGCCGTCAGGGTCGATTTCGACGTGCAACGTCATTGGATGGCAGCAGACCGGGCAGTCCTCGACGTAGGCCTGATGGGCTCCGGCCGAGAGATCGATCGGCACGACGATCTCCTCGCCGCAGGAGTCGCAGACATACGTCGCCTCGGCATCGATCCGGGCCCGTGACCTCTTCCGGCGGCTGCTCTTCTTGCGGCGCGACTTGCTCATAAATGTAATCCCGGTGGATGGCCGTGCTCCCGACGGATGGCCGTGCGTGGGCCCGGGCTCGGCTCACATGCCGTAGGGAAACTCGGCGTTTTCGGTCAGGCCAATGCTGCGAATCGGGGCGAGCGCCTTGGCGTATTCCAGCAGGATCCGCTCGGCGAACTCGATCCGGCGGCGGAGCCAGGCGTCGCGATCGCCCGCCGGCGTGGCGCCTACAAGCACGTCGTTGACATCGTGGATCAGGACGTGCTCCGGAATGTAGACCAGCCGGCTGTTTTTGTAGCCGCTGGTCCGGAGCTCGTTGACCGGATAGCTCCCCCCGCGCGACGCCGAGACGGCCACGATCAGCGCCGGCTTGTGACCGACTTCCTTCGGACCGGCAAACAGGAGCAGGTTCTTGAGGGCCGGGGGCACCATCCCGGCCCATTCGGGCGCGATGATGACGAAGCCGTCGGACCGGCGCATCGTGTCGCGGGAGGGCTTCCACAGCGCGGCAAGCTCGCTCTCCCCCTGCCACAGGCTTTCGTCCCACAGCGGCAGCGGATTGCCTGCCAGATCGATCGTCTCGATGGTCACGGAAGGATCGATACGGGCGAGGTCGTGGGCGATGTACGCGCCGACTCGGCTCGACTGGCTCTGTTTGCGGTGACTGCCGACGATGATCGTGAGTTGCATGGTGGCTCCTCTCGGGGCGGGGACATGGAAGCGAGTGACACGTGGCAAAGGAGGCCCGAAAGCCGGAGCGTAGCAGATCGGCCCCGATCCCGGCCCGCATCAGAAGGTGGCGTTCGCCCGGAGCCCATAGATGAAGGCGTTGTCGGTGGCGATCGCCCCCAGCCCGGGACGGATCCACTGGATGTCGGGGGTGACGTTCAGCCAGGGCGTGGCCTGAACATTGTAGAACCACTCGACACCGACGCCGTCGCGCGGGGCGAACAGCGCCGTCGGCACCGGCCCGAACTGACTGCTCGCCCCGACGAAAAAGCAGCCCAGCCCGAACGTGTCGCCGCGCATCCTCCCCAGCGGGCTGTAGCCGCCGAGGCCCGTGCTAAAAAAGGAGCGGATCGGATTCGGATTCCCGTCGGCGATCGAGGCCCGCCCGAACAGGCCCCAGCCGCGGTCGGGTTTTTCGCCATAGCGGACGAGGTATTGGTCGAAGCCACCGTAGACGACCCAGGAATCCCACAGCGTTCGGCCGGCATTCGCCAGCGGCCCGCCGCCGACATCGCTCGGCTGGAAGGCGAACCGCAGGTCGCGCTGCGCCTGGTGCTTCCAGACGGCGCCGAGGTGGCGCTGCCCTGGTAAGTCGAGGAGCTTCGTCCGGTATTTGACCTCGCCGCCGATGATGATTCCCTGGTTGAAGAGATCACCGAACTGGAGGAAGTCGGCGGTGCGGTTCTTCGGATCCATGACATACACCGACATGCCGCCCCAGTCGCGCGGGGCCACGATCCCCGCGGTGAAAAAGGAATAGGGCATGCCGAGGAGGAACGACGGATTCGCGATCAGCGCCTGGTTGACGAACTGCTCGGTGCCGTCGCCGCCGGCGAAGATGTCCTGGTCGAACGACCCGAGGATGTCCTTCTTCCCGCCGTACACGACCCAGTCGGGGGAGAGGGGCTGGGTAAAGAGGATGTTCGTGATGTAGGGGATTCCAGGATCGTTCGGCCGCGGGGGGAGACACGCCGGGAAGACCACCGGCGTGAACGCCCCGGCACGGAGCGACACGCTGCCATACTCGCCGTACCAGTGCTCCGCCCGGATCAGGAGCCGGCCGCGGGGAAGACCACCGAACTTCTCCAGATCGACGACGGCGTCGTACTCGCCCCGGCCGGTGTAGACGAAGACATCGCCGCCCCCGAGCAGCGGCGAGACTGGCTGATCGATGCCGCCGGCGACGCCGAATCCGAACTGCGTCACCCGGCCGCCGAAGGTGACCCCCGCTTCCTTCGTCGCGAGCCAGCGGTCGAAGAGGTCGCCGGTCACCGTCTTGCGGCCGAATGGATCGGTGCCCCCCGCGGCCGCGCCTTCCTCTGCGGTGGCCGGGTCGTCGGGGAGGAGATCGATCGAGTATGGCGCGGCGAGCCGTTCGGTGATCGCCTCGCCGTCAGCGGGTTCCTGGGCAGCGCCGCGCAGGGCCCCGGCCGCGAGGAGCAGGCCGACCAGGATCGCCAGGCGGGTGGAGGGGGGCACGGGAGGCTTTCAGTAGGAGGCGACGATCTGGGCGCGGATGAGGAGGCCGGTCTGCCCGGCCACGAAGCCGGTGCGGTTCTGCCCGGCCGGTGAGCTCTCGAGCCAGGCCGCATCGAGGGTGAAGAAGAGGTTGTCTTTCCCCGGGAGGAAGAAGCGGTTGAATCCCCCTCCCCACTCGGTGCCCGAGCCGTAGGCTCCGGTGACGTACGAGGTGCGGGCGTAGAGCTCGGTCTCGCGCGGCACGACGAAATAGCCGGCCTTCACGAAGCCACCGAAGGCCGACGTCGAGCCGATCGGCAGCGGCCCGGTCGCGCGGAAGCCGAGCAGGTCCTGGAAGTAGAGCTCCGAGGAGAGTGCGAGGCCGCGGTATTTCCAGGCCAGGTCGATCGCCGCCAGGGAGATGTCGTAGGAGAGGAGCGTGACGCCGGGGGCGAGCGCTCCCGGCGTCGTGATGATCGTGCCGTCGGAGAGGCGGATGGGGGAGTTTTCGACGGCGTCGCTGGCCGATTGGCTGCCGCTCCCCAGCGCGTAGGTGTAGCAGCCGCCGAGCCGGATCGCCCCCTCCTGGTGATCCTGGAGATCGGAGTAGCCGCGGCCGAAATCCCCCCACGGCTCCCACCATGCCGATCCGGCCCAGGCGAAGCGGTTGTTGAGGGCCTCGGGGAGGAGGTTGAGGGTGTTGAAGCCGTTGGCCACCATGGCGTGATAGAAGAGGCCGTCGAGCGGCTCGCCGGTGATCCACACCCCCTGGCTCAAGCTGGGGCGGAAGAAGGTGGTGGCCATGGTGCGATCGGCGCTCTGGAGCGGCGCGAACGCACTCTCGATCCACTCGCGTGACCCGGGCACCTTCGACTGGCCGACGCTCAACTCGAGCGCCTGGCTGAAGCGGTAGCTCAACCAGAAGGCCCGGAATCCGATCGGCTGGTTCGTGACGGAGTTGTAGTCGATGTTGAGCAGATACGAGAGCCGCGGGAGGAGCGCGTCGCCGGAGAAGATCAGACGCCCGCGGGGGATGCCGAAGTAGTTCGAATTGGTGATCGGGACGGTGCTCCCGGCGCTGTCGGTCCACGAAGGCTCGGCCCGGGCGAAGCCGTCGTAGCGGAACATGTTCTGGTTGCGGATCCGCAATGAGAACGGCGTCTGGCCGGGATCGCGAGGCAGGATCGCGAAGCCGTCGTCGTAGTCCGCGCGGAACCGGCTGCCGATCCATTCGGTGTCGGTGCCGATGGGGGTAGGTGGCTCTTCCCAAAGCTCCGGCAGCGGTGGCGGGATCGCCTCCGCGGCGGCGGCCGCCTCCACCGGCTCGGGCGGAGGCTCGGCGGCGCGGGCAGGGGAGGGGAGCGAGGCGATCAGGGCAAGGCATGCAGCGATCGCCAGGCAGCCGTGGAGCGGCCTGCGGGCGGATCGCTGTGGCGCTGCCATGGGCATCTGGCGGCTTCTCTGGCCGGGGTTGCCACCGGGGAAAGCGGTGGGCTGGGGGAGCCGGGGGAGCCGGCGGCCGTCGCGCGGACCTTCCGCGACGGCAGGGGATCTCCCCGGAAGCGCTCATCGGCCGATTCCGCCGGTCGGGTCGAGAAATCCGGTCGGGAGATTGCGGAGAGCGGCGGGGGAAAACGGTCCTGCAACGGCGCTATCAGGTCCGCCGCAGTCGGCCCGTCCGGCTCCGTGGTTGGGCTGTCCCTGCCCCTCGAGGCGTCTGGCGGGGGAACACTCGAAGCGGCGAAGGGGAGCCGGTCGGAGCCGGAGCCTCCTGTGGCCGGTGGTGGGGCTGTCACCTACCATGAAGAGGGGGTAACGCCGCGGAGACCTGACGGTGTGGGAGCGAGCCTGTGGAACGAATCGTGACCGAACCGCTCGCGCTCGCGGGGGCCTTCGTGGTGAGGGATCCCGGCTGGCGCCGCAAGATTCTCCTCGGAGGACTGCTGATGCTGCTGGTGAATGCCGTTGGGTGGCCGGTGGCCCTCGGCTACCGCAAAGCGCTCATCGGCAGGCTGCTTGACGGGACAGACAGGCCTTTGCCCGACTGGAGCACCGGCATCCTCCATTACTATCTGGATGGGCTCAAGGCGCTGGGGGTGATCTTCGGCTACCTCTCCCCGGTCTATCTGGCGCTGGCGATCGTGCTCTGGTGGCATGGGGTGGGGATCGACAGGACCGTGATCCTGGGAATCTGTTTCTTCCTCGCCTGCCCGCTGCTCTCGCCCGTGTCTTTCCCGGTGGCTGTGGCCTACTGGACTTTTTTTTCACCGGGCTACCGGCTTCCGCCGATCCTCGCGGCCACGTTGATGCTGGCCTGCGGTGCGATCGTGTTCTTCATCCCCGCCGCGTTCCTCCGGGTGTCGCAGACCGGCCGCTACCGTGGGGCTTTCAATATCCCGGCCGCAGCGGCGACGATCGTGGCCAATCCATGGGGATACGTCAGGGCGTGGTACCACTCGGTGCTCATCAGCGTCGTCGGCCACGTGGCCCTGCCGCTGGCCCCGTGGGGCATCGTCTGGTGCTATCTCGGCATCATCTTCATCTTTAATTCCCTGCTCGATGGCAATTCCAAGGTCTGCGGCCCGGGGTCGTGGTACGGCCGGCTGCGGGAGGGCGACGCGATCCGCATCGTCGAGACCGGGAGTTGGCGTTTGGTCCGCTGCGTGAACTGCCCTGACGAAAGCGGCCGGACGCCGATCCTGCTGGAGCTCGGAGCGCTCCTCGTGCCACTGCCCGACTTTCTTGCCCGCTTGTTCGTGCCGGAGGCTGACCTGTGCAGACCGCGCTTGTGATCATGATGCTCCAGGGCCTGCTCGGGGCCTGGGACACGCTCTATTACCACGAGCTCGTCTGCCGTCTGCCGGCCCACGCCCGCGTCGTGGCGGGAGAGCTGCGGCTCCATGCGCTGCGCGATCTGGTCTACGGCGTGCTGTTCCTCTCGCTCCCCTTCCTGATCTGGCAGGGGATGCTGGCGGGAGCGTTGGTGGGGCTGATCGCGCTCGAGGTTTGCATCACGATCCAGGACTTCAACACCGAGGCGGTCGAGCGCGAGCCCATCGGCGGGGTCGGCAACACCGAACGGGGGCTCCACCTGATCATGGCCGTGGTCTACGGATTCTTCCTCGCCCATCTTGCCCCGCAGGTGCTCGCCTGGAGCCGGCTGCCGACCGGCTTCGGCCTCCAGGAGGGGGTGTCGTGGCCGGTGCGCGTGGGATGCGTGTTCTTCGGCATCGGCGTGCTGGTCTCCGGTGCCCGCGACTTCGGCGCGGCGCTCGGCGTCCGCTGGCTCCAGCAGGATCTCTTCGGACGCCGTCCGCCCCAGGCCTGATCGGGAGCGGAGCCGTCAGCTGAGTCTCCCGAGGGGGCGGTTGCTTCACTGCAGGCTTGCCGGTAGGTATAGTGCCTCAATGGGGGGGCCTGGGTGTGGGCGTCGTTCGTTGCGGCGCCGGTTGCCGAGCCGATCCCTCCGACACCTCCTCACCGGTGCCTCCATGAGCCATCCCCACGGTGCCTTTCCCGATCCCCGCCTGATCCTCACTCAAATGGAGATCCCCGGCCACCCGGGGTTGTTCGTACTCGGGTCGTACGAGCGCAACGTCAGCATCCTGGCGCAGCAGATTCGGGCGATCAATCTCGTTCTAAGCCTCGAATCGGAGGGACGCCTGCGGGTCAAGAAGAGAGAGACATTGAGAGACCGAGACGCGAATCACGGGCAGTCGCCCGCGGATCCAGGCACCGACCGGACCGATCCAGGCAGGAGCCATGAAGCCGCCGGAGCAGCGGAAGGCCAACCGAATGCGGAGATCATCGGCGGTCCGGCATCGCCAGCCGCAGACGCGGAGAGGAGAGAGAAACCCGCGGAGCCAGGCGGTGATCGACCGCATTCGAGAAGGAGCCATGAAGCCACCGGGAGAGCGGAGGACCATGCCAGCGTGGCGATCATCGGCAATGGTGTGGCCGGGAAGACGGCGGCTGCGATGTTCATCCGCTGTCACTGCCGGGCGACGATCATCGGGCCTTCGGATTCCTCCCGCCGCAATCCTGCCCACGCGAGCCGACGATTCATCCATCCCTTCATCAGTGATTTCCCATTCGCAAGTGGGCCGAATGCCGACCACGGTGATGCCGGTCTTCCGGTCTTGAATTGGAGCAAGGGACCTGCCGCCGACGTCTATGAGTCGTTGAACAACGAGTGGGATCTGCTGGTGTGCGCTGAAGAGCAGAAGGCCGAAGAGCATCAGCATCTCACCTGTATCGACACGACCGCCACAACCGTTCTACCCGCTGCCGGCGGTGGCTATCTTGTTGAGCTCTCCGGCGGCTCCGTGCTCACGGCCGACCTCGTCGTCATGGCGGTCGGACTCGGAACGCTTCCCCCCGATGCGAACTACTGGGATCCCGGAACCAATTCCACCCAGGAGCGCGCAAACAAAACAAGCTCCTGGTTGCTCTCCGGGATGGGCGACTCGAACATCACCGAGTTCATCACCCTCGTCTTCAAGCGACCAGACAATTGTTCGGCCTACGCCGACTTGATCGAGTGTCTCGTCGACCTTTTTCATCCGAAACTTGAAGCGGCCGACATAAGCGTCGGAAAGCTTCTGCAGGAGTGTCGGGACATCGAAAACGACTGCCAATACCTGCGAGGTGACGAGGCGTCGAAAGAGCTTGAGGGGCGGTATGACAAAATGCTGTTGGAACAGCCCGAGCTCCGAAATCTGGTGGAGAAACTCGGGCCTAAGATCAAAAATTCCCTCCCGCACATTGTCCTTAACAGCAAGTCTCCGAAGGTCTATAGCCGCGACACATTTCCACTAAATCGACTTGCCCTCGCAATCACCCTCGCTTGTCTCAAGGAAAAAGGGAGCTTCGGTGAGGGAAAGGCGGTTTCCTACCATGCCGGAACGGCCATGGCCGGGGGGGAGAGCCGACCCGGCGCCGAGCCTTCGGAGCCGCATTCTGGTCGTGTCGTGAGGATCGGGAGTCGCTGGTACACCTGCCATCACTTCAACGCCCGACGCCTCCCACCGTCGCCGTTGAAATCGATCCACCTGATGGGGCGCCAGCTCGACGACTATTGCCGTGAGGAACTGAAGCCGCGCAACGGACTCGATCAGACGCGGCACCGGATGTGGCCTTACCACGGAAATCTTAAACGGATCGTGAAATTCGGCGAGGCTGAAATCAAGTCAGAGTCGACGCCGCCGAGAGGCGGGGCGGGGGAACTCGCACCACTCTGTAAATGGCTTACCTTCACCGATGAGGCTGGGAAGGAGCTCGTTCTCGAGATGTGCTACGTCCCGCCGTTTCAGGGACGAGATGAGGCTCGGGCGTTTCCCGGTTACTGGATCAGTCGATATCCGATCACTGAGAAACAATTCCAAGTGGACGCCAATCTTCAAAAGGAAGACGTTCCGAACGAACTTCCCCGGACGAACGTCAGCTGGACCGAGGCTTTGGACTTCTGCCAGCGATTCGGG
>Ga0209598_10001373_pt1 | contig 19953 bp, 9 predicted proteins | sample M_140807_EF_Meta_FD_187317 | JGI IMG/M metagenome (GOLD analysis project Ga0209598, IMG submission 187317) | Freshwater microbial communities from Lake Montjoie, Canada to study carbon cycling - M_140807_EF_MetaG (SPAdes) (version 2) | ecosystem: Environmental > Aquatic > Freshwater > Lake...
GAGGCTGCCGGAGACAAAGCCGATCAGCGTGTCCGACGCGCTGGCCCAGCGCAGTTGCAGCGGCACAAGCGACGTGGGTAGCTGCTCCATGATCTGGAGACATAGGTCCCCGAGGAGCATCCAGAACATCACCGTGAGCAGGGCGGTCTGGGTGTAAACCAGCGTGCCGACTTTGTAGGTGCGCGGCTGCTTGGTCGGTGTCTGGTCAGGGAGGATGGTCATCGGTAAACGCTTCGATCCGGAAGACCTCGCGCCTGTGGGCTGAACATTAGTGACTTATTAAGAGTAGTAAAGAGTTCTGGTTTGGCAATGCTAATCCTAAATCAAGTTCGTCACTCAAGATTCATGCTGTTCAAAGTGAAGAAAAACCAAAATGCTACATTGATCTATTAGGAGAAATTGTAGCAATTTTGCTTTGACTTAATTCATTTCCTTGCCAGTTTCAAATCATGATCTCCCTTTCCCCTCGTGATCTTGTCTCCCGCGCGTCTTCAATCATTGTTGTCCTCGCTTTGGCCCTGCTTCTGCTCGCCGGCATCGAATCGGGCAGGGCGACGAACTTTGCGACTTACGATTTTGGTTCCACGAATTACATCAATGGCAATTTGGTTGGTCAGAACAGCTGGACTCAAGTGGGATCCACGACAAACGGTCCTATTCTAGTGACCAACGGGGTTGTCAGACTCAAGCAGTCTTCCGGGTCCGGTCAAAGCGCTTATCAGGTCATCACAAACCTCCCTGTTTCTAGCGTCACACAAGACACAGCCTATTATTATGTTCTCGAAAAGCATGTAGTGCAGTCGGCCTATATCAATAGCGGAGGAACATCCGGGAATGGTATAGCGACATTCTGCACCAACAACGCAGCCTCAGGCAGTTATGCTCGGCTCTATCTAAAGAGAGCATCCTTAAGTGACACGACCAATTTCGTGTATGGTTTGCAAGTCGGAACAACCACTACCTACGGCACCACCAGCTTTCCCCTCGGTAATACGAATAAAGTGGTAGTGGCTTATGACGCCAGAACTTCTGGCGGCACAGACTCCGCTTCTTTGTATGTCAATCCCACAGGGACAAATCGGGCCAGCTGGACGGCGGAACTCACAGTAAATATAGGCGGTGCCGACCCGACATCCTTCCAGTCATTCTCGCTGCAGCAAGGCGCGCTTTCCACAGGAGGCAACCAGTCGACAGTCAGCCGCATTCTCATTGGCGATGCGGTTGCCGATGTCCTCCCTGTTCCTGCCGCCCCGACTGCACAGCCTGCCACAGCGGTCCAACCATCCGGCTTCATTGCCAATTGGGACGCCTCCGCGGGTGCGACTGTCTACTATTTGGACGTGGCTACCGATGCCAACTTCACGTCGTTTTATCCTGGCTTCCAAAATCTCGAGGTCGGCGCGTTGACCTCCAAGCAAGTTCCTGGGCCCTTCACCGTCGGGCAGACGCTCTATTACCGTTTGCGCGCCGCGAACAGCAACGGGACCAGTGGAAATTCTTCAACTGTCACGGTGACCATCACCGATGCCCCGGTCGTTCTGTCGCCCAACGTGACCAACAGTTCGACGAGCGGCGATGTCTCGTGGACCAACGGCCCGGGGTGGACTCCGAACAACCCTGTCAGCACGAATGTCGCCACCGTCATTTTCAACGGAACTCTCTCGGGGGCTTTGGTGGCGAGCAATGATTCGAGCGGCAACTTTGTGCTCAATGCCCTGAGCAATACCATCACAGGCTCGACAGGCAGTCTGACTTACGTGGGCGGGACCTTTCAGTTCACCACGAACGGGTCGACTAATCCGGTTCTCTCGTTCGCCAACAACGCGCTGGTGCAGACGTTCAGCAACAATCTCCGGCTTGATGCCGAGTTGAAAGTCAGCCAGTCGGGTTCCACGGCCTCCAACTCGATTTTGGCCGGTCTGATCAGCGGCGTTGGCAGCATCAATAAAAGCGGCAACGGTTCCGTTTGGATCACGCGCAACGACAACACCTTCGGCGGCGCACCGTCGGTCGGCGCGGGCCTCTTGGCGGTCGTCAACCTCGGCAATGCCGGGACGGCAAGTTCTTTGGGCACCAATCGAACCATTTCTTTGGGCGGCGCAAGCGCGACAGGCACCCTCCGCTGGGGAGACTCGCTTTCATCTGGTTCGGAGACGTCGGACAAGGCCATTGTTTTGCTGGGCACAACGGGTGGGGGAACGATCGATGTGCGCGGAACCAACAATCTTCTTGCCCTCACCGGCAATGTTGACACCGGATCGAACGCCAGCGCGCGCACCTTTACGCTGACGGGAGACGGTTCCGCGACATTGACCGGACTCATCTCAGGGGCAGCCGGATTGCGGGTCAATGGCAGCAAAACCCGGACTGTCACGCTGGACAACACCAACAATAGCTTCGGCGGGCAGGTGACTATCGACGGCAATGTCGCCGGCCAATCTTACAAATTGGCGGTAACGATGATTGGCAATGCGGGAGCCAACAGTCCTCTCGGCACCAACGGGACGATCAACATCGGCTCTACTGTTTCAAACTCCTATAATTTCCTGGTTTGGTCGAATCTGTCTCCAGAAACCACGGACAAGACGATCAATATTTCGGGAACAGCAGGAGGTCATGCTCTCATCAACAACAAGGGTGCGGCGCTGCTTAGGTTCACCGCCCCGCTCACGGTGACCGGATCCGGAGCCAAAACTCTCTACGCAGACCAAGATAATGCGCTGGCCAGCACGGAGTTCGCCGGCTCTATCCCGGACAGTGCCGCGGGAGCCATCGCGCTCAATAAAAACGGATTGGGCAGCTTGATCCTTTCCGCCTCAAACACATTTTCGGGTGGCGTCTCGATCAAAGGTGGAACTTTGAGGTTGGCCAATGCTTCAGCCATAGCGGCGGGCGACGTGAAGTTTGTCACCGGTGGCACCGGTTCGGAGATTTTGCAGGTGGCCTACGGCGGAGTTGGTCCGACATTGGGCAACCTGCTTTTGCAAACCAACGCCACCATCGATCTTGGTGCCACGCCGGGTGCCGTGCTCAAATTCGGTTCCGCTACCGGATGGACAACCGGCTTCACGCTCACGGTCAGCAACAGCTCGATCGGCAAACTCTACATCACCAACACGAACGGAGTGGCCCTGGATCAGATCAAGTCGGCTGAAGATCCCAGCGCAACCGCCTTCTTGTCGGCAGATGGTTTGCTCACCTTTGCCTCCTCCTCCAACGCTTACAGCGTTTGGTTGGCCCTTTACCCCTCGCTCACCAACACCAACGGCACCGCGGATCCCGATGGCGACGGTTTCGAAAACAACCTGGAGTTCGCCTTCGACGGCAATCCGACGGTCGGATCTCCCGCGATGATCAGTGCGGCATCCTCCGGTGCGGGCACGGTGTTCTCCTTCATCGCCAGCACGAACACGGCGGCGGTGTCCTATATGGTCCAATCCACGACGAACCTCGCCACCGGTTCTTGGACCAACAACACCGGCGTCACGGCAACGATCACCAACTCGTCTAACCAAACCAATCCGGCGATCCCACTCTATCCGTCCTACGTGCGGCGCGAGTTCAGGGTCGTCCTGGCAGGAAGCAACTCATTCTACCGCGTCAAGGCCACCATCGCTCAGTAAAGACAGCCCTTCGGTATTCGCTCGTGCGCATTACATCGCGGTTGTTCTTCGCGGAGGCCTCGTTTGATGTTGAGTGCTGCAATGTAGCAATGTAAAATTGCAGCATGAAAATGACCATTGCCGATATCGCCCGCGAGGCAGGTGTTTCCCGGGCCACGGTATCGCGTGTGATCAACGGTGTTCCTAATGTCAACGCGGACACCGTGGCGCTGATCCGGCAGACCATGGAGCGAATGGGCTACGTGCGTCCCGCCGTCCGCCCCGGACCGAAACCGCGCTTGCAGCATCCCTCTCGCTTGCGCACTGGAGCCATCGCCCTTGTCACCATCGGAGGAAGTGGGGATCTTTTCCAAGAGCCGACTATGGCTTCGGTCATCGAGGAGATCCAAGCCGCCTGTCGCAAGCACCATCTCAATCTTCTCCTCGACCAGATGACCTCGCCGGAGCAAATGCCGCTCTGCGTGCAGACGCGACGGATTGACGGGGTCTTGCTTATGGTTGCGGGTCGGCCGCCGAAGATGAGAGAATGTATCCGCAAGCTCGCCGACATGGTGCCAGTGGTGCATTTCTTCGCGCCCGGCCATCCCGTAGCGGGTGTGGACCATGTCAGCGTGAATGATGTGGCCTTGGGCGCTCTCGCTTACCACACGCTTAAGGATGCGGGGTGCAAATCCTTCGCTCTGGTCTCGCGGTGGGAAGAATTCCTCGAGGCTCTGCTTGTCCGCAGTCGCGCCTTCACTGATCGGGCCGCTGTCGACGGTGCGCCATGGAAGGTTTTCGCGTCTCCGATGGCAGGGGCGAAGCCGGGGCAGTTCTGGCCTGCGGATGTGGTTCAGATTGCCGCCCGCGGCGAAATCCCGGAACTGGCAATCGACGGCATGCCGGGGCCGGTCGGTGTTTTCGTGACCCACGAAGCCTCTGCTCGGGTAGTTCATCATGCGTTGGAGAAACGGAGCCTTCTCTCTTCCGGCGCAGCGCGGCTCGTTGTGGCGGGATCAACTCCCCATTACGTCAGCGGCCTCGATCCCGCCCCGCAACTTCTATCGCTCGACATTCCGGGCATCATTAATCTGGCGATTGACCGGCTGGTGCACCGCGCTGTCCATCTTCCCGCCGGGGCGCTTACCTTCCTGACCTCACCGCGGCTCGTCTCCTGATCTGCCCGCGGCAAGCCGGAGAAGGCGAGCGCTGAATATTATTGCAACATCACCGGATAATGTTTGCGTCAAACTTGACTCAAGTCCTGCCTGAAGGTTTATTCATGCGCATGGCCTCCTCCTCCCACGGGCGCGCGTGCCGCGCCAATCAGCCTGCGTCCGGTGCGCAAGAGACTGCGGTCGGGGCCTTCACTCTGATTGAACTTCTGGTTGTCATTGCCATCATCGCAATTCTGGCGGCCCTTGGCTTTGGTGCTAGCAAGTCCGCTATAGAGAGCGGCTATTCGGCCAAATGCGCGTCGAATCAAAAGCAGATCGTCATGGGTATGTTGCAATGGATTCAGGACAACAACGGTTATCTACCAGTTTATAATACTTCTGTGGGAGGCTCGGGAGGGTGGCTGTGGTATGCACGACTTTCTAGGGATACGAATGGATCACCGCCTGCAACACTACCTTACTGTGGGCATAATCCGCTGCTTCCTGGTGAATCTTCCAAGTCGATTTGGGTTTGCCCTGCAAATAACCCTTACAAACTAAAAACCCCACTGCGCGATTGTTCCTACGGCATCCCCAATAGTATTTTTGCAAATCAACCGACCAGCCCAAGCCAAGCTACAAGTAAGTTAATGAACCTGGTGAAACCGTCGCGCACCGCTGCCATCGGAGACTGTAATTTAACGGCAACAACGATTTACAAGATATCTTCGGATTCTGATATAGCGTCGCCGCACAAAGGGGGCTGCAACATCGCCTTCTTCGACGGGCACGTGGAATTTTTTAAAAGTCCGCCAGGCTACACTAATGGAATCTTCAAAAAAACTGGCGGGGAATGACCTGCTTTGCCGCCTTGGTCTTTTAGTCGCCTCTCTAGGGGCTTTCTCCCCTACGCTCCAAGCCGCTGTCAGTCTTCCCCGTTTTTTCGGCGACAACATGGTGCTGCAGCGCGACATGCCGGTGCCCTGCTGGGGAACTGCGGCGCCGAGTGAAGCCGTGACGGTGGCCTTTGGAGGTCAGGAGAAATCGGCCGTCGCTGACGCGGCAGGCAAATGGCGGGTGACACTCGATCCTCTTGCCGCCAACAAGGTGCCGCAAACGCTCAACGTGCGGGGCAAGAACGAGATCGCTTTGACCAATGTCCTCGTCGGCGAAGTCTGGCTCTGCTCCGGGCAGTCGAATATGGAGTTCGTAGTCGAGAAGGTCGCGAATTCGGATGCGGAAAAAAACGCGGCGAATTTTCCCGCCATCCGCCACTTCAAAGTTCCGCGCACGATGTCATCTTTCCCGCGGGAGGATCTCCCGGGAAGTTGGGAAGTTTGTTCTCCGCAAACGGTGGGCGGCTTCACTGCCGCGGGATATTTTTTTGCGAGGGAACTTTTCGAGAAACTCGACGTTCCGGTCGGTCTTCTGCACACGAGTTGGGGAGGGACGCAGATCGATTTGTGGGTCGATCCGCAGACGGTGGCCGCCACGCCGGAGTGGTCCGAGTTGCAGGCCAAACTGGAGGCGGCCTCACCGGCCTCGCCGGAAGGACTCGCCCGCCACAAACAATACGTCGAGGAGATGAAAAAATGGACAGCCCAAGCCGAGATCGCTTTGGCCGAGGGGCGTCCACTGGCGGAACCTCCCGATGTGCCTTGGCTCAACGGGGTCAATCCGCAGGGCACGCAACTCCACCACGCGATGATTCATCCGTTCATCCCTTATGCCATCCGCGGTGTGCTGTGGTATCAAGGGGAATCGAACGGATTCGAGGGCACCACTTACGCCGCGAAACTGCGCGCACTCATCGGCGGATGGCGTTCCGCGTGGAAGCAGGGAGACTTTCCTTTCTACATCGTGCAGCTGGCCAACTATGCCAAAATCGAACCCAAGCCGGACTCTCCGGAGAAGGATTGGACAAAACTTCGCGAGGCGCAGTTGCAGATGCTTTCCCTGACCAACACTGGTCTCGCGGTCACGATCGATATCGGCGAGTCCGGTGACATCCACCCCAAAAACAAACAGGATATCGGAATGCGTCTGGCCCGCTGGGCTCTGGCCGGTCCTTACGGTAAGGAGATTGAAGCTTCCGGTCCGATCTACCGAAGCAGCCGCGTCGAAGGAGACAAGATGCGCCTTTCGTTCGATCACGCGAAAAGCGGACTCATGCTCGGGGCCAAGAACGGACTCGATCCGGTCAAAGCGGATCCGGAGTCCAAGCTCAAGTGGATCACGGTTGCCGGCGAGGACCGTGTCTTCAAACCTGCTGAAGCCGTTTTCGAGGGGAACGAACTTGTTGTCTCCAGCAAAGAAGTTCCCTCGCCAGTCGCAGTGCGCTACGCGTTCGTGCAGGACCCCGCGGGAGCCAACCTCTACAACACCGAGGGATTGCCCGCTGCGCCCTTCCGCACGGATTCATGGTGACGAAACTTTTCTTCGCGTTTGCCTTGGCTGCGCTGGGTGCGACGTCCGCCCTTGCCAAGCCCGCTGTCATCTGGGCTTCGGACCCCGTGCGCGGGGGCGAGAGCGTCATGGTGCGCGGCGATGGTTTTGGGGATCGCGCGAGCGTCGATATTCTGATTTCCCGCGGGGGAAAGAGCGGCGAGTGGACCGCGGTCGAAGTTCTCCAGCAAACCGCGTCGACGCTCAAGTTTGCACTGCCCGACGATATCGGCGACGGCATTGTCTCCTTCCGCATAGCGCGGGACGGCCAAACTTCCGAGGTCGCGCTGCTCAATGCACCCAAGGTCTGGTGGATGCAGGGCGACGAAGCCGAGACGGCAACGCCCGGCGGATGGCTGCGGCTGTTCGGGCTGAATCTGCAAGCCCACCCCGGAGCCAAGCTCTCCCTCCGCTCCGCTCAGTCCAACATCACGATCGCCCCGGAGGCCATCGATGAATTTGCCCTGCGGTTCAACCTGCCTGCCGATCTTGCCGCCGGAGATTACGAAGTCGCCTGGCAAAACGGCCTCGACCATCCCGCGGCGCAAACCGTTGCCGGGCCTATCCGCATCGCACCGCGTCCGCAGGTGCCTACGGAAATATTCGATGTGACCAAGTTCGGTGCGATTCCGGCCGAGCCGGCCTACTTGCAATACACCACCGCCATGAAGTCCGACGAGCAGGTCGACAGCACCGATGCCGTGCAGAAAGCGCTCGATGCTGCGGGGAAAGCGGGCGGGGGAGTTGTGCGTTTCCCGCGTGGTATTTTCGTCTTGTCTCGCGGGCTCGATGTTCCCCTCAATGTCACCCTGCGCGGTGCCGGTTCCGGATTGACCGTTCTCTCCTACGTCGACGACTTGCTCCCGCGCGAGGAGAGAAAGAAAAAGCTCTACTGGGGCGCGAAGCAGGTTGAGCCGATTAAGGGTGTCGGGTTCGAACCCCATCCTTATCTCATCCGCGGCGAAGGCCACTTCACGGTTGAAGACCTCGCCATTTACGCGGTCAACCACCACGCCGGTATCCAGAGCGAGTTGCCGTCCAAATCTCCCAATGCCGGACACGTCACCATCCGCCGCGTGCTCATGCGGTTGGACCGCTTCATCAACAACGATAAAACCGACCGTCATTACTCCGATGCCGAGGATGTCTTCCTCAAGCGCTGGCACGACAAGCGACGCACTGGCGCGATCGATGTCGGTGGGCCGAATATCCAGGTCACCGACTGCGACATCTATTCGTCCCTGCAGGTGCTCATGCTCAACGGTTCCTCCGGCTATATCGCCCGCAACCGCTTTTCCGCTGTTCCCCGCCACTGGACCGTCTTCGGACGCCGCACGCAGAAAGTCATCTTCGAGGAAAACGACTGTGCGGACGGCGGGGTGAGTCTCAACAGCGTGCACGACATGGTCACCAATGACGGCCAGACGCGCATCCCCAGCATTTACTCGCGCGAAATCTACATCGCACGCAATGCGATGAAGGATAGTTACCGCGGGGATCGCGACGGTGGTTTCAACTCGGACTTCCACGCGCCGGTCGGCATTTACACGGGCTATGTCGCCGGTTGCGACGGCACGAAACTGGGGCTTCCCGCGGAGACGCAGGATCCGTCCTTTGCCAAAAACTGGCAAGGTGCCGTCGTCGTTGTTCTGGATGGCAAGGGCGCCGGCCAATATCGCTCGCTCGCCGGCGGATCCGGAAAATCCTTGCTTGTCGACCGGCCTTGGGAAGTTCCGCTTGATTCCACCTCTTTCATTTCCGTCTGCAAGGCACTCGACCATGTCATCGCGGTGGACAACGAGGTCCACGATGCCGGAAACACCGTGCTTTTCTGGTGCGGCGGGATCGAGGTAGTCGCCGCGCGCAACAAATCGGTGCGGGGCGGAGCCATCCAGCAGATCACCATTTCCTACGAGGGGCAGGTCTTGCCGGGACTGCGCGCCCAGTTTTTCGACAACGAAATCACCGAGGGTATCACCTGGGGTGCTTCCTTCATCTTTCCGCGCGGTTCGATTATTGGCACAATCACGTATCCTCCGATTTACCATGATCGCACCTTGCAGGCGGACAAAGGACTGCCGGTCACGGCCCCCGATTACCATGGGCCCATGACCATGGATCAGGTCTTCCGACGCAACCGCATCGCCAACAACGGGAGGTTTTACGTCGGAGGCAACGTGCAGAATGTCCTCTTCGAGGCGGGGAGGGTGGCCGACGCCGATATGGGCGTGGAGGTGAGTTCCCGCGGCGGACGTTGGGCCGATTTTCTCGAAGGTGGCCCGACCGACATTCTCGCCCGCAACAACACTTTCCAAAATGTTGCCATGGGTTACGGGGGCAATCGCTTGAACGAGGCGAAAATTCTTCCCGCGTCTGCCGCCGCCAACACAGCCGTAGTACCCGTGCCGCGCGACAAGCCCGGTTGGATGGAGCGCCATGAGGCGATCAATGCCAAGGTGAAGCAGGGTGGGGTGGACCTCATTTATATCGGTGACTCCATTGTCCAGTATTTTGAAACCAAGGGAATTGAGGTTTGGAACCGCTACTATGCTCCGCGCAAGGGGGTGAACCTCGGTATCAGCGGAGATCGCACCGAGCATGTGCTCTGGCGTTTGGACCACGGGAATATCGACGGTATCGCCCCAAAACTCGCGGTTGTCATGATCGGGCAGAACAATGCCGGCCATAATTCCGCTCCCCAGATCGCCGAGGGTGTGTCGTCGATTGTGCAAAAGTTGCGCGCCCGCCTTCCGGAGACAAAAATTCTCGTTTTGGGAATTTTCCAGCGCCGTGCAAAAACCACCCCGGAGCGCGGAGTGCTGGACCAGGCCAACAAAACCACCTCCAGCCTGGCCGACGGAAAGTCGGTATTTTTCATGGACATCAACGATGTGTTCGTCCGCCCCGACGGGACGATCCCGGAAAACCTCATGCCAGACTTCGAGCACCCCAGCGAGGAGGGCTATCGCCTTTGGGCCGAAGCGATCGAAGCCAAAGTAGCCGAGTTGTTTGCCGACAAATCCGTGTCCGGGCCGAATTAGAGATTAACCCGCAGATTCCCTTTTTGTGGCGGCCCCGCGAATTCTTCAACTCCCCCGCGGGCCGCAGGTAAGGCGCGTTATGTTCTCCGCGTTGGCTGTGTTTTCTTCCGTTCCTGCCGCACGCGCGGATGTCGTCATCTCCCAAGTTTACGAAGGGCAGGAGAGCGACCGATACGTCGAAGTCTCCAACACAGGTAACGCGGCCGTCAACCTCTCGACGTACAAACTGGCCATCTGGCGCAAGTCCAAGTCGTCCGGCGACGCGAGTATCGACGGCATCACGCCGTCCTACGCCGCTCTATCGGGAACGCTGGCCGCCGGTGGCACCATCCTGCTGAAAAACGCCAATGCCCAAGACCCTTCCTACGCTTCCGCTTCGGGGGTGGCGAATGCATCGGTCGACTTCGATGGCAACGATGCCATCGCGATTGTCGATGCCGGTAATGCGATCGCCGATCTCTTCGGCGTCGGGATCAACAACCGCGGCCAGAATTTTTCGAGAAAGTCATCTGCGCCGTCGGCTTCCGCGGTTTTCAACGCTTCCAACTGGACATCTTCCTCCTACTCGGTGGCCAATGGAGCTGCGTCTGGGACCGGAGATTACCTCGGATCTTATTCTTTTACCTCGGTGGCGCAGCCGGCGCTCACGCTCTCTCCGACCGCCGTATCCGGTGTGAACACGGTGTTCGCCACCGCATCAGCCTCCCAGGCTTATACAGTTACCGGCTCCAATCTTGCAGCCCCGATCAGCATCACCGTCTCCTCCGCGGCCATCGAGGTGAGCACTAATAGCGCATCAGGATTCACCAACGCCATCACCTTGAGCGCAGCGGGTGGCGTGGTGTCGCAAAATCTCCACGTCCGCATCAGTGCGGACGCACCGCTTGGTATCGTTTCGGCGAGTGTGAACCATGTGGCCGGCACCGCCTCCGCGGCTCTGCCCGTCAGCGGCGAGGTGTCGCAAGTTTCCGCCTCGAAAGCCGGTCCGCGTCTCGCCTTGGATTACTCCGTTTCCTCCAACAATTTCATCGGCCAACCGGCGGGCGAGGTGGTGACTGTGATCGACGATACCTCGGGGTCCGTTGCCGCTCTGCAGTCCTTGATCGATGCCGCGCGTGCGGCCAACCCAGACCGTTTTATCCGCGTGCGACTCAAGGCCAATGCCGTCTACGCCGTCTCATCCTCGCCTCTCGTTCTCGGATCGAAGATGTGCCTCTCGGGTGCGGGGACGACTTTCGCCGCAAGCGCCGCCACCACGGCCGGCAGCCTTGTCCGCATCACGCCTGGTTCGAGTTTCGTCTCATTGGACCGGCTGACCCTCGATGGATCGGGAAAAAATCTCTGCGGTATCGAGGCGCATGGCGTCCGCCGGATCAACGTCGACCGCGTGACGGTGGTGGATACCGGCGCTGACGGCATCTCCCTGCAGGGTGCGGGAGCCACCGTGTTCGACAACGAAATGACGGTCACGCGCTGCACGGCCTATGGTGCCACGGCTGCCGCGGGAATCAGGGTTCGCGATGCGACCCAATGCGTTGTTATGGACAACGACTGCCACAACAACGCCACGGGCATCCTTCTGGAGACGTCCGAGCACTCCGCCTTGGTCAACAACCGTCTGCGCTACAATTCCGTTGCCGGAGTGCGGTTGCGCGATGGCAAAAACAACAGGGTGGCGAGCAACCTCAGCGAGGGCAATCAGACAGGCATCGCTACGGAGGGTGACGCCTCGGTGTCCACGTACAATTTCATTTTCCGCAATTCCATTCGGTCCGCCGCAACCGGGATATTCGCTGGCCAGTCGCGCGACACTTTTTACGGGAACGAGTTTGCCTCGGGTGTGACAACTCCGATGGGTTTTGCCGCCGGGGCCAATAACCGCGTGATGCCAACCGGATCCGCCGTCTCGGCCGCGAACCAGGAGTATTTTTATCCCCCGACCGCCTCGGCTTGGCACACCGGCACCGTGAAAAACGGGCAATCACGTGCCGACATTTCATCCGCTGCAACATCGCTATCGGCCGTCCAATCCGTCTACGACACGGCCCGCGCCGCCAATCCCGGAAGCGTCATCGTGCTTCGTCTCACCGCGCCTGCCATCGCGGGTGACATCCCGTTGGTCCTGCAGTCCGACACCTGCGTCGTGATCGACGGCACGATCAATCTCGCGCCCGGCATCGCCGCTTTCGTCGCCGCCGGAACGACGTCCAGTCCGCTGGGGTTCATCAGTGTCTCTGGAGGAACCATCGATGGGAAAAATACGACGGGCAGGAACGGGATGGCCTTCACGAATTGCGCGAAGGTGCTGGTCGAGGACGTTAATCTGGTCAATTTCGGATCCAAGGCGACACGGGTGACCGGTTCGGATGTCCTGCTTTTCGCCGGATGCAAGGACCCCTGCATCGTCGACTCCTGTGCGATAAGTGGCGGCGCGGGGCGTGGCATCTGGACCAAGGGTATCACCGGAAGTTCGCTCTCGGGCATGCTCTTCATCGACAATGTTGTTTCCGACGTGAACATGGACGGAATCGACTTCGACACGGCAACTTCCTCCTCCTCCGCCTTTTACAATCTCTGCCGGAACAACGTGCGTTACGGGATTTTTGTCGAGGAAGGCGCCAAATACATACAGGCCTTCGGCAACACCTGCACGGGGAACGATATCGGGATCAATCTCTATTCTTTCGCCGTGGGTCCCACCGAAAAAAACACCCTGGTCGCGAATGCCCTCGCGGCAAACCGGCGAGGCCTCCGCTTCGGGGCCAACGATACAACGCCGAGCAGCGGTCTGTTGACGCAGTCGAATTTCGCTTTCAACAACCGGATTGGGAGTTCAGATCCTCTTTCGGCCATCGATGTTCAAGACGACGGCTCGCAGAACTACGTTTCGCAGAATTTCCTGTCTGCGAATGCGACCGATTACGGAAGCACGAGCACCGCGATCTTTTTCAATCCGGCCAACTCCTCGTCCGGCGGCGCCGACGGCGCAGCGCACGCCAATGTCGATTTCACCGTTGGATACACCAACGGGATCCTTGTCGGCCAGGACGGATGGTTGACCTATCTCTCCAACACTGCATCGCCGGTCACCGTCTCGGGCGGCGAAGCCCGGCTGGCTGGCGGCGCAAGCTACCAAGCGGCCTACAAGAACATTGCTCCCTACCAATTCGCGGACAATGCGTCCGTCCACCTCCGCGTCGACATCAATGTGCAGAATGCGCCGACCAACGGCACCGACTTTTTTGTCGTCACCCGCGAGACGGATGCCATCACCGCACAGCCGAGCGGCAAAAACTACTTCCGTCTCTATCTGAAGTCATCCGGATCAGGTTTCCAGATCGGGTGGAATCCTCATGCCGAGACGGGGACCAATGTCTCTCCGCCCGTTCCGACGTATGCCGACACCGTGTTCAGCTTCAACCGCGACTACCGTCTTGTCCTGCGGTGCGACTCGACTGCCTCGCGCAACAACGACGACACGTTTCTTTTTGTCGATCCAGGCGGTTCCTCCGCCGTTCCTCTGCTCTCGCGGAGCACTTGGATCGGCAATACCTCGGACGAGTTCAGCGCGACGGCGTCCACCGCGACAAACCGCGTCGGGGGATCGCTGAACCTCGTCCTCAAACAGCAGGCCGCGACCAACACGCCATTGCTTTCGCTCGGCGTGAAAAACATCGTGGTCGGCGATGCACTCGGCGATGTTGGCATCGCGCAAGTCACCGAATCTCTCCCCGAGCCGGTTGCCACCGAGTTCACCAACTCTTCCGTAGCGGGGGTCGTGACATGGATGAGCGGTCCCGGTTGGACCGCCACTCCGGTGAGTTCCTCGAACACTTCGATTCGCTTCCAAGGCGCATTGACCAACAGTCTTGCTATCACGCAGGACACCGGATCCGACTTCGTGCTCAACGCGCTGACCAATGCGAACACCGGCGCTTTCGCCATGAATTTCACTGGCGGCGCTCTTGATTTCCGGAAAAAAGACGCCGCAAGCCCCGTGCTGATGTTTGCCAACAGTCTGTTGACCGTCCAAAAGTTCAGCAACAACTTCGTCCTCAACGACACGCTCACGGTCAACCAGGCAGGATCGACGACTTCGAATTCGATCATCGGCGGGTCGATTAGCGGTGCCGGCGGTTTGCGCAAGGGGGGCAACGGGCATGTTTACATCATCTCGGGCAGCAACAGCTTCGGCGGCGGCGTGACCAGCAGCGCCGGTATCCTCATCGTCAACACTATCGGCATCGTGGGAGCCAACAGTTCGCTCGGCACCAACGGCATCATCACAATGGGGGACGGTTCAGGCACCAATGCCTTGCGCACGATCAATCCGGCCGCCGAGACCTCGGACAAAACCTTTTTCCTGGGCGGTTCAGCGGTCAACACGCGCATCGAGAATTATTCCGCGGGCGTCCTAACCCTCAACGGCGCGATCAATACCGTGACCAACGCGGGGAAAGTTCTCTACATTTTGGCCAAGAGCAACAACGTCGTGCTCGCCGGACCCATCGCGACGAACGCCGCGTTGTCCAATAATCTGGCGCTGTATCTGACCAACAGCACCAACCGCACGCTGACTCTCTCGGCGGCCAATGCTTTCCGCGGCGGCATCACCATCGAGAGCGGGATCCTCGAGGCCGCACATTCTTCCGCATTGGGCAGTGGGGAGATCAGGCTGGCCCCGACAGTTCCTGATGGCGCGGTGCTGCGGGTTGCTTACGCCGGTCCCTCCGGGACTCTCGGCAACCTGATGCTGCAAAACGATGCCATCATCGATGCAGGATCGAACTCGTCCTCCGCACTCCGCTTCGCCACGGCAATGAATTGGGCCGCTGACAAGTTCCTCACCGTGAGCAACAGCATGTCGGGAAAAATCTATATCACGAATACCAACGGGGTTTCTTTGTCCCGAATCCGCGCGGCCGGATTCCCGACCTACACGGCATCGCTCGGCTCCGAAGGTTTGCTCGTCTTTTCGCCGCCGCCGTCGGCCGGGACCGCCTATGATGAATGGCTGGCCTCGGCAGGAGCCGTGCATGGCCCGGCGGCTTTGCTCGATTACGCCTTCGGCGCGAGCGCGCCCGGCGCGCTTGAACCGCAGTATGGTCCGTCCGTATCGGGGCGGGAGGGCTTGCTCATACTAAGCTACTACGTGCGGTCGGACGCCGTCGGCCTTGCGGTCACGCCTGAATTGAGCGTCGATCTTGCGGGCGTCGACGGAGGTTTCGGGCCGGATGTGCGGATCACCGATGTTTCCCTCGGAACGGTGACGACCGCGGACGGCGTGGTTCTCGACCGTCGCGAGGCGCGTCTCACCATGAGCGATGTGGCGCCGAAGGCATTTCTGCGGTTGAGAGTCACCCAACAGCAGTGATCCGGCGGTGGGGGCGTCTTTCTCCGGGGAAACGGCCGAGGTTTACGAGCCAAAAAGAGTTTGTCGCAAAGCGCAGTGCCGCTCGAGAAGTGCTTTCGCGTCGGAGTTTTTATCCGGCTCCGTGCGGGTTGACTCGTCGACTGCGGCGCAAGATTCCGTCCATTGCGACAGCGTGCGGGACGGGTCGGCGACAGCCAGCGCTTGGATGGCGGCACCGAGGGCTGCGCCTTCCGGACTCTGCATGGTGACAACGGGATAGCCGAAGAGGTCGGCCGCGATGCGGCGCCAGACCGCGCCTTTGCTCCCGCCTCCGGTCAAGCGGATGCCAAGCGGTTGCAGGCCGAGTGTTTCCATTCGCCGCAGACCGTAGGCCATGCCGAGAGTCACTCCCTCCATGGCCGCCCGGGCGAGGTGGGCCGGAGTGGTGTTGGTCATGTTCATGCCATGCATCACGCCGCAGGCATCCGGCAGGTTGGGGGTCCTTTCCCCTTGCAGGTAGGGGAGAAACACCAATCCGCCCGAACCCGGAGGCACCGCGGCGATTTCCCGCTCCATGCGCGAATGATCCCAGCCAAAAAGCGTGCGGAACGCCTCGGTCGCCACCGTGACGTTCATGGTGCAGAGCAGCGGCATCCAATGGTCCGTGCTGTCGCAGAAAGCGGCAATTTCTCCCTGCGGGTCGATTACGGGTCGGGCGGCGCAGGCGAAAATGGTGCCGCTTGTGCCGAGGCTGGCGGTCACCGTTCCCGGTTCGACATTGCCGGTGCCGATCGCCGCCATCATGTTGTCGCCTCCTCCCGCCCCCACCACCACGCCGCGCGGCAGACCCCAAGCATCGGAGAGCGAGGGAAGGATGGTCCCGGCGGCGACAAGCGACGATCCGGCGGACGGAAGTTTTTCCAAAAGGTCCTCATCGATGGCGCGGCAGGCTTCCTTGCTCCAAGTGCGGGTGCGGACATCGAGGAGCGCCGTGCCGGATGCATCGCCGAATTCCATGCGCAAAGATCCGGTCAGGCGCAAGTTGAGGAAGTCGTGCGGCAACGCGATGTGGGCGAGTCGGGCGAAATTGTCCGGTTCGTTTTGCTTGAGCCAAAGGATTTTCGGAGCCGTGAAGCCCGGTAGCATATCGTTGCCGACCAAGGCGACTGTCTCGTCTCGTCCGCCGAGTTTGCTGCGGATCTCGGCGCATTGCGCGGTGGTCGATGTGTCGCACCAGAGCTTCGCCGGCCTGATGACACAATGATCGGCATCGAGCGGCACGAATCCGTGTTGCTGGCCGGAAACGCCGAGGGCGACAATCTCCGCTTTGCGCGAACCAAGATCGGCGACTACTTTTCCTACCGTCTCGACCAGAGCGTCCCACCACACGCCGGGATCCTGTTCGGCGTGGCCTGGGGGTAATCCCTCGGCCAGCCCGTAAGCTTTGCTCGCACTGGCGACGATCTTGCCCGAGTCACCGTCGAGGGCGACGGTTTTAAGACTCTGCGTTCCGCAGTCGATACCGAGAGATATCACAGGAACTCGTTGATGATGTTTTCGAGATATTCCTGCCCGCCGCTTTCAAGCACGGGTGCAGGTTGCGATAGGGCGAGCCCTTCAAGCTCGGCAAGCGAGGCGCGACCGGCGAGGATGCTTTCGCCGAGGGGAGAATGCCATGAGGCGTAGCGGTGGGCGATGAATTGTCCGATACGACCATCCGCGCGGATGGCGGCGGCCGCCTTGAGCCCGCGGGCGAAGGTGTCCATCCCGCCAATGTGCGCGTGGAACAGGTCGGCGGGCGTGTGCGATTCCCGTCGCCGCTTGGCGTCGAAATTCAGGCCGCCTTCCTTGAATCCGCCGATACCGAGCACCGCGAGCATGACATCCACGGCAAGATAAATGTCGGTCGGGAATTGATCCGTGTCCCAGCCGATGAGTTCGTCGCCCCGGTTCGCGTCGATCGAGCCGAGCTTTCCGGCTGCGGCCGCGACGGCGAGTTCATGCTTCATGGTATGACCGGCGAGAGTCGCGTGGTTGGTTTCGATGTTGAGTTCGAATTCGTCGAGCAAATCGTATTGGCGGAGAAAATTGAGGCACGCGGCGCAATCGGAGTCGTATTGGTGAGTGGATGGCTCCCGCGGTTTGGGCTCGATCCAGAATTTTCCGGTGAAGCCGATTTCTTTTTTCCAATCCACGGCCATGCGCAGCAGGGCGGCCAACTGGTCGAGTTCCTGCTTCATGTCCGTATTCCAGAGCGTGGAATACCCCTCGCGTCCGCCCCAGAAAACATATCCGCCTCCGCCCAGATGCTTGGTGACCGAAATGGCTTTTTTGATCTGGGCCGCCGCGTGGGCGAACACCGGAAGGCTGGGTGAAGTCCCGGCTCCTTGGGAGAAGCGCGGGTGGGCGAAAAGGCAGGCTGTTCCCCAGAGCAACTTCTTGCCCGTGCGTTGCTGCTCCGCGGCGAGGGTTTCCACCACGGCATCGAGTGCGGCGTTGGACTCCGCGAGGGTAGGGAGCTCCGGCGCGACGTCCCGGTCGTGGAAGCAGTAGTAGTCGATCCCCGTTTTTTCGAGAAATTCGAAAAAGACGCGCACGCGGGTCCGGGCATTTTCCACCGAGTTCGATCCGTCGTCCCAAGGCATGAGCGCGGTGCCGCCGCCGAAGGGGTCGGACAGTGGGTTGCGCATGACGTGCCAGTAGGCCGCGGCAAATCGAAGGTGCTGCCGCATAGGCGCTCCCTCAACGAGTTCGTCGGCGTTGTAATGTTTGAAAGCAAACGGATTCTTCGACTTGGGACCTTCGTAGGTGATCCGGGGAATTTCTGGAAAATAGGACATGACGCTTCAGTGGAGGGTTGAGAGTTTGCCCGTCTCCGGCCTCGGCTCCCAGTGCAGGCCGTCCTGCGAAGTGAGAAAACCGAGGCTCGAGCGGTGGGAGGAATCTTCCTCGCCCATGAGGATCATGAAATAGGCGCCTTCATCCTTCCAGACAAATGGTGCGCCATGACGGAAGGAACACCACTGTTGCAGGGGAATGCCGATGTGACCGAGTGGTTGCCAGGTGAGCAGATCCTCCGACGATGCCATGGCGAGATGCTGGTCTTCAATCCCTTCGCTCAGCACCATGATCCATCGTCCGTCTGCCCGGTAGACAACGACGTTTTCCACCCCGTCAGGCGCACGGTCGCGTCCCATCAGCGGCGATTCGACGGTGAGGATGGTCCACTTCTCCAAGGCCGGGTCTTGCGTGACGGCATGGCCCAGAAGATTGGCGCGTTGCGGCGTGCCGAGGCCTTCCGAGCCGACGAAGAAACAATGGAGGTGATCTCCGTCCACCACGAAGGAAGGGTCGATGGCGCGATGGTCCGTGTTCCATGCGATGTTCAGAGCCTCATCGAGAAAACTCCGTGGCTCCGACCACGCATAGCCATCGGACGACTCGGCATAGAACAACTTTTGCGGCCGCTGCGGATAAGATTGGAAGGGCAACACCCAGCGGCCGTGCCACCGGACCACGTCGCCCGGCGAGGCGAAATTCGGACCGGCGATCGTGCGGTGCGCGGAAAACGACACGAAATCGCGGGTGAAGCAGCAGCCGACCGACCAGTTACCAGCGATGTTCCAGTCCCCGCCTTTGTATCGCGTGTAGAAGAGGTCATATCCATCGCCTCGCCGATGGACCGAAGGATCGCGCAGATTGTCCGCGAATCGCAACATGGGATTGGTGATGTTTGCCGTGGCGATCATGGAAAACGTCCGCTATGGGATCAGACCTCGATGGGCCGGTAATCCTTGTCGCCTCCGAGCTTTTTCCATTCGGACAGCACGAGGAGACAGAGCACGAAGCCGGCCGCGCAGCACGCGCCGCACCAGATGAAAAGGAATCGGTAGTCGCGCAAATATTCGATGAGCCAACCGCAGAGGACCGGCGCAAGGATGACACCGCTGAATCCGAAGATCTGGTTGGCCGAGACAAACTGTCCGTATTTCGCGCGCAGCATGAGTCGGGGCAGCAACGCGCCGAATCCGCCCTGATAGACAGCAACGGCTGCCATGAGCACCAACCACGTGGCGGTGAAACTGGCCGCCGACCCCGCCCAGATAAAGCAGGCGAAAAACGCCGCGGTGCTTAGGGCGAGACCAACCATGCAGATCCGGACGGGATGAAGACGGTCGATGAAGGGGCCGACGGCGAAAAACACCGGGACGGAAACAAGCGATCCCCAGCCGCGGATTTTTCCGAACTCGTCGAGGGTGAGCCCGATGGTCGGGGCATAATCTTCCAGTCCTCCCCCGGGCTTGGTCCCGAAGAACACAATGAAGGCCCAGAGCGGCACAAGAGCACTCCAGAAA
>Ga0209598_10001380_pt1 | contig 19913 bp, 14 predicted proteins | sample M_140807_EF_Meta_FD_187317 | JGI IMG/M metagenome (GOLD analysis project Ga0209598, IMG submission 187317) | Freshwater microbial communities from Lake Montjoie, Canada to study carbon cycling - M_140807_EF_MetaG (SPAdes) (version 2) | ecosystem: Environmental > Aquatic > Freshwater > Lake...
GACGTGCTCGAGCAGGGAATCCGCGTGCCCGCGATCGTCTCCTGGCCGGGGCACATTCCCGCCGGCTCCGTGGTCGACACGCCGATCCACGGCTGCGACTGGCTGCCGACGATGCTTGCCGCCTGCGGCCTCAGGCCAGCGGCCGGCGCGAAGCCGCTCGACGGCAGGAACGTGCTGACGGTGCTCGGCGGCGAGCCACCGGGCGACCTGGCCGACCGGCCGCTCTGCTTTCAGCGCACCCGCTACACGCCGGTGGCACACAGCAACGCCGCCATCCGCCAAGGTCGCTGGAAGCTCCTCTGGCCGCCGATCGCGACGACGGTCGTCAAGGACGCCACGCGCGACAACATCTCCTACCACCGCGGCCTGACCCACGCCCACTGGGAGATGCCGCTCGACGGCGAGCTGCCCGACTACGCCGGCGTTGTGGCGGCCGCTCCGCAGCTCTACGACCTCGAGCAGGATCCCGGCGAGACCCGCGACCTCGCCGCGGATCATCCCGACGTGGTCACGCGGCTCGCGGCAGAGTACGACGCGTGGTTTGCGGAGGTGATGGCCGAGTGGCGGGCGGCGCGGTCGCGGATCCTGGCCCACGATCAGGCCGCCTGGCGGAATCGCACTCCGCCCGACCCGCGGCAGCTGTTCAGGGACGAGTGGCCGTGGAGCAACGCACCAGAGGCCGATCCCCGCACGGCCGATCCGCGCGAGGTGTTCAGGGGCTTCTGGTCGGATCATCCGTGAGCGGCGGCATCGACCTGACGGATGGTGGGAAACGTGGCATGATGCCGGTGTCGTGGAGATGGGAAATGGTCGCCACCCGGCAGTCGAGGCTCTCGTGAACAAATCAATCGGTTCGTTTGGCCGCAACGCCGCGCTCGTCGCCGCCGTGCTCGGCTGGCTGTTCGACGGGTTCGAGATGGGGCTCTTTCCGCTGATCGGTGGGCCGGCGCTCAAGGACCTGCTCGGTGCGACTGCCTCGCCCGGCGATGCCGATAAATGGTTCGGCGCGATCATCGCCGTGTTCCTCGTCGGCGCCGCCACGGGCGGCGTGCTCTTCGGCTGGCTCGGCGACGCGATCGGCCGCGTCCGCGCGATGTCGCTGAGCATCTTCACGTATGCGGTGTTCACCGGCCTGTGCGGCTTTGCGACGGAGGCCTGGCACGTGGCCGTGCTCCGCTTCATCGCCTCGCTGGGCATGGGGGGCGAGTGGTCGCTCGGCGTGGCGCTCGTCAACGAACTCTGGCCCGGGAAGTCGCGGGCGGTCACGGCCGGGCTGATCGGCGCCGCGGCGAACGTGGGCTTCCTGCTCGTCGCCCTCCTGAGCCTCGGGCTCGGGAGCGTGATCGACGGGGCCCGCGGGGCCCTCCTGAGCGTCGGGCTGTCGGAGGCGAGCGTGTCGCACCTGCTGGCCAACTCGGCCTGGCGGCTGCTGATGATCTCGGGCGCGTTGCCGGCCTTGCTCATCTTCCTGATCCGCATGGGGGTGCCCGAATCGGAGAAGTGGCAGGCCGAGAGCGACCGCGGCGCGACGTCGCACTGGCTGAAAGCTGATCTCGTGGGCGTGCTGATCGGGGCCGTGGCGGCGCTGGCCATTATCTGGGCCTGGTCGCCGGTGGGGCTCTCAGCCGGCCCGGCGCTCATCGTGACGGCCGTGGGCCTCGTCGTCACGGCGCTGGGCTATCTGCATCCGGTGCGGCGGTATCTCGTGCGGGCCGAGGCGGCAGGCACGCTCGCACCCGGCTCGGGCCGGAACGTGGTCGCGATGATGCTCTTCGGCGCGAGCCTCGCGGGCGTCACGCTCCTCGGCACCTGGGGGGCGATCCAGTGGATTCCGCGCTGGGCGATCCAGCTTGGCGGCGACGCGGCGCCGCACGCCAAGGAATATTCGCAGATCGCCACCGCCCTCGGGGCGATCGTGGCGACGTTCCTCACGGCGCTCGTGGCCGACCGGCTCGGCCGCCGGCCGACGTTCGCGATCCTCTGCCTGGCGACGATCGCCGCGGCGCTGTGGCTCTATCAAGGGCACGACTCATTCGGGACGTCGTTCCTCGTGGCGGCGTTTCTCGCCGGCGGCGTGAGCGCGTCGTTCTACGGCCTCTTCCCGCTCTACTTCCCGGAGTTGTTTCCCACGGCTGTCCGCGCCACCGGCCAGGGCTTCGCCCTCAACTTCGGGCGGATCATCGCCGCCATCGGCGGCCTGCAGACGGCCGCGCTGATGGGATATTTCGGGGGGAGTTTTCCCAAGGCTGGCTCGGTGCTCGTGGCGATCTATCTCGTGGGCGCGGTGATCGTGTGGTTTGGCCCCGAAACGAAGGGCCGGCCGCTGCCGGAGTGACGGAAGACCTGAACGCCGCCGTTTTTCCAGAAAGATCTTCGCTCATGGCCAGTCTGATCACACCCGCCCATCGCGACCTCTACAAGCGGGAGGGCTACTTCATCGCCGAGCGCGTGATCAGCCCCGAGCACCTCGAGATCATGCGTAACGCCTGCGATCACCTCATCGACGTGATGCACCGGCAGATGGACGAACTCGGCGTCGACCACATCCACATTTCGCACCGCGGCAAGCGCTACCACATCGCCAAGCAGTATCAGCAGGCACCGCGGCTCGAGGAGTACGTGTTCAGTGATCTGATGGCCGACGTCTGCAGGGCCACGATCGGCGACACCGCCTTCCTGTTCTACGACCAATACGTCGTGAAGGCGGCGGAGAAGGGGACGAAGTTTTCCTGGCATCAGGACGGCGGCTACCTCGGCTTCCCGCACCGCGAATACGTGACGGTGTGGGCGGCCGTGGACGACATGACGCTCGAGAACGGCACGGCCTACGTGCTGCCCTATTCGAAGGTGGGAATCCGTACGCTCGTGGAGCACATCCGCGACCCCGAGAGCGGCGACAAGTGCGGCTACTTCGGCGACGAGCCGGGACTGCCGGCGGTGGTGCCGGCCGGCAGCCTGGTGGTGTTCAGCTCGCTCGTCTTCCATCGCAGCGGCTTCAACACCACTGACAGGATGCGGCGGGCCTACGTCACGCAGTATTCTCCCGAGCCGATCTTCAAGCCGGGCACGCATGAGCCGATGCACCTCGCCGTGCCGTTCCTCGAAGCAGGCCGCAACGTCTATCAGCCACATGCAGAGGCCGTGGATTCATGAGGCACAGGCAGAGGATTTCCAGACGCTCGCTCGTGCGATCGGCCGCCGGCGCGGTGGCGGCCGCGGCGGTCGCACGCGGTGGGGCGGCCGAGTCGGCTGCTGGCGACGCCCATTGGCGGCCCACGTACATCCTCGCGTCGGCGCTGTACGGAAACTTTCCCCTGGCCGACATCCTGCCCGAGGTGGCGAAGACCGGGGCGGGATCGATCGACCTCTGGCCGAAGCCGCACGGTACGCAGCGGGAGGAGGTCGACACGCTCGGCGAGGAGAAGGTGCGGGAGATGCTGGCGGTGGCCGGCGTGAAACTCGGCGGCATCGCCTGCTACACGGTTGGGGCCTTTAAGCTCGCGGGTGAGTTCGCCCTTGCGAAGCGGCTCGGAGCCGAGGCGCCGGTGCTCGTCACGATGGCGCCCGGCAAGGGGGATGTGCCGGGCGACGAACTCGCCGCCGCCATCAAGAATTTTCTGGAGGACCTGCGGCCGAGCGTCGCCGCGGCCGAGGAGGTCGGGGGCGTGATCGCCATCGAGAACCACTCGAACTCGCTCCTGCGGACGCCGGACAGCGTCCGCAGGTTCGCCGATGCCGTGACGAGTGACCGTGTGGGCGTCGCCCTCGCCCCGCATCATCTCCCGCAGGATGCCCACCTCATCGCCACGCTCGCCCGCGACCTGGGCCCGCGGATGAAGTTCGTCTACGCACAGCAGGACGGCAAGGGCTCGAAGGAGAAGCTGCCGAAGGAGGTTGAGCTCCTGCAGATGCCGGGCCGCGGGCCGCTCGACTTCGGGCCGCTCATGCGCGAGCTGGCGGCGCAGCGGTTCGCCGGCCCCGTCGAGATCTTCATGCATCCTGTGCCCCGCGGCGTGCCGATTCTCGACACCGTGCCTGAGATCACCGCGGAGGTGAACCGGGCTCGGGCGTATCTCGAGGCCGTTTTGCAAGATTCGGTGCCTGGCACCGAATCTGGGCGGGCCGGGTAGATGGCCCGGTTACTGGTTGCCGGCCGCGACGGTCGCCGGCAGCACGTTGATCACGGCGGGCGGTGACGCCTGGCCGCCGTCGGCCATGGCCCGCAGGTGAAAGAGCCTGCGGCCGGGAGCGGCCTTCGGTGCGGCGGTGATGGAAAACTCGCGCTCGTCCTGCCCCTCGACGATCAGGAGGCCGCTGAGCCCGACGTTGTCGATGAATACGCCGTGCGGCAGGTTGCGGTCGGCCTGGCCGTCGCGGCCAAACTCGATTCGATCCTTGAAGCCGTGGCGCACCGCCTTCGCCTTCAACGAGATCGTCTGGCCGGGGCGGATCGTGAACTCAAGCGGCTCGCCCGGCACCTGCTTGACGACGGATGAATCGGCCCCGGGAACGATCTCGAGCGTGAACTTCGGCTTGTCGGCGAGTTGGATGTCGCCGAGCGTGCCGAGGTCGCGCACCATCTCGCTGCCGGCCACGGTCGCCACGGCCCGCACCTTCACCGCCTTGTCGGCGGCCTCGTCGGGCGCCGCGGCATCCGCGGCCGCCGAGAGCACACCGATCGCCGCGCGTTGGCCGGCCTCGATTTCGATCGGACCGTGGAAGGTGAACCCGGCCGGCAGATTCTCGAGCTCGATCCGCACGGGACCGTCGAAGCCTTCGGTGCGGGTGACCGAGAACGTGAGCTCGCGGCCGCTGCCCGGGCAGACCTTCGGATCCTTGCCTGCGATCGTCACTTCGAACGCAGGATTCGGACGGCGGATGCCGAGCGTGTAGTGATGGTCTCGCGGGCCGCCGAAGCCGCGCACGTCGGTCACCCGCGCCACGTATTCGCCGTCGGCCGGCGGCACGAAGGTGAGCTGTGAATCGCTGCCCAGCCGCCGCGTCGATTCGTCGTCGTTGTCGTAGAACACCGGGAACACGGGCAGCCCGTTGGGCACGGGCGTCGCGCCCGGCGGCAGCGGCTCCACGATCCACGCCGGCTCGCCGAGGGCGTGCGTCACGGCGGAGGTGTGGAAGAACGTGTGCCGACTCCCCGAGCCCGGATAGACGTCGAAGCCCGAGTCGGGGCCGCGCGGGTAGAGCCAGAGCTTCACCACCTCGCCGTTCGCATAGAGATATTCATCGAGCTCCATCTCGTCCCAGTTTTGCACCCGGAAGTCGTTGGTCTGGTTTGAATCCTTGCCGCGAAACGTGAACCACGAATCCCGCACCGCCTGCAGCACGGCCTGCTCGACGGGGCGGCCATCGGCATGCAGCACCTCGATCCGGGAATCGACGAGCGACTTCGGCTTGGCCGTGGCGGCGAGCACTTCGACGACGAGCGGCTCGCCCGCCCGGGCCGCAAACCGCACGCAGTCGGCGTCGCCGGGGCCGCTGATCGAGCCCTTCACGGCCACCGGCACCGGCACGAGCGCCGCCTCGCGCGGTGCGTCGTTAGGCTCCGCTTCGGCGACATCCTGCGGCTTCTCGCTGCCTGATGACGGCGCGATCGCCTTAGCCACTGACGGCGCCGGCGCAGGGATGGCCGAGGCTCCGCCCGGCGTCGTGGCGAGGCCCACCCGCTCGATCCGGCCATCCATCCGGCCCAGCCAGAAGCCGCCCTCGGCCGGCACGACCGCCGCCACGAGATCCGCCTGCCTCGGCAGTTCGCCGACGAGCGTGAGATCGGGCACGCCCCAGGCCTTCACGCTGCGGTCTTCGGCCGCGGTCACGAGCCGGCTGCCGTCGGGAGAGAGCGCGATGGCCACGATCGGTGTCTCGTGGGCGAACCGCGCGTGCACCGGCGGATTGATCGCCGGCGCGTCGAGCGATGCGAGCTTCCAGAGATGGATCCGCTTATCGCGGCCTGCCGCGAGCACGTGTTTGCCATCGGGCGTGAACGCCACGCTCGCAAGCTCGCCCTGCGGCTGGCTGAGCGTGTCGAGCCGCACACCGTCGCTCGCCCGCCAGAGCTTCACCGTCTCGTCGGCGCTCGCCGAGCCGAGAAGTTTGCCGGATGGATGCCAGGCCAGATCGAACACGGCCCCGTTGTGCACATCGATCGACCGCACGAGGGTGCCGTCGGCCACGTTCCAGAGCTTGATCGAGCGGTCGTAGCCCGCAGTGGCGAGCGTCGCCCCGTCGGGGGAGAGTTCGGCGTCGTAGAGCAGGTCGCGATGCGGGCCGAACGACCGCACGAGCCCGCCGGTCGTGGCATCGCGAATCTCCGCCACGCCGCGCAGGCCGACGACACCACTGGCGACAACGAGCTGCAATCCGTCGCGGCTGAAGTGTACGGCGGCCACCGGGCCCGGGAGGTCGGCGATCGTGACGAGCGGCTGCGCCGCCGGGCTGCCGTTCTCCACAGCCAGGATCTCCACGGTGCGGCCACGAGCCACGGCGAGCCGGGTGCCGTCGGGGGATGCAGTTGCAGCCGTGACGGGCTTCGCCGCGCGCGACGGGGTGAGCGCGGGCACCACGAGCGTTTCGAGAATGGACGTGTCGCTGGCGGGGCCGGGGGCGCCCGCCGCGATCCAGGTCTCGAGCGTGGCCAGGTCGGCTGCCGGCACCTGGGGCTCGTCGGCGGGCGGCATGTGGTCTTCGGCGGTGCTCTTGATGCGCTGGATGAGGACCGAGCCGGCCGCGTCGCCCGGCACGATCGGATCACCCGAGCCGGCCCCGCCTGTGCGGAGCGTCGCGAACCGCTCCACGGAAAAGTCCGACTCCGCCTCGCGGTCGTTGTGGCAGCCGGAGCAGTAGGTGCGCAGGATCCGTGCGATGTCGCGATCGTACGAAACGGGATCCGCACCTGCGCAGGGCAGGGCGATCGCAATGCAGCAGAGCAGCGGGAGCAGGCGTGTCATGAAAATACTTCAGTGGCGAAACAAAAATTCGCGGCTCGTGAGGAGCGACCAATACATGTCTTCCACAATCTGCCGCTTCTCCTCCGGGGCGGCCTTCGAGAGCATGTCTTCGAAGGGCTTCCGCTCGGCGTCGGTGGGCTTTCGCGATAGCGCGAGGATCCAGGCGTCTTCCACGAGCGTGGCGGGCGCCGGGTCGGTGGCCATGATCTGCGTCACTCGCCCCTCCTTCCCTGCGAGCTTGCCGTTGAGCGTCGAGCCGTTGGAAAGGTGGAGCACCTGCACGAGGCTCGGCTGACTCGACCGCTCGCACTCGCAGGTGATCTCGCGGGCGTTGCGGCCGAACGTGTCGAGGAAGTAGTTCTTTACGGACGAATCGCCGAGTTCGAGGGCGCGGGTGTCGTCGTCGTAGCCCTCCAGCTTTTGCGTCGAGCCGTCGGCGAGCACCGTCTCGGTGTAGCGGTCGCGCACGCCCGTCACGTCGGCGATCGCGTCGGAGAGCACCTCGGCCATCAGCCGCTTGGGATAGGCGCGGGCGAACCAGCGGCGGTCGTCGTGGTTTTCGGGCAGGGGCATGCTCGAGCGGGCGTAGGTCTCCGAGAGGAGAATCAGCCGCATGAGCTGCTTGAGGTCGTAATGGTGCTCGATCGTGAGGGCGCACAGGGCATCGAGGAGCTGCTCGTTGCTGGCGGGGTTGCTCGTGCGCAGGTCGTCCACCGGCTCCACGAGGCCGAGGCCGAAAAAGTTGGCCCACACGCGGTTCACGATCGCCCGGGTGAAGTAGGGATTCTCCGGCGCGGTGAGCCAGCGGGCGAGCGGCTCGCGGCGGTCGCCCGTGTCGTCGAGCGGCAGTGGCTCGCCATCGAGCGGCGCGGGCGGCTGCGGCCGGCCGGTTTTCGGCTGGAGCAACTCGCCGCGCGATTCGACGTACAGCGTGCGGATTCCGTCACCATTCCGCGAGTCGCCACCCCAGCCCTTGGCGCGGACCCGGGAGAAGAGGTTGGCGAAGGCGTAGTACTGGTCGTTGGTCCATTTTTCGAGCGGATGGTTGTGGCACTTCGCGCAGTTGATCGACAGCGAGAGAAAGGCCTGGCTCACGTTTTCCGCGAGCGTCTCCGGGTCTTGATGCACGGCGAAGAAGTTCGTGGCGCCGTGTTGGGTGCTCGAGCCGCGGGCGGTGACCAGTTCGCGCACGAGCCTGTCCCACGGCGCGTTCTCCGCGACGCGATCGCGGATCCACTGGGCATAGGCCGTCACGGCCACGGGCCGGAGCTTGGCCCCCGTAACGAGCAGGATGTCGCTCCACTTATACGCCCAGTAATCCACGAACTCGGGGCGGGCGAGGAGGAGATCGACGAGCCGCTCCTTGCGGCGGGGCGAGCGGTCGGCCAGGTAGGCATGCACTTCCTCGGGCGACGGCAGCCGGCCGATCGTGTCGAGGAACGCGCGGCGGAGGAACGTGGCGTCGTCACAGGGGGGCGAGGGCTTGAGATGCAGCTTTTGAAGCTGCGCGAGATTCAGCTCGTCGATCACGTTGGCCCGCGGGGCGGCGGCATACACGTCGGCTGCCACCGTGTGGGGAAAGGGCGCGAGCACCCGGGCCACGGCGATCTGTGAACTGAACCAGGCCGTCACCGCCCCCTCGCCGTGTCCGATCACGTTCACGGTGCCCGCGGGGTCGATCGTCGCGATCGTCTCGTCGGCCGACGTGAACCGAGCCCAGCGGGTGACGTCGCGCGACGAGCCGTCGCTGTATTTCGCGGTGACCCGCAGCTGCGCTGTCTGGCCCGGCGCGAGCCCGCTCTCGGCGGGCGCAAGCTCGATCGCATCGAGGGTTTTCTCGTCCTCCTTCGGACCCGGGCAGCCAGCCTCGAGCCAGGCGGCGAGGATCGCGTAGTCATCGCCGCCCACGTCGAGCCGCTTGCCGCCCTTGTGGGCCAGCGCCATCGTCGGCTTCGTGAGCAGCAGGCTCGTGCCCGGATCGGCGAGATCGACGCGGCGGCCGCGGGCGTCGCGCGTGATTGCGAGGTAGTCGCTCTGCGGATCGTAGCCGAAGAGCGAGAGCCGGAAGCCCGCCTTGCCGGCGAGCGCGCCGTGGCAGCCGCCGCCGTTGCAGCCGGCCTTCGAGAGGATCGGCATCACGTCGAGCTGGAAGCTCGGCTCGTCGGCACGGCCGATCGTGCAGAGGCAGACCGCAATGGCAAGCGAGACGCTTGCCCCACAGGAGATCAGCCGCCTCATGCGAAGAGCTCCTTGATCGGGTCGGTGCCGAAGTCGGTGAGCGCGAAGGGGCGGCCGGCGGGGCCGGGAAGGTGCATCTCGTGGTCGAGGCCGAGCGAGTGGAAGATCGTGGCTACGATGTCGCCGGGCTTCACGGGCCGCTCGGCGGGGAACGCGCCGATCGTGTCGCTCGACCCCACCACGCGGCCGCCCTTCACGCCGCCGCCGGCGAACGACACGGTGAAGCACTGCGGCCAGTGGTCGCGGCCGCCTGCGGGGTTCACCTTCGGCGTGCGGCCAAACTCGGAGAGGCCCGCCACGAGCGTGTCGTCGAGCAGCCCGCGCTGGTGGAGGTCTTCGATGAGCGCGGAGTAGCCCTGGTCGTACATCGGGCAGACGACCGTCTTCATGCCCTCGATCGACGTGAACGGCTTCGAGCCGTGGATGTCCCACGACGTCTCGTCAAACACCGTGAGGAACGTGTTGATCGTCACGAACCGCACGCCGTTTTCCACGAGCCGGCGCGCGAGCAGGCAGCATTGCCCGAAGCGGTTGAGCCCATAGCGCTCGCGGACGGCCTGCGGCTCCTTCGAGAGGTCGAAGGCCTCGCGGGCCTGCGGGCTCGTCATCAGCCGGTAGGCGGCGTGGAAGTTGTCGTCGAGGAGCCGCGCGTCTTCGCTGGCTTCGAACTGCTTCGCCGCCCCCTCCACGATCTCGCGCATCTTCTGACGCCGGTCGAGCCGGGCTACGGAGATCTGGTCGGGGGGCAGCAGATCGGGCACGCGGAAGTTCGGCTTCGAGGGATCAGCCATGAGTGCGAACGGATCCTGGGCCTTGCCGAGAAATCCGCCGGCCTGGCCGTTGGGCAGGTTGCCGCCGCCGCGGCCCATGATCTCGGGCAGCACCACGAAGGGCGGCAGGTCGGTGCGCCGCCCGAGCAGATACGAGGCCACGCTGCCAGCATGCGGCGTCTGGATGCCACCGGTGAATCGCCGGCCCGTCTGCATGATCTGCCAGCCGGCGTCGTGCACCGCCGCGCCGTCGTGGTGGCACGAGCGCACGAGAGAAAACTTGTCGGCAATTTCCGCATGCTTCGGCAACAGTTCCGAGACCTCGAAGGCGTCGCTCTTCGTGCGGATCGGCTTGAAGGGGCCGCGGATCTCGGCCGGGGCGTCGGGCTTCATGTCCCAGAGGTCCATGTTCGACGGCCCGCCGAGATTGAAGATCGTGATGCACGACCGCTTCTCGCAGCCGGGGCGAACCTTCCCCTCGCTCGCGGCGCGGGCGTATTGCGGCAGCGAGAGGCCCACGGCCGCCAGCGCGCCCACGTGCAGGAAATCCCGCCGGCTTGTACCCGACCCGCAGAGGACCGCCTGCTCACCGGGCCGGGCGACGCGAAATTCAAACATGCTGGGTGCTCCGTGCTTTACGAGCTTCTAGGCCGGTGCATTCTAGCCCTGAGGCGTCCCGGCGTCATTTGACGAACACCGCATTATTTTGTATTTAAGGCGCATGGTCATTCAGGGATTGCTGCCGATGCTTTCAGGTTTTGCCGCGGTGCAGGCGCTCGACCTGTTTGACGCGCTGCCCGACGTGTTTCTGTTCGTGAAGAATCGGGAAAGCCGGTTCGTGAAGTTCAACAAAGCCTGGCTCAGCATGCACGGCTGCGCGACCGCGGCCGACGCCCTCGGCAAAACCGACTATGACTACCATCCGCCGGCGCTGGCGGCGCAGTATGTCGCCGAGGACGAGCGGGTGATGCGGTCGGGGAAGCCGCTCTGCGATCAAGCGTGGCTCGTCCCTGATCACACGGGAATGCCGCGCTGGTATCTGTGCACGAAGATGCCCCTGTTCGACGCCGACGGCACCGTATCGGGGCTGGCCGGCGTGCTGCGGCCGTTCGATCATGCCGGTAACGCGCCCGATGAATACCGGCGGCTCACGCCGGCGATGGAATACGTGCTTGAGCACTACCGTCGGCCGATCAGCGTCGCGGACCTGGCTCGCCGGTCGGAGCTGTCTGCAAGCCAATTGCAGCGTGAGTTTCGCCGGCTCTTCGGTATGAGCGTGGGCGACTACGTGCTCCGCCTGCGGCTCCTGATGGCCCAGCGGCGGCTGCGGGAGACGGCCGACGCGATCGGCCGGATCGCAACTGACTGCGGCTTCTACGACCAGAGCCATTTCACGCGGGCCTTCAAGGCCCACACCGGGCTGGCCCCGCAGCAGTATCGCCGGCGCGGCGGACCTCCGCGCGAGTAATCATGCTATACTATCCGCTGTCGACGCCGTTTCCCACTGCGACACCTTTTTTGAGGAGCCCGTTCATGCACACCGCTTCGCCCGCCAGCGGGGACGCCGACGTGCGGCCCGCCGCCGAGCCCGTGAACTCCCGGCGGGAGTTTCTCACCACGGCTGTCCAGGCCGCCGGCGCGGCCGCACTGCCGACGATCGTGTCGGCGCGGGCGCTCGGGCTCGAGGCCCGGGCCGCGGCGGCGAGCGAACGGCTCACGCTCGGCGTGATCGGGTTCGGGCCACGGTGCAAGTATGTGCTCACCGAGATGCTCAAGTTTCCCGACGTGCAGTGCGTGGCGATCGCCGACGTGCAGAGGCGGTGTCGCGACGAGGGCAAGCAGCTCGTCGATGCCGCCTACGGCACCTCTGGCTGCACCACCACCGGCGACCTAAGGGAGCTGCTCGCCCGCGCCGACATCGACTGCGTGCTGATCGCCACCGGCGACCGCTGGCACGGCAAGGCGGCGATCATGGCGGCGGAGGCGGGCAAGGACGTCTACTGCGAGAAGCCCTGCGGGCTCACGATCGACATCTGCGGCCAGATCGACGACACGATGCGGCGCACCGGCCGTATCTTCCAGGCCGGCACGCAGCGGCGGAGCGTGCCGAACTTCGAGAAAGCGGTGCAGTTCGTGCACGACGGCCGTCTTGGGAAACTCACGGAGCTGCACGCCTCGGTCTACATGCCGGAGCTGCGCAACGACTGGCTGCCGGGGCAGCCCACGCCTGATCGGGAGGAGATCGACTGGAATCTCTGGCTCGGCCCCTGCCCGTGGCGGCCCTACAACAGCGGCTACGCCGTGGAGCGGAAGTGGCACGGGCAGTTCGACTTCGAGGCCGGTGCCAAACTGCTCGATTGGGGCGCCCACACCGTCGACCTCTGCCAGTGGGCCGGCAAGTACGACGCCACCGGCCCGGTGGAGTTCACGCCGTCGCAAAACAACATCATCTGCCGCTATGACGATGGTGTGAAGCTGGTGCTCGACTTCCTCCCGACGCCCTTCGGCGATCGCGGGCCGCGGTGGAACACGAAGCTCGGCACCTGCCCGGTGAAATTCATCGGCAGCGACGGCTGGATCTCGACCGGCGACGAGGGAGCGATCGACATCGAGCCCGAACCGCTGCGGGCCGCACTCGGTGAGGGCTACAAACGCGTGCGCGGCACCGATGCCTCGCTCCACGCCCGCAACTTCTTCGATTGCGTGAAGTCGCGGCAGCAGCCGGTGTGCAACGCCGCGATCATGCGGAAGAGCCACGTGGCCAGCCACGCCGCCGCGCTCGCGTGGATCCTGGGCCGCACGCTCGGGTTCGATCCGGCCACCGAGACGTTCACGAGCGGCGGCAAGCCCGACGCCGAGGCCAACGGCCTCAAAAAGCGGCCGGAGCGGGAGTTTTGGGCATGAGCATGGCCCAGCTTTCCAGCCTTCTCGTTGCGGCGAGTCTGCTGCTCGCTGCGACGGACCGCTCTGTCGTGGCCGAGCCGCTCTTCGACGGCACGACGTTCACCGGGTGGGAGGGCGACACCGCGCACGTGTGGCGGATCGAGAACGGCGAGATCGTGGCCGGGTCGCTCGACCGCAGGCAGGAGAAAAACGACTTTCTCTGCACGAAAAAACGCTACGGCAACTTCGACCTGCGGCTGAAGATCAAGCTGGCGGGCTCCGAGGGGTTCGTGAACTCCGGGATTCAGTTTCGCAGTGAGCGCATCCCCAAGAGCTACGAGCTGATCGGCTATCAGGCCGATTTCGGCAAGGGGTTTGACGGCGCGCTCTACGACGAGTCGCGCCGGAATCGGATCTTGGCGCAGCCGTCGGGAGACGTGCTGGCCAAGGTTTCCCGACCGGGCGAGTGGCACGACTACCGCATTCGGGCCGAGGGGCCGCGGGTGCAGCTCTGGGTGAACGACATCCAGACGGTCGACTACACCGAGACCGAACCAGGCCTGCCGGCCGAGGGCGTGATCGCGCTGCAGATCCACGGCAACGCCGTGTCGGAGGTCCGCTTCAAGGCGATCGAGATCGAGGAGTTGCCGCCCACCGGGGCCGGCGCTCCGACTGCCGAGATCCCCAAACGCCTCCCGCGCGCGGAGAGCTTCCTCGGCATCCACTACGACTTCCACGCCGGCAAAGACTGCAACGAGATCGGGAAGAACACGACGCGGAAAATGATCGAGAACATCATCGATCAAGTTCGGCCGGATTACATTCAGATCGACTGCAAAGGGCACGCGGGCCTGTCGAGCTATCCGACGAAGGTGGGGAACCCCGCGCCTGGATTTGTCGGCGATCCGCTGAAGGTGTGGCGGCAGGTGACCGCCGAGCGGGGGGTGGCACTCTTCATGCACTACTCGGGCGTGTGGGATTCGGAGGCGGTCAGACTGCACCCGGAGTGGGGGGCGATCAATGCCGACGGCAAGGTGCAGGGGAAGGCGACAAGCTTCTTCGGACCGTATGCAGACACGTTGCTCATCCCGCAACTCCGTGAACTGGCCGGGGAGTATGGCGTGGATGGGGTGTGGGTGGACGGGGAGTGCTGGTCGTCGGTGCCGGACTACGGCGAGGCGGCCGTGAAGGCGTTTCGCGAGGCGACGGGCATTGCGGATGTGCCGAGGAAGCCGGGCGATCCGCACTGGTTCGAGCTGCTGGAGTTCCACCGCGAGGCGTTCCGCAACTACCTGCGGCGCTATATCGCGGAGGTCAAGAAGACAAATCCGAACTTCCAGATCTGTAGCAACTGGGCGTTCACCGACCACATGGCCGAGAAGGTGAATGTGCCGCTTGATTTTCTGTCGGGCGACTATGCGCCGGATGACAGCGTGAACTCGGCGCGGCTGTCAGCGCGGTATTTGGCGCGGCAAGGAATGCCGTGGGACCTGATGGCCTGGAGCTTCTCGCGGAACAAGGGCAAGGATGGCTCGAATCAGAAGACGGCCGTGCAAAAAACGGCCGTACAGATCGAGCGCGAGGCGGCCATCGTGCTGGCCGCAGGCGGTGGGTTCCAGGCGTACTTCAAGCAGAAGCGGGATGGGAGCGTATACGACGAGCGCGTGCCGGTGATGGCGGAGGTGGCGAAGTTTTGCCGGGCGCGGCAGGCGGTGTGCCACCGTTCGGAGGCGGTGCCACAGATCGGGCTGCTGCTGTCGACGGCCGGGCACTATCGCTCAATCAACGGCCTGTTCAACCGCAACCTGAGTATGGTGCACGGCACGCTCCAGGCGCTGGTGGAGAGCCAGCAGTCGGTGGAGGTCGTCGGCGAGCATCAGCTGGCCGGCCGCATGGGGCAGTACCCGCTGCTCATCGTGCCTGAGTGGGCGTACCTCGACCCCACGTTCCGCGATGAACTGGCGGCGTATGCGAGGGAAGGCGGCAGCCTGCTCCTGATCGGCCCGGGGCCGGCGGCGCTGTTCGAAAAGGAACTGCAGGGCACGAAGCCTGGCGCTGTCGCCACCATCGGCAAGGGCCGCATCGCGGTCCTGCCCGAGAACTTCAGCCAGCGCTACTTGTCCAAGCGGGAGAAGGCGACGCGCGATCCCTTGATCGCACTGGTGCGGCAGCTCTTCCCGAATCCCATGGTGGAGGTGACGGGCTCGGAGGATGTCGAGATCACCGTCGCCAAGAACCATGGGAAGCTGCTCGTGAACCTGGTCAACGTATCCGGGCCGCACCAGACGGAGCCGGTGACGGATTCCATCGCGCCGATCGGGCCGGTGAAGCTGACGATCCGCATGGCGTCGCGGCCGAGCGCCATCACGATCGAGCCGGCCGGCACGCCGCTGCCGTTCGCATTCGCCGCCGGCGAGGTGAGCCTCACCGTGCCGCGCGTGGAGGTGCACGAGATCGTGGTCATCGAGGGCGGGCAGAAGTGACCGAATCGGTGCCTCTTACCGAATCTGGGCTGAGCCAGAGAAAGGAGACGCGGCTGCTTTGCCCTCCTCAGCCGCGGTGGAGCACGAAGCCCTCAATGGCTTCGTACTCCGGGAGGCCGAGCTTGTCGTAGAGCCGCGCCGTGTCGCGGTTGCGGTCCTCGGCCCGCTGCCAGAACTCTCGCGAGTCGGTCGGGCCCGGGAAGAGGGCCCGATCCTTCTGGCTCTCGTGCTTGAAGATCGCCATCCGCTTCCGCTCCACCTCGTCGGGTGAGAGCGGCACCGCCATTTCGATCTCGTGCGGCTCCCACTCCTGCCAGGCGCCGCGGTAGAGCCAGAGTTCGCACTGCTTCGCCCAGTCGCGGTTTTTCACCTCGTCGAGCGCCCGCGTGATCGCGGCGAGGCAGACGCGGTGGGTGCCGTGCGGGTCGGAGAGGTCGCCGGCGGCGTAGATCTGGTGCGGCTTCACCTGCTCCAGGAGCTTTACCGTGATCGCGATGTCGTCGGGACCGATCGGCTTCTTGCGCACGGTGCCCGTCTCGTAGAAGGGCAGGTCGAGAAAGTGGATGTTGCCCGGCTTCACGCCCGAGTAGCGGGCACCGGCCCGCGCCTCGGTACGGCGGATCAGCCCCTTCACGGCCTGGAGTTCCGGCAGGTCGATCGCGCCGGCGGGTTTTGACTTCAGGAACGAGCGGATCTTGTCGGCGACCTCGCCGGCTCTCGCTCCCACGCCAAACGCCTTGCAAAACTCCTCCACGAAGTCCACATGCCGATCGGCCGATTCGTCCCACACGGCGATGTTGCCGCTCGTCTGGTAGGCCACGTGCACCTCGTGCCCCTGCTCGCAGAGGCGGATGAACGTGCCGCCCATGCTGATCACGTCCGGCAGAGGCTGCGGATGTCGACCACGGGCAGCTCGTCGGACGACGTCTGAAAGATTGCCGGGTCGTCATCGGCCTGCGCGAGCTCTCCCCAGTCGGTCGGTGGGCCACGGGTCGGAGAGATACGAGGTGGAATCAGAAGCACTCAATCATCTCATGCCCACTACTCCCTCAACCCCTGCCCCCTCGCCAACGACCGCGCATCCAAGTCCAGCCTCGCGTACTCAATCCCCTCAAGGCTCCGTTGGCATTCATAGATCATTTCGTTAAGGACCCGCTCTCCTGCATCCAAATCCGCATGTCTGATCCCGTCGGTGTGAAGCAGATCGAACTCGTAGGGCTGGGGCATCTTCCGGGCGAGCTTCTCCAGCTTGTCGAGGAACTCCAGATACGGCGATGCGAACTCCTTCTTCTTGCGGCCCGAGTGGTATTTGGGGTCGCCGAAGGTGTTCCGTCGTGCCTTGCGGAGCATGGCCAGAAGCTCCCGGCCTGCTGGATCGTTGAATGAACTTGCTGCTGACACGGGCATCCTCCTTGATGCGCTGAGTGTGCCGGGACCTCTGGGGCCGCGGCGAGAATCCGTACTTTCCGGCGTTTGATGCGCTGGCGGACGTCGAAAACCGTGAACTTCCGTGGCGGTTTTCGCATCGAGCCAGCCAATATTTTAGCGCATCAGGGCGCCCATTTCGGCGTGGTTTCCCATCACCCCAGCCCGAATGTGCGCTGAACCACGGCCAAGACCGCGTGTGTTGCAAAATGCTGCAGCCGCCAAAGATGTACCCACCAAATCGCGGCTTCATGGGGGGCTGAAACTCGATTCGCAGCGACACTCGGAATGCGCCCGATCACGCCGTCTGTGCCACCGGGGCCGCGACACCCGACTGACCGTCCGCCCGAGCCGCCGCAGGCTTGGGCATGGCCGCGGGCACCTGACACGCGGCCATGATCGGTGCCTGTGGATCCATGAACGCCATAATCCCCGCCTGCAGTCCCTCGGGCAGCATCTTGAACCAATCGAGCCACCCGTAGGCAGTCGTCTTGGGCACCTTGAAGAACCGGGCCACATCGATGCCCCGATAGCCCGAGCGGACGTGCAAGTAGACGGCCAACACGCGCTGCTCGTTCTTCGTGATGGCCTTCCGGACCGTGGCGTCATCGGGCTGTGCAAACGTAGCCAACCGGTGCTTCAGTTGGCGCTCAAGAATCTCAGCCTCAACACGCATCCGGTCTCGATCGCGGCCGTAGAGTTCGATGAGCGGACGGAGGGACTTACTGCTGGGGTCCTTCGTGAAGTTCAAAACCATCGACAAGAAATTGGTCTGCCAGTCGATCATCTGGAGCCAATGCACCGTGTCTACGAGCGTCAGGGAGTCTTCGAGGAGATACCCACGGGATTCCGCCTGACCAAGGAGTTCAACGAGCCGCGCCGTCTTGTTGGCGAGGAAGTCATGGCAGCGGATGAACTCCTGCTTCATCTGCAACACCTCTGCAATCGCCTCGGCGGCCTTGCGAATGTTGGCTTCGGTATTGGTGGGTTGTGGTTGCGGCGTGTCCATATACTCCAAGGTAGCGCGCGGGCTTCGTCGGCGCTACACTGCACGGATGATTTCCAGCCGTCGTGATTCCGCTCGCGTTCTCTGCTGCCACCGCGGAGCCTTGGCCAGCCGTAGGGCCAGCCACTCCGGTGCCGGTGCCGCCCTCTCCTTCGTGAACCGCCCCGGCTGGCGAGAGTTTTCGGAGGCTCTGGCGGCTCTTCGGCGGCAATGCCCTCCAGCCCTCCCCGTCGTCATTCGGGCCTCCTGGCTCCCCGAAACCGTTCTGGGCCAGTGCCTTCGGCGGGAAAAGCGGTTCGTGGTCCATCTCAACCGGAATCTGGGCGAGCCGCAGGCCGTCGAGGTGCTCTGCCACGAATGGGCGCACGCGCTGGCCTGGAACTACTCGCTCGACCGGCTGGCTCGCGCGCCCGGCGTCGACCCTGCGGAGTTCGATCGCGCCAGTCATGATGAGGCTTGGGGCTGCGCCTACTCCCGGGTCTGGCGGGCGTATCAGGAAGTCATCCGGGAGGCGGCGTGACGGCAGCGCAGTGGGGCTTGGCACTGTTAGCAAAACTGTTAGCAAACGCGCTCTCGGCGCCTGATTCCTGCGCCGATAGACATGCGCCGTTCCCGAGGATTTTGATTGACCGCGATACGACCGTGACCTATCCTTCAGGCTTGTCTGGACTTTTAATCCGTTGGTCCTGGGTTCGAGTCCCAGCAGCCTCACTGTGTGAACCGATCGTATTCTGCCGGATCCGGGCGAGGGGTTGAACCTTGAATCGCTATGGCGGGAGGTCGCAGGATGCTGTGGTTGACCCGGACCGTGGCTTTTCACCGCGATCGTTTCGACCACGAGGATTTTCGCTCGTCGAGACGCTGGCCGTCGCCGCCGTCGTCGGCATGCTCCTGATCCTGCTCCTGCCGACGATCCAGAAGTGGCGGGAGGATTCCCGGCGGACGCTGTGCGCCGACAACTGCCGGCGGCAGGGGCTTGCCGTGTCGGCCTTCGAGTCGGCTCGCAGGATTTTTCCACCGGGGAGCGACGCCTTCTCAGCCAATCCGAAGTCGCAGCCGCCCCGCCTGCATGCCTGGGCCTCGTTCAGCCTGCCGTTCGCCGCCGATGTCGGGGAGGGGCTGAAGATTGATTTTGAAAAGCCCTGGAACGATCTCGGAGGCAATCGGGAGATCGCCAGGAAGACGCTCGGGATCTACGTCTGCCCGAGCAGCATCGAGCGGTATCCGGGCAAACAGGATTACGGCGGCATCGTCGGTACGGCCGTGCCGCTGTCGACGACCGGGAAGCTCGTCGACGACTGGCAGCATAGCGGCGTGCTCTATGCCACCGACGACGAGGCCCATCGAGAGCCGACCCGCCGCGAGGCTGTCAGCGACGGCCTCGCCAACACGCTGCTCGTGGCCGAGAGCGTCGACCGCGGCCACACCGGGTCGGATGACGCCGACGACTTCCAGACCCCGATCGGACCGGCCCGCTGGGCCTGTGGCACCAGCTGCGTGCTCCAGAATTCGCCGGTCATCGATGATCCCGGCGGCGACAGCTTCCGCTCGACCCATTTGGGCGGGATCCAGGCCCTGTTCGCCGACGGCCACGTCGTCTTTCTCGGCCACGACATCGAGGGCGACCTGCTGATCGGCCTCTGCACCAAGAGTGGCGGCGACACGGTGCCGGAGTTGTAGGAGAGGCAGACGACAAAAAGAGAGGCGATCATTCGCCAGGCCCTTCCGAGACAGGCTTCAGCCTGTCAAAGCATCGCTACCCCGCGTCAGGCCCGGAGGGCCGGGTAAGTACCAGCCGGCGGAGCCGGCCAAGCAAACAACGGCAGGATGCCGTGTGTTTGCGTGAAGCAGGCGTCGCCGGCTTCGGGGCGGCAAAAGTCTCGTCGCTGTGGCCCTCGAGGACTCGGTCCAAACGCTCCTCGAGCATTCGCCGACCCCTTCGCCTCGCGAAACGTAGGCTCCTGTCCGATGTGGGACAGGCTTCAGCCTGTCACCGCCAAGAACTACCACCCCGCGCCAGGCCCGGAGGGCCGGGTAAGCACCAGCCGGCGGAGCCGGCTAAGCAAACAACGGCAGGATGCCGTGTGTTTGCGTGCATCTAGGCGCGGTCCGGTCGTTCCTGCGACTCTGTGCGGCTCATGCTCGC
>Ga0209598_10001382_pt1 | contig 19903 bp, 17 predicted proteins | sample M_140807_EF_Meta_FD_187317 | JGI IMG/M metagenome (GOLD analysis project Ga0209598, IMG submission 187317) | Freshwater microbial communities from Lake Montjoie, Canada to study carbon cycling - M_140807_EF_MetaG (SPAdes) (version 2) | ecosystem: Environmental > Aquatic > Freshwater > Lake...
ATTTGGATTGATTACTTACGGTGTCGTCGAAAACTACAATATCATCCATCTCTTCACTCCCAATTCCTGCACAACTGATTCCATGACGCAAAACGCCCATGAATTGATTGTTGGCAAATATGTCTAATTTTTTTACTTCTTCGCCTTGTACGTTGGTGGTTCCGTAATCGCCTAAAATATCTACCAATCCAGCTTTATTTACTTCCACATGCACTCTTTTTGCCGCAAGTCCGATATCTCTGAGCAAACCTGATAATTCACCAGTAGCATTCGGGAAATCACGCATTTGCTGTATGGTAAATTCGTCTAAAGTTTGGATTTTTCTGTTAATCGACATAAAAATGAATAAGTTTAATTTTACGATGGTAGATTTGTAGAACAAATGTACACTTTATTATGTTTTTGATTTGGTGTATTTGGATAAAAATATTTTAGAATTTTAATGGGCAAAAAATGAAGATTTTCAAATTCGGAGGCGCAAGCATTAATAGTATTGAAAGGTATAAAAACACGGCTCAGATTATACAATCATTTCCAGGTGAAAAAATATTAATTGTTGTATCAGCAATGGGAAAAACAACCAATGCTTTGGAGAAGATTGTTTCTGCTTTTTTTGAAGGAAACAAAACTGAAGCGTTAATGCTTTTTCAACAATTAAAAAACAATCACATTGATTATATTAAATACCTCACTGTTAGCAATTGGCAACAAGCCGAAAATGAATTGAATAATTTTTTCACAGAAATCGAATGGCTTTTACATGATAAGCCTGTGCGAAGTTTTGATTATTATTATGATCAAATTGTAAGTTGTGGTGAGCTTATGAGTAGCAGTATTTTAGCCAGTCATTTATTGGATGAAAAGCAAAATCCGATATGGTTGGATGTGAGAGATATATTTAGAACAGATAAAAACTATAGAAGTGCAAATATTGATTGGGCTTTTACCGAAAAGCGTATAGCAGAGACCGTTATCCCTTTATTTGACCATCATGACATTATAATCACACAGGGTTTTATTGGTTGCACTGATGAAAATGAAAATACCACTTTAGGAAGAGAGGGGAGTGATTATTCGGCAGCGGTATTTGCCAATCTTTTAAATGCGGATTCCGTTACCATTTGGAAAGATGTGGATGCTGTGATGAGCGCGGATCCTAAGAAATTTCCCAATGCAACTGTAATACACAATTTAAGTTATAATGAAGTGATTGAGATGGCATATTATGGAGCACAGGTTATACATCCCAAAACCATTAAGCCCTTACAAAATAAAAAAATCCCGTTGTTGGTAAAAAGTTTTTTAAATCCAGATGCAGTTGGAACCATTATCAATCATGAGCTCTGTAAAAATCTACCCCCAATAATTGTTCAAAAAGAGAATCAAGTATTGATACAATTTAAAACATTGGACTTCTCATTTATTGAAGAAAAAACGATTGAAAATTTATACGATTTGTTTGATGATTTAAAATTAAATCCGGTAGTCACTCAAAAAACAGCCATTTCTTTATGGGCTGTTTTTGATGATGTGGTAGAAAAAATAGACTCGCTTGCATCAAATGCTTCGGTATTTTTTGATGTTGAATTGGAAAGGAATTTATCGCTCATTACCATAAGGCACTATCTCAAAGAAACTGTAGATGAATTGGCAAAAGATAAGGTGATATTACTGGAACAAAAAACCATCAGTACCATTCAAATGTTGATGCGATAATTTGAATAAAAAAGTCACCTTATTTTAAAAGATGACTTTGTATAATTTATTGTACGTTAACATTGTTGTTTAATTAATTACATATTCTCCTTTTCTATTTATTAAAATAACGGGTAGTTCTTTTTGTTTTTCAAAATAATCAAACACCTCTTTAATATTTTTATTGAATTTTTGAAGATATGCGTCGTCTTTTGTGGCATTGTTTAAATATTCCAATGAAGATTTTACATTGTATTTAATTGGAAAAATATGAACTGGAATAAATTCTTGTCCTTGAGCCTTTGCTGCTCCTGTAATTATATATAACTCTTCAATCGGCTCATCGCTAATCGGAATGCAACCCGTAGAAACACAATTACCATGGATATAAATTGCACCGCCTGGTTTTACGGAATCGCTTAAGATACGATCAGATGCATTTGGATAATTTAGGCCTAATGATAAATGGTAATTACTGTTGGGATTAAATTCGTTGATGTGATAAAATCCTTCTGGTACTTGGTAGTCGCCTTCCATTCTTTTGGGTCCCATCGTGCCACTTTGCATACAAATCTTATAGGATTTATACAATACAAACTTTTGTGCGGAATCGTCTTTTACCCAAACTTCCAATTGACGATCGAATTTGAATGAACGTAAATATACAGCAGATGGAGGCCAAACAAGATTTTTGCTTTTGAATTGCTTCATAACAGAATCCTCAGCTTTTGATAAAATTGCTGATAATTTGTTCGCTGTTTTATTATCACCCAAGTAAGCATCCTGAGCTTTTCCATTGAAATTTAGCAACATCAAAATTGCTAAAGTGGCTGAAAGGTTGATTAAGTGGTTTTTCATAATGGTATTAAAACGAAATCCAACTCAATTTATTATTTGGTTAAATATATTGTGATTTTTTAAAGGTTTCCTCTAGCATCTTGCTCTCTTTCTAATGCTTCAAACAATGCTTTGAAATTGCCTTTCCCAAAACTTTTGGCGCCTTTTCTTTGAATGATTTCAAAAAATAAGGTTGGTCGGTCCTCTAATGGCTTGCTGAAAATTTGAAGTAAATAACCTTCGTCATCACGATCAATCAATATACCCAATTCACTTAACGGGGAAAGGTCTTCGTCAATTTTTCCTACACGATCTAAAACAGTTTCATAATAACTAGCAGGAATTTTTAAAAATTCAACACCACGTTTGTTTAATTCTTTTACGGTTTCAACAATGTTGTTGGTAGCAATAGCCACATGTTGTACACCTTCTCCATTATAAAACTCAAGATACTCTTCAACCTGACTTTTTTTCTTTCCTTCAGCAGGTTCATTAATAGGAAACTTTACATATCCATTTCCATTGCTCATAACTTTACTCATTAAAGCCGAATATTCAGTTGAAATGTCATTGTCGTCGAAAGATAAAATGTTTTTAAAACCCATTACATCCTCATAAAATTTTACCCAAGGGTTCATTTGATTCCAACCAACATTACCTACGCAATGGTCAACATATAATAATCCAGTAGATTCAGGATTGTAATTCGATTCCCATTTTCTAAAACCGGGCATAAAAACCCCATTATAATTTTTTCTTTCTATAAATAAATGAACGGTATCTCCGTAAGTATGAATTCCACTCATCACCACTTCTCCATTATCATCACTTAATGTCTTAGGTTCTAAATATGATTTCCCGCCTCTTGAAGTCGTTTGTTTCCAAGCATCTGTAGCATCATCTACCATTAAAGCCAATACTTTTACCCCGTCTCCGTGTTTATATACATGATCGGCAATTGCGTTGTTGGTTCTCAATGGCGTTGTTAATACAAAAGTTAATTTATTTTGTCTGATTACATAACTCACTCTATCCATTGTACCTGTTTCCGGACCTGAATAAGCAAGAGATTGAAAACCAAAAGCCGTTTTATAAAAATGAGCAGCTTGCTTAGCGTTACCAACGTAAAATTCTACATAATCGGTACCTTGAAGTGGTAAAAAATCAGTTGACATAAATTATATTTTATATTTTTTTGTAAGAATTATTTATGAATTATTAAAACAATTTGGGGGTAAAGGTAAATATTTTTTGTGGTGTAATTTTATTTTAACTTTTTAATAAAAAACTATTGTTTCAACATTTCGAATTGTTTTTTTGAAGCAGGTAGATAATACTTTTGATAAAGGGTTAAATAATTATATTTGCCAAATGAAAAAAGTAGGTATTTTAGGTGGTGGTCAATTGGGCCGTATGTTGCTTCAAGCGGCAATTAATTATCCTGTAGAAACTTATGTAATGGAAAACGATGCGCATGCGCCATCGGCTCATTTATGCCATCATTTTGTAAAAGGCGATATCACCAATTTTGACGACGTTTACAATTTTGGGAAAAATTTGGATGCCATCACCATTGAAATTGAGCATGTAAATATTGAAGCGCTTGAGCAATTGGCTGCAGAAGGGATTGCTGTTTATCCCAATCCCCAAGCTTTAAAAGTTATCAAAAATAAAATCCATCAAAAGAATTTTTATAAACAAAACGAAATTCCAACCAGTGAATTTATTGTTACTCAAACCGCATCAGATTTAAACAGCCATATACATTTTTTACCAGCAGTTCATAAATTAGGCAGTGGCGGTTATGATGGTAAAGGGGTTCAGTTATTAAATAAATCAGAAGATATTTCTCTTGGATTTGATGCGCCCTCTGTATTAGAAAAAATGGTTGACATTAAGCAGGAAATTGCCATTATCATAGCGGTAGCCAATAATGGAGAAACGGCTATTTATCCACCTGTCGACATGGTTTTTGACCCAAATTTGAATTTATTGAGTTATCAAATTTGTCCAGCTGCACTTCCCGAAAAAGTTTTTTGGAAAGCAGAAGCCATTGCCATTAATGTGGTAAAAAAATTAAATAGTCCAGGTATTTTCGCAGTAGAAATGTTTGCCGACAAAAATGATAATGCGCTCGTAAATGAAATCGCTCCACGCGTGCACAATAGTGGTCACCACAGCATCGAAGGCAATTATAGCAGCCAGTTTGATATGCTTTGGCGCATCATGCTGGATTATCCTTTGGGAAATACAGATATCATTATGCCTTCTGCCCTTGTAAATATTATTGGAGCAGAAAATCAACAAGGAGAGGTTGTTTATGATGGATTAAATGAAGTGCTCAAAATGGAAAATGTATTTGTGCATCTGTACGGGAAAGCAATAACCAAACCGGGCAGAAAAATGGGACACGTTACTATTTTAAGCACCGAAAAACAGGAGTTGTTGCACAAAGCCAATCAAATCAGACATTGCTTATTTGTAAAGGCAAAATAGCATTGCTTTTTTGTAAAACAAATTCAATCGCACAAATCCGTTGTTAAAGATGAAACCCTATCTTTGCGAAAATTTTTATTTCACCATTTTTATCAATAAATAACATGTCAGTTTTAGTAAACAAAGATTCAAAAGTTATCGTACAAGGTTTTACAGGAACCGAAGGTACATTTCATGCTACACAAATGATTGAGTACGGAACCAATGTAGTAGGTGGTGTTACACCAGGAAAAGGTGGTCAAACCCATTTAGACAAACCCGTTTTTAATACTGTTGCAGATGCCGTTAAGATGGCGGGTGCAAATGTGAGCATCATTTTTGTACCACCAGCATTTGCTGCGGATGCCATTATGGAAGCTGCAGAAGCTGGGATTGCATTGATTGTTTGTATTACTGAAGGTATTCCGGTACAAGACATGGTACAAGTAAAAAATTATTTAAAAGGAACTACTTCAAGATTGATTGGTCCAAATTGTCCAGGTGTAATTACGGCTGAAGAATGTAAAGTAGGTATCATGCCTGGCTTTATTTTCAAAAAAGGAAAAATTGGAATCGTTTCAAAATCAGGAACATTAACATACGAAGCAGCAGATCAAGTAGCAAAAGCTGGTTTAGGTATTTCAACTGCCATTGGAATTGGTGGTGATCCAATCATTGGTACTACTACAAAAGAAGCGGTAGAATTATTGATGAATGATGACGAAACAGAAGCTATTGTAATGATTGGTGAAATTGGTGGTGGAATGGAAGCTGAAGCAGCTCATTACATCAAATCAACAGGAAATAAAAAACCAGTGGTAGGATTTATCGCAGGTCAAACAGCGCCTCCAGGAAGAAGAATGGGTCATGCTGGTGCAATTGTTGGTGGTGCTGATGATACAGCAGAAGCGAAAATGAAAATCATGGGCGAATGTGGAATTCACGTTGTAGCTAGTCCAGCTGATATTGGTAAAACAATGGCTGAAGCGTTGAAAAAATAGACTACAGAATTGAATTTTAAAATTCACTTTCTTAAGATTATAAAGCGCCCTCATTTTCGATGAGGCACTCAATTTATAAATGATGCTGTTAAGTTTTAATAGCATCATTTTTTTTTAAAAAAAAGTGTGGATTTTATACCAATTGGATATCTTAATGTTAAAATGAAATTGTCCCAAACAGCTAGCACACCGACATTATACTAGATAATTATGGACTAATTTATAAATCAATTTTAGTATTACATGAAATTAAAAATATCATTTGCCTTAATGTTGTTTTTTTATTGCAGTTGTTTAAAACATACTTCAAATAAGAATGCTTACTTAATACTTAATCAAAATTTTACTCAACTCGTAGATACAATTTCTTACAAGTATAATTCGCTCCGGCCTGCGCCAAATCAAAAAGTGCTTGATGAAAAAAAGACAGCATATCCAATATCTGTATTTTATAAATTTATAGACATCAACAAATGGGATGATTTAATTATTGAGGCATTAAAAAATGATTCAATCAGAAATAGAGAATCATTTTTAGATTTATATTCTAGTAATAAGCATAATGGACTTGATGAAATTGACATTTTAAAAATCAATAAAACAGGTCATTATAAATTATACAAGAATCAAAATCTAGATATCCGAAAAATTGATGGGTTTGTTGGACATGTTAAATTCTCTACTATAATAGAAGATGGACGATTTGGGTTATTCGTCATTACAATACAAGATAATCTCAAATCGGGTGTTGAGAAATTGATACTTTTAGAGCACACAAATAATAGTTGGAAAATAAGCCAAGAAATTGAATTGACTATTTGGTAGGAATGATTTTTTCAATAATCAAATTAAATACTGATCTTTTTTTCAATTTCAAGAAGTGATATATATGTATTAAAAAAGACCTTGTTAAAAGGTCTTTTTAGTTTTTATTATTTAGTTTGTTCAATTATTTATTGAATATGCTTTCCAATTTTGCTTCTAAATCACTTCCGCGTAAGTTTTTACCAATCACGATTCCATTAGGATCTATCAAATAGTTTTGAGGAATACTTTGTATGCCAAATTGTTGGGCAACTGCATTACTCCAAAATTTCAAATCACTTAGTTGGGTCCAAGCTAGGCCATCATCATTAACCGCTTTTATCCAATTGTCTTTTGATTTATCTAATGAGATGCCAAGCACAGTAAAGTTTCTGTCTTTATATTTATTAAATGCAGCCACTACATTTGGATTTTCTCCTCTGCATGGTCCGCACCAACTTGCCCAAAAATCAATCAGTACATATTTACCTCTGAATGATTTAATATTAACCATTTTTCCATTTACATCAGCTTGCTCAAAATCAGGTATTGTTTTACCCATCAAATTGCCTTCTTCTACAGGAGCAGCTTTGCTTTGTGCAATTCTTTGAAGTTCAGATTGAATTATTGCATTTGCCATTTCAGCGGTCAATTGTTTGTCTTTATTGGTCATCATATCAATAAATGCCTGACTCATTGCGCCTATATTTAAAGTAGTTACGCCTTGTTGCATTAAACTATTCGCAACGTTTAGTCCAATTGAATAACTAAAACTATCAACGAAATTATTTAATGGAACCCTTTGTTGTACTTGCGCGTTCTTTTCTTTTTGCTGTGCAAAAGCTAAAACTGGAAGGAAACAAATAACCGTGAATATTTTTTTCATTTTTCTAAATTTATTCGGTTTAATCTATTTGCAATATTAAGCGCTTTAATGCTTTTTTCCTAATGAGAAACTGGTAAAAATTAGTTAACCACTTGATTTAAGGCCCTGCTAAATGATAAAATCATAGAAGTATCTTTTGTATTTGTACTTTTTTCAAATTGGCTACCCAATTCAATACCCAGAAAATCTGGATGCTTAAAATGTTGAAATGCAGGCGCATCGGATGGCTTAATAAATTCGCTTCCAATAAAAAATGGCTTTTCAATACTATAATTTATTAGGTTCTGCCAAGTTTTAGAATCTAACATTTGAATATTGCTTGGAAATGAACTGTTGAAAATATAATAATCACAAACTTCGTCGTAATTTTTTAAAAAATCATTTAGTAGATGATCGTTGTTAAAATCCAAATTGAAATTTTTTATTACTTCAATTTCTTTAGATAATTTAAAACAAAATGTTGGCATTTCGTTTCCATTAAGTTGAATCAAATCCAAACCGAAATCTTCAATTTTCTTTAAAATAAAATCTTCAGATTGGTTTGTAAAAACGCCTATTTTTTTGGTGTCTATATCAACATATTTACATTCAGAGGGATCAATTTTTCCAATAACACAATTTGAAGAATTTTCATCAAAGCATAAACTAACAAAATCAATGTGCAATTTATCCATCTGATCTATTTGTTCAATAGAGGTAATGCCACAAACGTTTATATTTATGGGCTTTTTTTGTTGTTGGATAATTGTGATTTTTTTCATGTGCTTACTACTAAATTAAGCAAAAAGCCAATTCGAAATCAACTTTTCTCCGCAAGGGGTTAAAATACTTTCAGGATGAAATTGAACGCCTTGTATATCGTAAGTTTTATGTCTTATTCCCATGATTAAATTATTGTTATCAACGGCTGTAATCTTCAAGCAATCTGGCAGATTTTGGTTTTCAATAACCCAGCTGTGATAACGTCCAACCATTTCAACTGAATTCAATCCACTAAATAATGGCTCATTTGCATCTAAAATTTGTGTTGGGGTAGATACGCCATGAAATACTTCATTTATGTTTTTGAGTGAGGCCCCAAATACTTCGCCAATGGCTTGATGACCCAAACAAATGCCTAATATACTTTTTGAAGGTGCATAAACTTCTATCAGTGTTTTCAATAAACCTGCTTCTGTTGGAATTCCTGGTCCTGGAGATAAAACAATCTTGTCGTAATGTTCAAACATTTCAATTTCATATTCATCATTTTTGCACACATCAATTTTCTGATGCAATAATTTTTCAATCATATGCACTAGATTATAAGTGAATGAATCATAATTGTCGAATACAAGAATCTTGGACATTGAATTTATTAAATAAAAAAAGACGGAAATGGTTCCGCCTTTTTTTGTGATGTTATATTAATTAAGCAAATTTCTTTGCATCTTCTAGAAATTTCGCTAATCCAATATCAGTTAACGGATGTTTTAATAAACCTAAAATTGAATCTAAAGGACATGTGCATACATCAGCACCAGCTTCAGCACATTTGATAATGTGGTTTGGATTTCTGATAGAGGCGGCAAGGATTTCTGTTTTGTACCCTTGAACACTAAAAATTTGACTCAATTGATGAATCAAATCCATTCCATCCCAACCACTATCATCTATACGGCCAATAAATGGAGAAACATATGAAGCACCTGCTTTTGCAGCAAGAATGGCTTGTCCTGCAGAGAAAATTAATGTACAATTCGTACGAATGCCATTTTCGGTAAACCATTTAATGGCTTTGATGCCGTCTTTAATCATGGGCACTTTTACCACAATGTTTTTATGAATAGCCACTAATTTTTTCCCTTCAGCAATCATTCCGTCAAAATCAGTTGAAATAACTTCTGCACTGATATCGCCATCTACCATTTCGCAAATGGTTTTGTAGTGTTGCATAATGGCTTCTTCGCCTTTGATGCCTTCTTTGGCCATTAATGATGGATTGGTGGTAACCCCATCTAAAATACCCAACTCGTTGGCTTCTTTAATTTGGGCCAAATTAGCGGTATCAATAAAAAATTTCATGGTATGTTTTTTAAAAATGATTAATGCCGCTAAGGTAATAAGCAACTTGCTACCAACATTAAATTATAGCATGTATTTATCTACATTTTTTAAATGATTCATTTTTTAACGCTAAAACCTAACACAACTATTAATATCTTTGAACTTGTTAATTAAAAATCAAATCAAACATATGGAACCACAAATTGGGATAATAATGGGCAGCGAAAGTGATATGGAAGTGATGAAAGGGGCTGCAGAACTACTGACTAAATTTGGTGTACATTTTGAAATGACCATCGTTTCTGCACATCGAACACCAGATAGAATGGCCGATTATGCCAAACAAGCAAGTAGTAAAGGATTGAAAGTGATTATTGCTGGTGCTGGCGGTGCTGCTCATTTGCCCGGAATGGTTGCTGCTTATACTGTTTTACCTGTAATAGGCGTGCCTGTAAAGTCATCCAATTCAATTGATGGATGGGATTCGGTTTTGTCTATTTTACAAATGCCCACGGGCGTTCCGGTAGCTACAGTAGCTTTAAATGGGGCAAAGAATGCAGCAATTTTGGCTACTCAAATTTTGGCTACCTCTGATCAAGATTTAACCAACAAACTATCAGCTTACAAAATTGAACTTAATAATCAGGTTTTGGAAATGGTTGAAAGAATTAAATAGTTATTTTAATTGCTATAAGCTAAATTTTGTATTTTTTTATAATTAACCACTATCCCATATTTTTCTACTTATTTTTGTGACCAAAAAATATCAATTATGTTGAAATTAAAATTAGCCGCATGCTTTTGCATGATTGGTATGCTAACTCAGGCTCAAAAAGTGGCCTTTACTGAGTATGATTTAAAAAACGGTTTACACGTAGTATTACATCAAGATAAAACCGCTCCGGTAGTGGCTGTTTCTGTGATGTATCATGTAGGCAGTAAAAATGAAACGCCCGACCGTACTGGATTTGCACACTTTTTCGAGCATTTGCTATTTGAAGGAAGTGACAACATCAAGCGTGGCGAGTTTATGAAAATAGTAAGCAGCAATGGCGGACAAAACAACGCAAATACCACTCAAGACAGAACTTTTTATTACGAATTGTTTCCATCGAACCAATTGGAAACAGGTTTATGGCTTGAGAGCGAAAGAATGTTTCACCCGGTTATTAATGAGATTGGTGTAAAAACGCAAAATGAAGTGGTGAAAGAAGAAAAACGTATGCGTGTTGACAATTCACCATACGGTAATTTAATTTCTTCAATAATGAAGAAGTTGTTTACTAAGCATCCATATATCTGGGCACCAATAGGAAGTATGGATCATCTTGATGCCGCTACATTGGAAGAATTCCAAGCGTTTAATAAAAAATACTACACACCTGGAAATGCAGTACTTGTAATTGCTGGTGATATTGATATTGTAAAAACCAAAACATTGGTAGAAAGTTATTTTGCTGAAATTCCAAATGGTCCTAAAGTTGAGCCAGTGAATGTTCAAGAGGATCCAATTACACAAGAAATTATCGACACCGCTTATGATAGCAACATTCAAATACCAGCTATTGTAACGGCTTATCGTACACCAGGAATGACCAGTAAAGAATCAATTGCATTAGAGCTTGCATCAAGCGTATTGAGCGGTGGACAAAGCAGCAGAATGTACACTAAAATGGTGGATACTAAAAAGAACTCACTTCAGGTAGGTAGTTTCAATTATGCGTTAGAAGATTATGGTGCTTACATTACTTATGCTTTGCCAAATGGTGCATTTGCATTGGATAGTTTACAAGCAGATATGGATGAGGAAATTAAAAAACTTCAAACAGAGTTAATTAGCGATGTGGATTTTACAAAAATTCGCAACCAATATGAAAATGATTACATTGGTAAAAATGCAAAAATGTTGGGTGTTGCTGAAAACTTAGCGAATGGATATACATTCCACAATAAGAATACCAATCAAATCAATACAGAATTAGATGAGGTAAGAAAAGTAACAAGAGCGGATATTCAAAATGTTGCAAAAAAATACCTTAACAAAAACCAACGCGTTGTGGTTTACTATTTACCAAAAAAATAAACCATCCACATTAAATCATTTCGAAAAATAAAATATCATGAAGAAAATATTGTATTTCGGTTTTGCGGTTTTGCTTACCACAAACAGCATTGCGCAAACAAAAGTAGATCGCAGCAAGCAACCTAAACCAGGTCCTGCGCCGACAATTACCATTAAAGATCCAGTAACTTTTAACTTACCAAATGGCATTACCGTTTTGGTGGTTGAAAATCATAAATTACCAAAAGTTTCTGCTACATTAAGCATTGATAGAGGTCCGATTGTAGAAGGCGAAAAAGCGGGTGTAAATGAAATTATGGGACAAATGTTGGGAGAAGGAACAACTAAAATGTCGAAGGAAAAATTTGATCTTGAAATAGAGCAAATTGGTGCAAATGTATTTTTAAATGCAGGCGGGGGAGGTATTTCAGCATTAACACGCTATTTTAATAAAGCGTTTATGATGATGTCTGAAGCCATTCAAAATCCAGCATTCCCTCAAGCATCATTTGAAAAAATTAAAACACAAAAAATTACTGGATTAAAGTCTAATGAAAAAAGTGCATCTGCCATTTCTGCAAGAGTGGTGGGCGCTTTGAGCTATGGTAAAAATTCGGCAATGGGCGAATTTGAAACAGAAGCTACCATTAAAAGCATCACTCTTGACGACATTAAAAAAGCGTATAAAGATAACATTACACCTTCAAGATGTTATTTAACTTTTATTGGCGACATTAAGCCTGATTCTGCAAAAGCCTTGGCCATCAAAGCTTTTGGAAAATGGAAAGGCACTCAATTGCTTACTCCTTCTGTACCGAATGTAAATAACGTAGCATCAACTGAAATTAATTTCATTGATTTGCCAACAGCAGTTCAAGGTGAACTTACCGTAGGTAATTTAATCAACAACCCATTAAGCAATCCTGATTATCATGCACTGGTTATTGCGAATCAAATTTTAGGTGGTGGCGCTGAAAGCAAGCTGTTTATGAATTTGAGAGAGAAGCATGGATTTACTTATGGCAGTTATTCTCGTGTTGGAAGCGGACGTTTTCAAGCGCAATTTTCAGGAAGTGCGCAAGTACGTAGCGAAAAAGCAGATAGTGCCATCGCAGAATTGATTGCAGAAATAGGAAATATGCGCGACGGAAAAATCACTGAAGAAGAATTGAAAAATGCAAAAGCAAAATACAATGGTTCGTTTGCATTAGGCATGGAAGATCCAGAAAGAACAGCATCTTACGCATCTAACATTTTAATCAATGGATTGCAAAAAGATTACTACCGTACATTTTTACAAAAAATTAATGCAGTAACTATTGCAGATGTACAAAGAGTAGCACAAAAATATTTCGATAAAAATCATACCCGTATTGTGATAGTAGGAAACGCTTCTAAAATTATTCCAAACTTAAGCAGATTGGGCTATCCAATTAAAATGTATGATAAATATGCAAACCCAGTTGTTGAAAAACCAAAAGAGGTTAACATCAATGAAACCAAAAAATCTGAAGAATCTGTTTCTGCAGCGAATGTGATTTTTGATTATTTAAATGCAATTGGTGGAAAGGAAGAGTTGAAAAAAATAAATTCAACAAAAGCAGCTTTTACCATGTCTTTTATGGGAAGAGATTTTGAAGGAACGGATATTAAAATGGCACCTAACAAGCATTACACAGAAGTAAAAATGGGAGAGATGAAAGTAATGCAATCTTCTTTTGATGGCAGCAAAGGATATCAAGCTCAAATGGGTCAAAAGAAAGAGTTGGACGAAAAGGAAATCAAAGAAGCTCAAGATGATAAAGCACTTATCCCACAATTGTTTTACATTACCAATGACTATCAAACCAGTTATTTAGGCATGGGTAAAGCTGGCGATGAGGATGCTTACAAAATAAAAATCACCAAGCCAAGTGGTAAAGTATCGGTTGAGTTTTACTCTGTTAAAACAAAATTACTTTTACGTGAAGAAAGCACTTCTACAGAAGGTGGAAATGAAACAACCATTATGACAGATTATAGCGATTACAAAAAAGTAGGAAATGTAACTTTGGCTTATACAATAACTCAAACTGTTGGCGAGCAAGAATTTGCTATGAGTATTTCGGAAATTAAAATTAATGAAGGGGTTACTGATGCAGATTTCAAACAAGATTAAAACTTGTTTATAACAATTTTTAAAAAAAGGCCATTTTTATAAATGGTCTTTTTTTATTCCGATATTTCTATAAAAGAAAACTGTTGTTCGAGTGATTCAGAAGAAGTATAAAGCACATCGATTAATGATAAGCTATGCTTAGCCAATAAAGGCAAAACATTTTCAACGCGCTCTTGCAATGTGCCATTGGGAAAAATGGTTGATTTTATTTTTTTAATTTTTCGAACAGCAGCATCGTGTTTTTTCTTTTCTGCACGAAGCATCTTTTTTTCCAGTTGTTCTATTTTTTTCAATGCGTTGGTGTGTAATGCATCTGAGTGCGAAACAAGTGTTTTATCTATATTTCCAGTTATTGTTTTTATATGTTGATAAGCTTGTTCAATGGTAGTTTTTGCTTCACTTAAATCCAATTTTAATTTGGAGTTTTCTCTGATATATTTCTCTGCGATTTTTATTTCAGTTTCGAAGAAATCAGTCAAGGTTAAATTTAAATCCGATATTAAAGAAGATGTTTTATTTTCTATTATGGCAAATGAATTGCGTAATAGCAAAACAGGATAATTCACATTATATAATTCAAATACAGATTTTAATTCCATCCAATAGGCAAGCTCACTTCCGCCTCCTATAAATGCAATGTTGGGCAATATTAATTCTTGAAACAATGGCCTTAATACAACGTTCGGACTGAATCTTTCTGGAAAATGATTCAACTCCTCAATCATCTCGTTTTTAGAAAAAATGATTGGGGTATTTACAACTTTATAACCTTCAGCAGTTTCTTCAATTCTTTCTCTACTGTTGTCATTTAAATAAAACAAATTTATTGGTCGTCCACTGGTTTGGATTTTGTATGCCGAAGGAAATTTCTCTACAGTATTTAAAACCAATTTATGTGCCTGTTGATTCAACAAATCATCTTGCATAATGGATTGAAATGCTGATTTTAAATTACTATTGTCTGGCAATAAAATCAATAATCCATAATCATTAAACAAATGATGAACAAATTCGAAAGTAGCCTCTGATATTGACTTACCAATGGCGTAATGCGATTTGATTAAAGAAATAATCTCTGCGCCAAATGGCTCAACAATCAATTGGTTTTCTATTTCTACAATTAATCGTAAGAAATCTTTATCTATCAACATTCTACCTACAGCACCTGTTTGTGCAGTTTGCCATTTTAACTTTTTGCCATCTAATTCAATTTCCCCCAATTCGTTTAAATCGGCATCCTCACTGCCCATATAATACACAGGAACAAAATGGTTATTTGGAAATTGGTTATTCAAATCATCGGCTAGTTTTATGGCATGGATGATTTTGTAAATGAAGTATAATTGCCCGGTAAAAATATTGGGCTGATGAGCGGTACAAATGGTAAAGCTGTTTTCCTTTAAAAGTAACTCGATATTTTTTTTAGTTTTTTCGCCGGCATTATAATTTTCATACTGCTTGCTAAAAACATCAACCAGAAGTTTTCGATTGGTATTTGAATTTCTGCGCGATTCAATAGCTGCTTCAATTCCAACTAGGTTGGGTTCGAATTTGTAAAAAGGTTTTAGGGCTTCAACTCCACTTAAATAATCAACCACCAAATTAGAAAATGATTTGGTTTGTTGATATTCAATATGTGAAGTTTTTAAGTTCAATTTTATAAAATTAAATTACTGTCCCTTCTAAATCATAGTCAAAAGCTTTCTCTATTTTAACTTGGACAAATTCGCCAATTTTTAATTTTTTATCGGTGTTGATAATTACTTCATTATCAACTTCAACACTATCAAATTCTGTTCTACCCAAATAACGACCCGCTTCTTTTTTATCCACCATTACTTTTAGTGTTTTCCCAACCTTCTCTTGATTCTTTTCTAAACTAATTTCTTGTTGTACTTCCATGATTTCTTGCGCCCGTGCTTCTTTCTCTTCAGGAGATACATCGTCTACTAAATCATGTGCACTGGTTTGTTCTTCATGACTGTATGTAAAAATGCCTACGCGATCGAAACGCATTTTTTGTAAAAATAATTTCAATTCTTCCACGTCATCTTGCGTTTCTCCGGGAAAACCAGCGATTAATGTGGTACGCAAACAAATATCAGGAATACGGTGTCTTATTTCGCCAATAAGGTCTTCCATTTCTTCTCGTGTAATTTGACGCTTCATTGCCTTAAGCATATTGTTGGAAGCGTGCTGTAATGGCATATCTAGGTAGTTGCAAATGTTCTCCCTTTCTTTCATGGCATCAATAATTTCCAAAGGAAACTTTGAAGGATATGCATAATGTAATCTGATCCATTCCATGCCTTTTACATCTGCTAATGCATGAAGTAGTTTAGGCAATTCTCTTTTTTTATAAATGTCTAATCCGTAATAAGTTAATTCCTGTGCAATGAGCATGGTTTCTTTAACACCACGTTTTACAAGTGTTTCAGCTTCGCTAACCAATGATTCAATGCTTCGGCTTACATGGTTGCCACGCATTAAAGGAATGGCGCAAAATGAACAAGTACGGTTGCAACCTTCACTAATTTTCATGTAGGCATAATGCTGAGGCGTACTCAATAATCTTTCCCCAATAAGTTCTCCTTTATAATCAGCTTCAAATTGCTTTAAAATCAATGGCAATTCCATCGTGCCAAAATAGGCATCCACTTCTGGAATTTCAGCTTCTAAATTGGATTTATATCTTTCGCTCAAACATCCGGTAACATATACTTTATCAATCTTCCCTTTCTTTTTCAATTCCACATGGTCCAAAATGGTGTTGATGCTTTCTTCTTTTGCTTTTTCGATAAAACCACAAGTATTGATAATTACAATATTATGGTCTTTCTTTCCGCTTTCATGAACGGTTTCGATATCATTCGCCAAAAGCTGTCCGCTTAATACTTCACTATCCACCATGTTTTTACTACAACCTAGCGTAATGATGTTTACCTTATCTTTTTTTAATGTTTTTGTCTTCATAATAATTGGGCGTAAAGTTAGCAAAAGAAATACGTAAAAGAATTGAAAGAAAATTAAACCCTTATTTTGCACTTGAAAAGACAGCATATTCTAATGTTGCTTTGATTTTGTAGATTAAAAAACTGTATTTTAGTTTTATGAATGGCTTGAACAAAAAGGTAGTGAAGGTAGCGGTGATAGATTTGTATGCGGGTACAGTAAATCAGGGAATGCGCGGTATTCGTACCATTTTAAAAATATTTCAAGAAAAATACCAGATTCAATTTCAAGTTGATGAGTTTGAGCTCCGAAATCAGCTACAAATTCCGGATTTAAGTTATGATATTTATTTGTCGAGCGGAGGCCCTGGAAGTCCGATAGAGCCCAATTTGGCAGAATGGGAAATCCTATATTTTAATTGGCTCAATAATTTGGTTTTATTTAATCAATCGGCAAGCGAACAGGATAAAAAGTTTGTGTTTTTTATTTGTCATTCGTTTCAAATGGCTTGCAGATATTTTAAAGTGGCAGAAATCACCAAAAGAAAAAGCACAGCCTTTGGGGTTTTTCCGGTTCACTTTATAAACAATGCATCAGAAGATTCCATCTTTAAAAACATTTCCGATCCTTTTTATGCGGTTGATAGTAGAGATTATCAGGCTACAAAACCGGCCTTGGGCATACTGGATAAAATGGGAGCAAAAATTTTGGCGATAGAAAAAGCTCGACCGCATGTGCCTTACGAAAGGGCTTTGATGGCGATTAGGTTTAATAGAGAATTATTCGGCACACAGTTTCATCCTGAAGCAGATCCAGAAGGGGTGATACAATATTTGCGTACTGAGGTAAAAAAACAAGAAGTGATTGCCGAACATGGCGAAGCGAAATGGCAATCCATGATAGATCAGATGCACGATCCGGATAAGATATTGAATACATTTTCAACGATGGTGCCCAATTTTATTTTAGACGCATTACACCAAAAAAATATTTTATAATCCAATGCAGCAATCAATCAGACAAAAATTTCTTGAGGCATTTTCAATGGAAAAATATGCTGCATATTTGTCTGAAATTGAAACGTTTGCCCAATCAAAACTCGCATTTCGTGTATCAGAAACACCTGTATTTATTTCGAAAGATTTAAAATTGAAAATGGAGGAGACAGCTGATTCTGTGATTGATTTAATTAAGGATAAAGATTTTAAAAAAATAACGGAGCATAGTATTCCTAATCAATTCAACATTCCTGGTGAAAATGAATTCCCGCAGTTGATGGTTTTTGATTTTGGCATTTGTAAAAATAAAGCAGGCGAAATAGAACCACAATTGATAGAAATGCAAGGATTTCCTTCATTGTTTGGTTTTCAATATTTATGCGATGAATTAACAAAGAAGCATTTTGACATACCTGAAAATTATGATGCTTATTTAAATGGGTATGATGGGGAAAGTTATATCCAACTCCTTAAAGAGATAATTATAGGTAAAGAAGATTTGTCTGGGGTTGTATTGTTAGAGATTTATCCACAACAACAAAAAACGTTGATTGATTTCAAAATAACGGAAAAAATACTGGGCATTAAAACGGTTTGTTTAACGGAGTTGATTGCGATAGAAGACAAACTATTTTATAAAGATTTGGGAAATCTGATTCAAATAAAAAGAATTTTTAACAGAATGGTGTTTGATGATTTGTTTAAATTTCCAGAAATTAAACATATTGACCTTTTAAAAAAATACGATGTAATATGGGTTACACATCCCCATTGGTTTTACAGAATCAGTAAATATATTTTACCATTTACGCATCACCGTTATATTCCAGAAACTTATTTTTTAAATGAATTAAAGTATCCTGTTCCGCTTGATGAATTCGTTTTAAAACCACTTTTTTCTTACGCAGGAATGGGGGTTATTATAAACGTTACACAAAAAGATATCGACCAAATAACAGATCCAGAAAACTGGATACTACAACGAAAGGTTGAGTATGCAGCAGTTATTCAAACACCTGTAGGTTATTCAAAACTAGAAATCAGATTATTTTATTTTTGGAAAGAAGGTTGGGAAAGGCCTATAGTTGTGCATAATTTAGCCAGATTGAGTCAGGGTGAAATGATTGGCACAAGGTATAATCAAGGTAAAACTTGGGTAGGCGGAACAATTGCTTACTTTGAAAAATAGCAAATTATTTAAATGCGCTAAAAATATTGTATTCCAATCTTAACATGCCACCGGAAGTTGCTGTTCGGTATAAATCTTTAGATAGCGGAAACCGATACCCTAAGTCTACACGCATTTTACTTAAAATAATAAATTGCAAAGAAGGAGCTAAATCAACAAATGTTTTTCCTGTAGATAAATTGGTTTGACAAAGCATTTCCAACATGCCATTCAAATTGGTTTGATTATAGCTAACGTATTCTTTCGGCAAAAACAATTTTCCAATAGAAAGGGTATAGTCTATTGCTTTGTTATTGTCATTAATTTGATATTCAGCAGCTTTGCCATTGTCCATGGCTTGCACATATGCAATGGAAGTTGATATCGCTGTTTTATTAATGAGTTTTGTAGCCAATAAGCCCAAGTTGAATCCTGAGTTTTGCCCCCTTAAATCTATGGCATCTTGATGTACATCGCTTGTATTTATTGCACATTGAGAAAAAGCGGCAAGTCTGAAATGGCTATGTATATCATCTTTACTGAAGAATCTATATTTTCCATAGATGCCTCCTCCTTCTGATATTAGTTTGTTGTTTCGATTGGAAATAAAACCTTCTGCATGGAACATGAAATGCCTGTTTAATCCAACCATGATTTCAGGCAACAGATGTAAATTGTATTGATTGGACGCATCTTCTTTCATCAACGTATTGGTTAATCTAAAACCTATACTTTTTGAAGGCATATTGCTTGCGGGTTCAGTAAAAGAAAATAACTCTTGGGTAAAACCCAATTGAAAATTAAAAACGCAGAAAAATAAA
>Ga0209598_10001383_pt1 | contig 19889 bp, 20 predicted proteins | sample M_140807_EF_Meta_FD_187317 | JGI IMG/M metagenome (GOLD analysis project Ga0209598, IMG submission 187317) | Freshwater microbial communities from Lake Montjoie, Canada to study carbon cycling - M_140807_EF_MetaG (SPAdes) (version 2) | ecosystem: Environmental > Aquatic > Freshwater > Lake...
GCCGCGGATGTCTTCGAAGTCCTCGTTCATCTCCGCGAGCGCGGCCTTGAACATCTCGACGATGATGACGGGGTCCATGCTGGCGGAGCTCGCCAAGGCGAGCAGCATTCTCCGTCGCTTGTGTCCGTCGCAACATTCGATGCTGCTGACCATGAGTGGCTGGGTCAACTCGGTTTCCATGCCTGACAGCAGCGCATAGGTGTCGAGGAGCTGGTCCGTAAATCGGTCCCCCATCAGACTCTTGGAGCAGAGTTCCAAGGTCCACGAAGTGTCGCCGGTGAGTACCAAGACTGCGCCGGCCAGCCTCCCCCAGCACGAGTCCTCTTCTTCAAAGTCGGCCCAGTCCCCGGAGTAGTCGGGTCCGAGCCGCGTCGCCGCCAACTCCGCGCGCTTCAACAGCGCGTGTACCCGAGCGCCGTCGCCGCCTTGGCCGCGCCACGCGCGCGCGATCTGTTCAAGCCGAACGTGCGACTCTTCGCTGTTGAGGGGCTGGCTCAGCAAGGTGTCGATGCGGTCGCCCGTAATGCCATCGTCGTCGTCGAGATGAAGCTCCATGAAGTCCTCCGTGTCGCGTTTCACCCCACATTAGACCATCCCGAAGAGAGCCGATACGGAATCCACGACCCTCGCGCCTCGCCGCCCGGTCACTCCCCCACTGCCTTCGCCTGTACCAGCACGGCCGCCTCGGAGAGCAGCGCGTCGTTCGCAGCCGCGGCGCCGCGCATGTCTCTCAGGCGGATCACCATCGCAGCCGCGGCGTCGTGCTGGCCGAGCGCCGCGTGCGCGCGGGCCGACAGGAGCATGCAGGGGCCCACGAGCCCGCCCCAGGTCCAGTCGAAGAGCGGCGGCTGAATCACGGCCTCACACTCGGCGGGGACCTCGGCGAAGCGCCCCGCCGCGAGCAGCACGCGCGCCCGATGGTATCGCTCATGCGGGATGATACGGCCGCTCGTGCAGGCGTCGATCGCCTCGCTCCAGCGCGTCAGCGCCGCGTCCAGGTCGCCGGCGGCCTCGGCCGTGAAGGCGCTCGCCACAGAGCGCACGTCCGGCAGCGGGGACGCCAAGAGCGACTGCGCGACCTCGGGCTTGTCGGCCGAGTGAGCCAGCATCATCCGCACCCCGTGGCCGCGCACGCCGACCTCAGGCACCGCCTCGAGCGCGTCGGTCAGCGCGTCGAGGGCCGGCGTGACCTCGGTCGACTTGGGCCACAGGCTCATCGCGGCCAGCGTCCAGGCCTTCTCAAAGCGCGCGCGCTCGCCCTGCACGGTCCGCGCCGCCAGCGTGTGCCGCGCCCTCGCCGCCAGCTCCACATCACCGCGCGCGAGCGCCAGGCCCAGCAGCGCCTCGGCGCGGTCCTCGCCGTTGGCCTGCGACGCCAACAGGCGCGTGTGCACCTGGTCAAAGTTGCCGTTCAGGACGCTCGCGCCGTAGACCAAGTCCACGAGGGTGTGCGGCGCCTCGGCGACGATGGCACGAAAGGCGCGAATGGCCTCCTCGTAGGCATCTCGGTGCGTGAGCATGATGGTGTCGAGCGGCCCACCACGTGACGATGACATGGAGAAAGGCCGCCTCGCTGTCGAGCCGCCCGCTGACCCGCTTGGGGGCGAGGAGCGCGTTGGCTTGCTGCGTGTCGCCCTGCTCGACGGCGCGGTCGACGAGGCCGAGCTGACAGTCTGGTGTTCGATGGTCTTCTCGGAGGCGTCCTTGGACCTCGAGTCGAACAGCTGTTCGCCGGCTGCGCATTCGCGAGCGGCGCGCAGCCGGGGTTGCACGGCACACCGTACCGCTGTCTATTCTCCCCAAAGGGCTCGGCGGAGGAGCGAGGTGGAGGCAACGAAGGCGAGCATCCTGACCTGGGCGACGTTGCTGATCTCAGCGAGCGCCACCGCGTCGCCGCTCGAAGCTCGGCTCATCACGGCGACCGCCCCCTGTCGCGCGATGTTCAACGACCCGACATCGGACGAAGAGGCCGAGAAACCGAGTGAGGTCAAAGACATCGCGAACGGCTACCTCCACATCGAGGGCAGCTACCCCACTTGCGGCTGCCGGTGCGCGGCGACCGCTGCGGCCTTTCAAACCGCATCGGGCGACTACCGAATCCTCTCCTATGAGGCGTGGAGTTGCTCGGGCGCCACCAGCCTCTCGGGAGATGACTGGGCCACGACGCTGCCAGAAGGCCTCCGCGCGGAGCTCGCGCCTGACCTGGCGGGCTGGAAGGGCGAGGCGGTGTTCTATCTCGAGGCCAAGCTCCCCAGACGCGGCACGACGGTCGATCTCAAAGTGCGTCTGCTGCCGCTGGGGGTGCACCTCACCTGCCCGTTCGGCATCTGCAGTGTGGCATCGGAGGCGCTCGCGAAGTTCGACGAGCTCGACGACACGGCCGCGGCCGCTCAAGCGAAGTCGCGCTATGACGCCTATCAGCGGCTCGCGCTCAAAGGCGTTGTCCTCGAGTGGAACAGGGCCGCTGGTCGCTTCGTTATCCTGGAGCGGCGGCCGGCGGAAAAGCCGCTGGCTCTCAAGGCGTTCGAAGCCCAATGCGGTCGATGGAGCCCCGGTTGCTAGGTTGAGTCACCCATCATAGCGAGCGAGGCGCCGACCTAGAGGTTGTCGGCTCGCCACACGCGGACCTTGGCTGCGAGCGTATCGTTGGACCCCGCCTGCACGCCGAGGAGCAGCGCTGTGTCCACGTTCGAGCCCAAGAGGACCTGTCCGCTCATGGTGGCCTGCAGCGCGAGCCGAGGTCGACGCCGAGGTCCGCGCTGGCGATGCCCACGCCGGTGTGCGTCGCGATGCTCATCGTCACAAACGGCGCGTCGAGCGACTCAGACTCCACGAAGACATGGTCTCCGAGCCGACGCCCCTGCCCCTCCCCAGACGCCGCGACCGCGGGCGAAGCGGCCACCACGCTCCCGATGACCCCCACAACGAGCGTCCTATCGTTACGCCTCGTCTGCGAAGATCGCCGACACCCCCTCGTCCGCCACCCGGCGCACATCGGGGACGTGCAGCGAAATGTTCGGCGCGCCGCGCACGTAGAACATCTCCATGGGCCCCTTGCCCTTGGCCTCGATCAGGCCACGCGCCTCGACGATGAAGTCCGGCCCGAGCAGCGCGCGGGTCGCCCCGGAGATGTTGACCTGCATGGGCTCGGCGCGGCTCTCCATGCGGCTCGCCGTGTTCACGCCGTCTCCGAAGATGTCATAGATGTACTTGAGGCGACCGATGACACCCGCGGTAACGGCGCCCGAGTGAACCCCGATCCGGCAGGCCCAGACCTGCTTGGAGGTCTGGTTGCGGCGCTCGACGAAGGCGCGCATCGCGAGGGCGGCCTGCACGATCGCCTGCGCGTGGTCGGACTGCGGCTCCGGCATCCCGCACACCGCCAAGTAGGCGTCCCCGATGGTCTTGATGCGCTCGCACCCGTGGCGCGTCGTGATGTCATCGAAGGCTGTGAAGATCTCATTCAGCTCGCTGAAGAGCTCGTCGGGGGTCAGGTCCTGCGAAATCGCCGTAAAGCCGACAAAGTCGAGGAAGAGCACGCTCACATGGTCAAAGCGCTCGGGCACCGTGCGGCCGAACTGCCGGAGCTGCTCGACGGACTTGCGGGGCAGGATGTTGAGCAGCAGCTTCTCGACGCGGGTCTTCTCGAGCTCGATCTGTCGCTTCTGCTTCTCGACGAGCAGGCTGTACGACGCGACCATCGCCTCGGCCTCTTCGAGCGCCGCGCCGCTGCGCCCCTCGACGAGGATCTGGCCTGTCGCGAGGGGGCGAAAGTAGAACTGTGCCAAGAAGGACGGCTCGACGAGCGCGCGCTGCTCGTGCCGAGCCTCGCGGCCTCGCGCCCACTTCGACTGCAGCCGCTCTGTGTCCAGCCCGGGCATGGCCTCGCCCAAAGGCGCGCCCACGCGCACCCCCAGCCAGCGCTCCGCGCACCGGTTCGCCGACAAGACCACCCACGTGTCGGGCGAGACCACGAGCACGGGCACCTCGAGGGCATCGAGGACGAGCGCCGCGTCACTCATGCGCGGACCACGCTCCCGCGCGCGCCGGCGACGATCCCCATGACCGTGTCGACGTCCTCGCGGGTCATCCCGGCGTCTTCGAGCGTCTCGCGCAGGATGACCGCGACCTCTTGAAAGGCCTCGGGGGTGATCGCGAGGTGCGCGTGCGCCACGTCGAGCTCGCGGCCCGAGTACTCCGCAGGTCCACCGAGCACGTGCGCGATGAACTTGGTCTGGTGGTCGATGATGCGCTCCATATGGGCGCCCTCGAAGTACGGCTTGAGCGAGGCGCTCTGCAGCACTTCACGATAGAACTCGCGCACGATCTTACTGACCGTGGCAAAGCCCCCATATTTGTCGAAGAGCGATTGCATGGGGAGAGCGTGCCGCTTTCTTGCGGCAAGTCAACGTCAGGGATCGACGGGGTAGTCGATATAGCCCTCGGGCCCGGGCGCGTAGAACGTCGACGCGTCTGCCGGCAGCAGCTCAGCGCCGCGCCGCAGGCGCGAGACGAGGCGGGGGTTCGAGATGAACGGACGCCCGAAGGCGGCCAGGTCGCCGCGGCCTGCGTCGATGGCGGCCTGCGCGCGCTCGGCGTCGAGCCCGCCCGAGACGATGTAGGCGCCCTTGAAGGCCGCGCGCATCGCCTGCGTCAGCGCCACGGGGATGGCTGGCGCGCCCATACTCGAGTGGTCGACCTGGTGCAGGTAGACGATGCCGATGTCCGACAGCGCGCTGGCCAGGTGGTTGAAGAGCGCGTCCATGTCGGCGTCCGGCACCATGCCGTTGAAGGCGCCATAGGGCGAGAGGCGAATGCCAACGCGCTCCGCGCCGATGCGCGCGACCACGCGGCGCGTGACCTCAAGCGCGAAGTGCGCGCGCCCCTCGACGCTGCCCCCCCATGCGTCGGTGCGGTCGTTTGTGGCTGCGTTGAGGAACTGGTCGATCAAGTAGCCGTTGGCGCCGTGGAGCTCTACGCCGTCGAAGCCGGCCTCGATGGCGAGCGCGGCGCTGTCGGCATAGGCCTGAATCGCCGCGGCGATGTCGTCTCCGGACATGGCGACGGGCGCGGTGTGCGGCTGCATGCCGTGCGCGAGGGTGAACATCTCGCCGTCGAGCGTGCGGGCCGACGGCCCGAGGACGCGCGCGCCGCTGGGCAGGTTGGCGGAGTGCCCGACGCGGCCGGTGTGCATCAACTGCACGAAAATCTTGCCGCCCTCGGCGTGCACGGCCTGCGTGACCGCCCGCCAACCCTCGACCTGCGCCGCGTTGAAGAGGCCGGGAATGTTCGCGTAGCCCAGGCCGTCCGGAGAGGGCGACGTGCCCTCGGTCACGATCAGGCCCGCCTCGGCGCGCTGCGCGTAGTAGGTCGCGGTGATGGCGGCCGGCACGTTGCCCAGCGCGCGGGTGCGGGTCATGGGCGCCATGACGACGCGGTTCTTCAGGGTCAAGGACCCGAGGACATAGGGCTCGAAGAGACTCTGGCTCATCACTGTGCCTCCACGCGGAGTTCGTTCAACATTGAACGAATGGAGCCTAGGCACGGATCGTCGGAAGTCAAGCGGGGTCGGCGTGGTACCGTGCCGCCATGTCGACCTCGTCCGAGCTGACCGCAGACCACCACGCCTGGCGCCGCAAGGTCTTCATCGCCACGTGGCTGAGCTACGTGGGCTTCTATTTCTGCCGCAAGCCCTGGAGCGTTTCGAAGTCGGCGGTCGGCCAAGAGGCGGGCTTCGACGCGTCGACGCTCGGTGAGATTGGGGCCGTCTACCTGGTGACCTATGCCATCGGGCAGTTTTTGGCCGGGGGCATGGGCACGCTGCTCGGGCCGCGCGTGAACGTGCTCATCGGCATGGGGCTGTCAGTCCTGGTCTGCGTGGCCTTCGGGGTCTCGCTCGACCCGATGATGCTGATGGGCTTGATGGCGGTGAACGGCCTCGCGCAGGCCACGGGCTGGTCGGGGAACGTGGGCTCGATGGCCGCGTGGTTCCACAAGCACGAGCGCGGCCGCGTGATGGGGGCGTGGGCGACAAACTTCACGGTCGGCTCGCTGGCGTCCACGTGGGTGCTCTCGTGGGTGCTCGGGTTCGGCGCGTGGCGCGCGACCTTCTACGCCGGCGCCGCGGTGCTCGCCGCCGTGTGGGTGCAGTTCTACTTCTTGCAGCGCAATCGCCCCGAGGACGTGAGCCTCGCGCCGGTCGACGACCCCACCGAGGCCACTCCGACCGGCGACGAGTCCGCGGTCGCGGTGGACGCGTCTGCCGAGCCTTACCTGCTCGGCCTCTCGCGCCGCGCCTGGGCGAACCTGCTCCTGATCGCGGGCTTCTACTTCTTCGCGAAGCTGGTGCGCTACGCCGTGTGGTCCTGGGTCCCCTTCTTTATGGAGCGCAACTATGGCCTCTCAGGCGAGAGCGCGGGCTACTACTCCACGGCGTTCGACCTGATGGGCATCCCCGGCGTGTGGATCACAGGCTGGCTGTCCGACCGCTACTTCAACAGCCGCCGCGGCGAGGTCGCCCTGCTGATGATGCTCGCGATGACGGCGGCGTGCGGCGCGCTCTTCTTGTTCGGCGGCACGAGCGTGGTCGTCTTCGCCGCGCTCCTCGGCGCGGTCGGGTTCACGCTCTACGGCCCAGACGCCCTGCTCACGGGCGCCGGCGCGATGGACGTGGGCAATCGCAAGAGCGCGACGCTCGCGGCGGGCATCATCTCGGGCTTCGGGAGCATCGGGCCCATCGTGCAGGAGCTCGTGATCGGCAAGCTGTACGACGCCAAGGGCGGTGATCTGGGCCCAGTCTTCTTGATGCTGTTCGGCAGCGCGGCCCTCGCCGCGGTCTTCTGCGCCGGCCTTGTGTGGCGCAACCGCCGAGGCGGCGCGGGCGTTTAGGCGGCCTCGCTCACCCCGGGATCGGCGCGACGCGCGGCCTTGGCGGCCGAGAGCTCCTCGGGCCCCAGGAACAGGCCATACGGCACGCCGTGAAACCGATGGTGGTGCAGGTGCGCGCCGCGCAGGCGGCGGAAGTAGCGCCAGCGGAGCAGGAATTGCATCGGCAGCCGCTCGTGCACGAGGCCGTCGTGCACCAGCAGGTATGACAGCCCGAAGAGCGTCATCCCGCAGCCGACGCCGAAGGCGACCTCACGTCCGAGGCCGGGCGTGGCCTCGCAGCCGTAGATGATGAGCACGATCGCGATGGGCGCGTGCGTGCCGGAGAGCAGGTCGTTCAGCTCGAAGCGGCCGGCGCGCGGCGTGTGGTGAGAGACATGCATCCACCAGAGCCAGCGGTGCCAAATCTGCCCGTGGAGCACGCGGGCCCAGAGCTCCATCCCGACGGCGACGGGGAGCCCGCATGCGAGCCACACCCCGACCTTCTCCAGCGCTGAAAGCTCCATCACGCGCGCTCCTGACGCATCTTGAACGGCAACAAGAACCGCACCCACCCCGCGCTGAATCGGTCGAGGTCGACGCTCTCATGCATCGCCACTGCCCGATTCGATGCCGGCGGACCAGCGGGCGTTTCGCGCCAGTCGAGGCGTGTGCGGGCGTAGAAGGGCGAGTCGAGCAGGGTTGTCACGCGCAGACTCTCCGCGTGGGGCGGCAAGTCGGCGACCCGGCGCACACCCCACGGCGTGGTAGAGAGCGCGGCCTCGCGGACATCCCACGGTGTCGAGGTCCCCGCAACATCGAGCGCGAAGGCGTGGCTGAAGGTCGTGCCGTCCCGCCGCTCGCCCGCGTAGACCAAGCGAGGGCCCTCGGGGTGGTCCACGCGCATCCAGCGCCAGCGCCGAAAGGCCGCTTCGAGGGGCCCGTCGCCGCGGTTGGCGTCGACGTAGGCGCGGCCCTCAAAGCGCGCGCCGTCGAGCGCGACGACCGCGCGGCCCTGAGGGATGAGCGGCTGCCAAGCATGGCCCGGCTCAGCGAGCGTGAGGCGCGGACCGGGCGCGCAGGTCGCCGTGATGGTGACCTCGCCCCGGACTCGAGCGCCCAAAATGGCGGTGCGCTCATCGAGCGTGAGCGTCAGGCCGGCTTCGGTCCAACGCGCCGTCGACTTGCCGATACTCAGCGGGGCGTCGGGGTCGCGCACCTCGGTGTCTGTCGAGGCGAGGTACTCGCTCATCACCCAGGCCTGACGCGCAGGACCATGCAGCGCGATGTTCACCGCAGGGTAATGTCGGGCCGGCGGCGCTGGCTGACCTGCGTGGGCGGCCGCGTGGCGCGCCGCGAAGTAGCGCGGCGAAAAGACGGCGCCCTCGAAGAGAATGACCGTCAGCGCGCTGCGGCCGTCGTCACCGAGGACGTCGATGTAGAGCCAAGCGTAGCCGCCGTCCGCCGGGGCGCGGTCGAACGGAAATCGGCGTCGAGCGCCTCGGCCGCCCTCACCCCGCTCAAGGTCGCCATCGGCACCCCCGCGCCCGGGTGCGCGCTCCCCCCGCACAGGTACAGGCCCGCCACCGAGGTCCGCGCCGATGCCCGCTTGAAGGGCGCCCACATCCCCGCCGAGGCCGCTCCGTAGAGCGCCCCGCCCGTCGCGGGGAACAGCGCCTCGAAGTCCGTCGGCGTCGTGACCTGACCCGGTGCCGCGGGTGTCAGGCTCAAGCCGAACGCCGCCATCCGCTTCGTCCACCGTGACCGCCATGGGTCTCCCTCGCTCTCGCCGCTCCGTGCAGCGTCCACATCGCCGCGCGCCGCGGCGTTCTCCAGGATCAAGAAACGGTCAAGCCCCGAGGCGGGCGCCTGCGTGACCTCGGTCGCGGGCCGGTCCTGAGCGCAGACGTACAGCGTCGCGTCGACGGCCTCGGTGCCCCGAGCGAGCGCGCTCATCTCCTCTGCGTAGTCGGCGCCAAAGAAGACCGTGTGGTGCGTGAGCGGAAAGCCCTCGGCGCGCGCGGCGAGCGTCCAGACACGCGCTGACAGGGACCGCGGGCGAGGCACGGCGACGGCCTGAGCCACGGCGCGCCCCAGGTGCCCCGCCGCGATCGAGGCGGCGTCCGCGTTGAGCACGACCCCGGCCGCAGGGAGAGCGCGACCATCGTCGAGCGCCACGCCGGTGACCGCGCCCTCGGACGTCAAGATTTCCCGCACGCCGCAGCCGAGCTGCAGGTCGCCCCCGCGCGCGACGAACAGGTCGCGCTCCGCCTCGAGCAGGCGCCGCAGTCCCAGCGGGCAGCGCCACACGCCGAGCATCTCGACGCGCGCGACGAGCGCGAGTGTCCCCGGCGCATCGTAGGGCGACGTGCCGACGTAGGTGGCGTAGCGACCGAAGAGTTGCCGAAGCTCGGGTGACTTGAAGAAACGCGTGAGCGCGCTCGCGAGCGTGCGGGCGGAGTCGATGCGTGTCAGGTCGCGCAGCCCCGACAGCCCGAACGCCCGGAGCGCGCCGAGCAGCGTTGGGCGCTGCCCTTCGATGAAGCGCGACTCGGTGAGCTCGAGGAGGGTGCGCGTGTGCGCCATGAAGCGCTCGAGCCCGTCGGCTTCGGTGGGTCCGAAAACGGCGCGCACCGCGGCGACGCTGCGCTCGGCGTCCGCGAAGAGATCGAGCCGTGCGCCCGTCGGCCAAGCGTGACGCGCCAAGACTTCGGCGCGCTCGAGGGGGACGTGCTCATCGAGGCGCGCGCCCGCTCGCTCGAAGAGCGCCTCGAAAACAGGCCGCATCGTGACGACGGTCGGGCCCGCGTCGACGGGGCCCGCAGGGGAAGGCAGCGCGCGGGCCTTGCCGCCGACTGCGGCCGCGCGCTCGAGCAGCGAGACGGCGTACCCCCGCGACTGCAGGTCGAGCGCGGCGGCGAGCCCCCCCGCGCCCGCTCCGACGACGATGATCCGACGCTCCGACGGCAAAAAGTGCACGGCGCCTCGTTTTGATGAAACCGCAACAAAGATTAGACAATCCATGAACAGGTTTCGACAAATCAGGAGACCCCATGCCGCCGTCGATGGGCCTTGTCGCGGAAGCTGCCGCGCACGACGCTGAATTGTCCGACGCCGACCGCGTCGAGGCCGCGCTTGAGCTGGCCGTGGCGCGGGCGACGCATGCGCCGTGCCCTCAGCGGTTCGCAGCGGCCCTTCGGCACGCGGTCTTTCCAGCGGGCGGGCGCGTGCGGCCTCAACTTGTGCTCGGGGTCGCGCGGGCCTGCGGAGCGCAGCAGTCGGCGCTTGCGGACGACGCCGCGGCCGCGATTGAGCTCTTGCACTGCGCGTCCCTCGTGCACGACGACCTGCCCTGCTTCGACGACGCCGACACGCGGCGCGGGCGCCCTACGGTCCACGCCGGGTTTGGGCAGCCGCTCGCGGTCCTCGTCGGGGACGCGCTGATCGTCGCGGCCTTTGAGCGGCTCTCTGTGGGCGTGGCCGATTCGCTGGCCGAAGCACGTCAGCGCGGCCGCATGACCGCGGTGCTCGCGCGAGCCGCCGGCGCGCCTTATGGCATCTGCGCGGGGCAAGCTTGGGAGAGCGAGCCCTGCATCGACCTGACCGAGTACCACCGGGCCAAGACGGGCGCGCTCTTCGAGGCCGCGTGCGCGCTCGGCGCGCTGGCAGCGTTCGAGGACCCGGGCCCTTGGCGGGCGGTCGGCGCGCTCGTGGGCGAGGCCTACCAAGTCGCGGATGACCTGGCCGACGCGCTGCGGAGCGCCGCGGACCTCGGGAAGCCCGCGGGTCAGGATCTGCGCCTCGACCGCCCCAGCGCGGTCGCCACGCTCGGCGTCGGCGGCGCCCGCGCCCAGCTCGAGCGACTCGTCGAGCGCGCCTGCGAGGCGGTGCCCCCCGTGCCCGCCGCGCCCGAGGTCCGCCGCTGGCTGCGCGCCGCGGGGACGCGGCTCACCCACGCGGTCTGAGCGTTGCCCGGAGCCTCATCGGGCCGCGTCGTCGCTCGAGAGCGCGGCTCGCCGGTCCGTGTCCGTCAGGGCGCGCCACGCGCCCCGCTCCAGGTCGCCCAGCGCAAAGCGACCGATCCGGCAGCGGACCAGCCGCAGCGTGGGGTGACCCACCGCGGCGGTCATGCGCCGCACCTGGCGATTGCGCCCCTCGGTCAGCGTGAGCTCCAGCCAGGCGTCCGCCACGGACTTGCGAAACCGCACCGGCGGGTCTCGCGGGGGCAGGTCGGGCGGCCCGTCCAGCAGGCGAGCTTGGCAAGCACGCGCCCGCTCGCCCTGAATCACGGGACCCGCGGCGAGCGCGGCGAGCGCGGCGGCGTCCGGCACACGCTCCACCTGCACCCAGTAGGTGCGCGGGTGGCCGAAGCGCGGGTGTGTCAGGCGCGCCACGAGCGCGGGCTCGTCCGTGAGCAGCAGCAGACCCTCGCTGTCGGCGTCGAGTCGGCCGATGGGGAAAACGCGCGGCGGCAGGCCCAGCGAGGCGAGCGTGGCGTTCGGGGAGCCGTCTGGCGTGAAGCGGGACAACACGCCCCACGGCTTGTGCAGCGCGACGAGCATGACCCATTTTACAGCAGGCCGCAGCCGCATCGGCTACACTGCGACCCAGATTTTTCAGCAGGAGAGCCCCATGTCGAAGAAGCCCCTCAGCACCGAGATTGTCTTCCTGGCCGCCAAGCGCACCGCGTTCGGCACGTTCAACGGCACGCTCAAGGACTTCACGGCGACTGACCTCGGCGTTCACGCCGCCAAGGCCGCCATCGCGCAGTCCGGGGTGCCGACCGACCAGTTCGGCCAGGTGCACTTCGGCAACGTGCTCCAGACCTCGCGGGACGCCATCTACCTCGCCCGGCACGTGGGCCTGCGCTCCGGGCTCGGTGTGGACGTGCCCGCCCTCACGGTCAACCGCCTGTGCGGATCGGGCTTCGAGGCCGTGACGCAGGCCGCGCGGGACCTGCTGCTCGGGGACGCGCAGGTCGCGCTCGTCGGCGGCACCGAGTCGATGAGCCAGGCGCCCCATGTGGTCCGCGGCGCGCGCAATGGGCTGACCTTCGGCAAGCCGACGGAGTTCGAGGACACGCTGTGGACGTGCTTGACGGACACCTTCACGGGCATGCCGATGGCGATCACCGCCGAGAACCTGGCGGAGAAGTACGGCATCTCGCGCGAGGCCTGCGACGCCTACGGCCTGCGCAGCCAGAAGCTCTGGGGCGAGGCCAACGCGGCCGGCCGCTTCGCCGACGAGATCGCGGGCATCGACATCCAGACGCGCAAGGGCACCGTCAGCTTCGCGACGGACGAGCACCCCCGCCCCGAGACGAACGCCGAGGGCCTCGCCAAGCTCAAGCCTGTCTTCAAGAAGGACGGCACCGTGACCGCGGGCAACGCGTCCGGCATCTGCGATGGCGCGGCTGCGCTCGTGATGGCGACGGGCGAGTTCGCGCGGGCGCACGGCCTGAAGCCGCTCGGCCGCTTGGTGCAGTGGGGCGTGAGCGGCTGTGACCCGACGGTGATGGGCATCGGCCCTGTGCCGGCGGCCAAGATGGCGCTCGACCGCGCCGGTCTGGGCGTGGGTGACATGGACCTCGTTGAGGTCAATGAGGCGTTCGCCCCGCAGTATCTGGCCGTGGAGAAGGCGCTCGAGCTCGACCCCGCGCGCTCGAACGTGAACGGCGGCGCGATCGCGCTCGGCCACCCGCTCGCCGCCAGCGGCGCGCGCATCACGGCCCACCTGCTCTACGAGCTCAAGCGCCGCGGTGTGCGCTACGGCCTGGGCAGCGCCTGCATTGGCGGCGGCCAGGGCATCGCGCTCGTCATCGAGTCGGTCTGAGCGAGGACCCCATGCAGCCGAGCGCCCCCGACGAGCGCGACCTCGTCTACGACTGGAACACCCGCCGCCGCCGCTGGGCGCTCAAGGCGAGCCCGCGGCCGCTCCTGTTCAACGACGAGTCGCTCCGCGATGGCATTCAAGGCCCGTCCATCGTCGATCCGCCCATCGAGGCCAAGAAGCGCTTCGTGGAGCTCACGGACGCGCTCGGCGTGCAGTGCATCAACATCGGCCTGCCCGGTGCTGGTCCCCGCGCCGTCGAGGACGTGACCGTGCTCGCGCGGCACATCGCGGACAATCGGCTGTCCGTGCGCCCGAACTGCGCGGCCCGCACGCACATCAACGACGTGCGCGCGATCGCGGAGATCACCCAGCGCACGGGCGTGCCCATCGAGGTCATGGCGTTCTTGGGGACGAGCCCCATTCGCCAGTACACCGAGGCGTGGGACCTGCAGAAGCTGCTCGAGCTGTCCGGCTCGGCCATCGAGTTCGCGGTGCGCGAGGGCCTAAACGTAACCTTCGTGACCGAGGACACGGTCCGCAGCCGCCCGGGTACCCTGCAGCCGCTGTTCTTGAACGCCATCGAGAAGGGCGCGAAGCGGCTGTGCCTGTGCGACACGGTGGGCCACGTTACGCCCGATGGCGTGCGTAACCTGATCGAGTGGACGCGCGACCTGATCGAGGGCACCGGCGAGGACATCGGCATCGACTGGCACGGGCACAATGACCGCGGCTTGGCCGTGTGCAACTCGATCTTCGCGCTCGAGTACGGCGCCGACCGCATTCACGGCACCGCGCTGGGCATCGGCGAGCGCGTGGGCAACGCGGCGCTCGACCAGATCCTGGTCAACCTGAAGTTGCTCGGGGAGATCGACAACGACCTGACCCGGCTGGACGAGTGGGTGGACCTGATCGCCCAGCACTGTCACTGGCCGATCCCGAAGAGCTACCCGGTCTTTGGCGACGACGCCTTTCGCACAGCCACGGGCGTGCATGCGGCCGCTGTCATCAAGGCGCACCGCAAGGGTGACCACTACTTGGCAGACCGCATCTACAGCGGCGTGCCGGCGGGGTGGTTTGGTCGCCAGCAGGTCATCGAGGTGGGCCACCAAAGCGGGCTCTCGAACGTGCTGTTCTGGCTCGAGCAGCACGGCCACCCCGCAGACGAAGCGCTCGCGCGTCACGTCTTCGAGGCGGCGAAGCGCGCGAACCGCACGTTGACGGACGCTGAGGTCGAGGCCGCGATCGCCACGTTCACGCCCGAGGGCTGAACGCCGCTCGCCTCTCAATGTATCAGGGCGCGTTGGGCGCCCCGAGCGTACTCAAGGCGAACGACCGAAACGGGCCTGTGCCATCGGGGTCCCGCGCCCAAGCGCCGTCTGCCGGTGACTGCCCCTCGGTCCAGAAGGTGCTGTCAACGAGCGCGCCTGTCGGGTCGCTCAGAGAAAAGCCCTCGGCGCTCCCCAGCTTGAACCCGAGCCTCTCGTCGCTGACCACCAGCAGGGCGAAGCCGCGCGCGGGCACGACCAACGACTCCTCAAGCGTCACGAGCAGCGGCTCGCCCTCGGGATCATCGCTGACTGCGTAGCCCATGAGGTCGATGTCTTCAAACGTGCCGTTATAGAGCTCCACGACGTCGTCCGGATCACCCGCGGCGACGACCTCGTTGATGACGAGCGGCGTCGCCGTCTCAAGGCTGTTCGGCGCGCCACGCGTCGTGGGCTGCAGCGTTCGGAAGGTGCCCGTGTGGTCCGGCCATCTCCCCCAGGACGTGCCCGCGGGCGCATCCCCCTCGCTCCAGTCGGCGCCGTCGATGCGCGCGCCCGACGCCTCGACGAGGGTGACCTCTTCGTCGCTCGAGAGCTTGAACCCGAGCGAGGCCTCGTCGACGGGGAGCGCGAACCAAGCGCGCGCGGGGACAATCCAGCCGGGCGGCAGCGCGCCCTTGAGCGGCGCGCCGCTGAAATCATCCGTCAGGAACAGGCCGTCGAGGGGCGCGTCCACGTCAGTCGGGTTGTAGAGTTCGACCCAATCGCCTTCGGGACCGCCCTCAGCGACCACCTCGTTCACGATGAGCGCGCTGGTCGTCACCGGCTCTGGCACGTGCGCGGCGTCTTGCGTCGGGCCCGCGTCCATCGTGCCAAGGGGTGCGCTCGCAGGCGCCGCGTTCGGCCCGCCCAGCGTCGCCTGTGAGAGCGTCGCGAAGCCGCCGATGCCGTCTGGCGTCCGACCCCACGAGCGGCCCATCGGCGCCTCGCCCTCGGACCAATCGGCCAGATCGACCCGTCGTCCATCGGGGGCGCTCAGCGCGAAGGCTTCGTCCGAGCCCAATCCGAAGCCGAGCGTGGCTGCGCCCACGGCCAGCGTGAGATAGGCGCGCGGCCCGATGATCGTGCCCACCGGGAGCAGGGCGCGCTGCGGGGCCGCATCGGGGTCGTCTGTGACGAAGTAGCCCGACAAGTCGACGGGCGCGTCACTCAAGTTGAGCAGCTCGACCGCGTCGCCCTCGGGGCTGTCCGCGACGACCTCGTTGATGACGACGGGCGCGGCGCGCGCGATGGGGGCAGCGTCCGCGTCAAGGTCACCGCCGGCAGGCACGCGCGCGTCACGCGCCCAACGGTCGGAGGCGCCCGCCGCAGCGTTCCCGCGATCCGCGCCGCTGCAGCCCATCAGAGCCGAGACGAGCGCTCCCACACACGACGCACGGATCATGGCTTCTCCTGAGTCTGTATCGAGAAATCGAGCAGCACGAGGGCGCGGGTCAGGTCGCCCAGCAGCCCCGCGCTGGGTACAGGGCCGGCGTCGTCCCCGGCGGATTCGACTTGCGCCGCGAGCCAGACTCGAAGGCGCTCCGCGCGTCCCTCGGCGCCCCCAAACGGCTCGGCGAAGCAGCCGGCCGACCAGCGCTCACGCACCGCGTCTTGCGCCCCCAAGTCTTGGTTCACGCGGTCGTATCGCGCGGCGAGACCGAGCCAGCGCGGGACAGCCACACCGTGGGCGTACACGCCGAGCGCGTCTGCGTGCACGGCTCGCCCGAAGGCGCCGTCGGCTCGCAGGTACTCTGCGCCCGCCCCCAGCCGATGCGCGCCGAACGTGAGACCAGCGAGCAGGCGGCCAGATGGCATTCGGGCCACCCCCGTCGAGCCTTCGACCCATCCGACGTGAGCGCGCACGCGAGCGCCCAACCCTGCGAACGAGAAGCGCAGCGCGTCGACGGACGCAACGAGGGTCGTTGTCTTGCCCGAGTTCAGCTCCGTCTGCCTGTACCCCTCGCCGTTCGTCAGCGAGACGCCCAGGCGTACGCGGTTCGAAAACGCCGAAGCGAGCACGCTGGCGCCCGCGTCGGCGGCGCTGAGAAAGCGGGCGTCTTCGCCCGTGGTCGGCGCGAGCGCACGCAGGTCGTAGTCGGCCTCGACGGCCTCGACCCACAGGTCTGGGACCAGCCCCGCGCGCGCCTCGAACCGGAGCGCGGCGTGTGGCGCGAGGCGGCCAAAGGCCCAGCCGCGCTTGACGCGCACGATCATCGAGTTGCCGTCGATGCCGTTCAGGCTCTCTGGTCCCGACGAGCGCACACCCTCGAACCGGAGTTCGGCGCCCCAGCCCTCGCCCGAGGCCTGCCAACGACCGCCGACCTCAAGCCGCCGGGACTCGAACGTCGACAAGTCGCCACTCGTCGACTGTGTCGAAGCCAGGCCCGCGATCAACTCGGCGTCCAGCGTCAGCTCGCTCGGCCGCGCCTGCGCGTCTGCGCGGGCTGCAATGGGCCGACAAGTGAAGAGAAGAGTGAGGGCGATCGTGACGATGCGTCCGGTCATCATGGCGCGTATCCAAGGCGCGGCCCATGGGCGCTCAGAAGCGCGCGCAGGCGGTCGAAGTCGTCGAGCGAGGTGTAGCCATACGCTTGGGCGAAGCGGTGGACCTCGTCACGGAAGGCCGCCTCTCGCCCGAAGATCGCCGCGGCGAGGACCGGGCCGGCAGGGCGCCCCGAAGGCGTCTCGCCACGCGCGTGCGCCACCGCGAGCAGTGCGCCCGCGAAGCGCATGACCTCAAGAAAGTCGTCGACCGTCGCCTCGGCCGCCATGACCTTGCGGCACAGGCGCTGCACGCTCAGTCCGGTCTGGTCTCCCCGCAGGCTCCGCACGCGGAGAGAGAGCGACCCAACGCGAACAAAGCCGAGCAAGAAGTCGGCGTCTGCGCGCCCTTGCAGGGTTCGCTGGTGCGCCACAATGCGGGCCGCGTTGTGCTCGAAACGCCACGCGAACCTGTCCGCGCTGAGCCCCTCGAAGCGCCCCGCGTCCGGTGCCTCCTTGGCCTCGAGGAGCCAGTCGTCGTCGGGGTGGGGGGTGGGACCCTCGACCAAGACGTAGTAGCGGAGAAGCGGGTAGCTCGAGACACCGCTGCCCCACCGCCGCGCGATGTCTTTGACGCGGAGCATCTCGGGTGTCACCGCCACCCCCCCCGCGAGGGAGTCGACCAACGTGGGCAGAGCGGCGGTTAGCCCGGCGACGACCTCGGGCGCCGCGTCGACGAGCGCCTCGTCGACGACGAACGGCAGCGGTCGGGCCCCGAACTCGCCGCGCTTGAGGCGCCTGGCGCCCGCGCTGTCGAACACTGTGAAGTCCGCCAAACCCGCGCTCTCTGCGAGGCCGCGCTGGCCCCGCGCGAGGGCGTCGTCGAGGAGCGGCGACGCCGCGGCGAGCGGGAGACCGCGGGCAGCGTCGCCCACCATGACCTGGGTCGCGTAGGCATCCGCCACTGAAGAGGCGGCGCCCCCCCCGTCGAGCCCGCAGGCCTCGGCAGCGAGCCACGCGCTCGTCGCCAGGCGGCGGACGTCTGTGATCCAGGGCCCGTAGGTCGCGGCGTCGAAGTCGTTGAACTCGAGCGCGACCCGGCCGCTGGGATCGGCGAAAGTGCCGATGTTTTCGACGTGCGGGTCCCCGACGAGCAAGAGCTCCGGCCCATCTCCAAACGCGGTGGGCAGAGCGCCTGGCCCGCGCTGGGCGAGGTCGCGCCGGAACTGGCCGAGCGAACCGCGGAGCCAATCGTAAGGGTCGAGCGCCATGCGGCCGAACTTGCCCTCGACCGCCTCCGGTTCGCGCCGAAGCCCGTTGAGGTTGTCCTCGACCAGGGTCGAACGCAGCCACTGCGCGCGAGAACCATCAGGCGGCGGCAGACACCCCGAGAGGCCGAGCGCGCAGAGCAAGAGCGGGGCGACGCCGCGATGGAGAGGCGCTTTGGACACGCAAGCAGGCTAGCCCACCGGCGTGTGACGACCGTGACGGCTCTGCAACATGACGGAAAGATCGCTGCGCCGCCCGGGGTGGACGTCCTCGCGCGGTGGGTCTAGACTCCGCGGCCTTGAATCCGACCTGGTGGAGCCGCAGATGGGACGCATTTTCGAGACGCGCAAGGCGACGATGTTCGCCCGCTGGGACAAGATGGCGAAGCTCTTTACCCGCGTGGGCAAGGACATCGCCATCGCGGTCAAGGCCGCTGGCCCGAACCCCGAGAGCAACCCCGCACTGCGGCGCGCGATCCAGAACGGCCGCGCGGCGAACATGCCCAAGGACAAGATTGAGTCCGCCATCAAGCGCGCCGCGGGGCGTGACGCGGCCGACTACGAAGAGGCGCTTTACGAGGGCTACGGCCCGCACGGCGTGGCTGTCCTCGTCGAGACGGCCACGGACAATAACATTCGGACAATCGCGAACGTCCGCATGCACTTTAACAAGAACGGCGGCAAGATCGGCACGTCCGGGAGCGTCGCCTACATGTTCGACCGCGTCGGCACGGTGCGTCTCAAGCCCGAGGGGCTCGACCTTGAGAGCCTCGAGCTCGACCTGATCGACCACGGCCTGACCGATATGGGCGAGTCCGTCGGTGACAACGGCGAGCCGCAGATCGTGCTGCGCTGCGGGTTCGCGGACTTCGGTCGCCTGCAGGCCGCGGTCGAGGCCAAGGGCATCGCGCCCCTCTCGAGCGAGGCGGAGTACCTGCCTCAGACGACGGTGCAGCTCGACGAGGCGCAGGCGAACGAAGTGCTCGCGCTCGTCGACAAGCTCGAGCAAGACGACGACGTTCAAAAGGTCTTCCACAACCTGACCTGAGCGCGCGCTCCGGACCCAGACGAGGCGCCCACGCGATGCATCCCCCCCCCTGCGAAGCCGCCCGTGCGGCCCTGACGCGCCTCAAGTCGGGCAACCAACGCTTCGTCGACAACGTGCGCAGCATCGAGTCGCTCGTCTCGCACGCGAACCGCGGCACCCTCGTCGGGGGCCAATCGCCCTTCGCCATCGTACTCGCCTGCTCCGACTCCCGCGCGCCCGCTGAAATCCTGTTCGACTGCGGGCTCGGCGACCTGTTCATCGTGCGGGTCGCGGGCAACGTCGTCTCGCCGGTCGTCGTCGGCAGCGTCGAGTTCGCGGCCGTCACCTTTGGCACACCGCTCGTGCTCGTGATGGGCCACAGCGGCTGCGGCGCCGTCAACGCCACGATTGAGGCGCTCTCAGGGCAGCGCGCGATCTCCGAGAACGTGCTCGACATCGTGGGACGCATCGAGGCGTCCGCGCGATCGGCCATGGAGACGGGCCTGCCGCGCAAGCAGCAGGTCGCGCTCGCCGTGCGGTCGAACATGCGCGCGAGCGTCGACCACTTGCGCCACGGCAGCCGGTTGCTCGAGCAACGCGTGTTAGGCGGCGAACTCTGGGTGGTGGGCGCGGAGTATTCGCTGGAGACCGGCCGCGTCGAGTTCTTCGACGCGGAATAGAGCACGCACGACTTATCGTGTCAGGCGCGCTGAACCTTGTGCCGAAAGCCCGCAACATCTTTGCGGCCGCGGTGTCAATGTCGTTAGATTGACCCCGCGGATCGACCGCTCAGGAGAAAAAACAGTCCATGACCGCCATCGTGGGCATCCTCGTCGTGCTCGTGTGCGTCATCGGCGGCTACGCCCTTGAGCACGGCCACATGGGCACGCTCTGGCAGCCCATCGAGCTGCTGATCATCTTCGGCGCGGCCATCGGCGCGTTGATCATCTCGAGCCCGCCCAAGGTCCTCAAGGCAACGGTCGGCGGCTTCAAGATCGTCTTCGCGACGCTGCACATCGACAAGGCGTTCTACCTAGAGCTCCTCGGCTGCATCAACGCGATCCTGTCCAAGATCCGTAAAGAGGGCCTGATCTCCATCGAGCAGGACGT
>Ga0209598_10001384_pt1 | contig 19878 bp, 16 predicted proteins | sample M_140807_EF_Meta_FD_187317 | JGI IMG/M metagenome (GOLD analysis project Ga0209598, IMG submission 187317) | Freshwater microbial communities from Lake Montjoie, Canada to study carbon cycling - M_140807_EF_MetaG (SPAdes) (version 2) | ecosystem: Environmental > Aquatic > Freshwater > Lake...
TAGCGTCAATGGATCGTAGAGGCGGAAGTGCGCCTGGTCTCCGAAAAACTCCGGACTGTCCTCAAATGGCCTGATTGTTGGGCTATGTGCGCCAGCGATTGAGAAAAGCTCAGGTCTCCGGTAGGCAATCTGCATCGCCCCATGAGCACCCATTGAGAGCCCGCCTATCGCGCGGCGCTCGCGGCGCGCATCGGTCCGGAAGTGTGTATCGACGTAAGGAACGACGTCTTCGGTGATGAAATCAGCCCACTGGGGACCACCATTTGCCTGGTTGGTCCAGTAGCCCTGTTGGCCGTCTGGGAGGACAACAATCATCGGTTCGATCATTCGCTGATCGATTAAGCGATCGAGATCCTCCGTAATGGCATAACCAAGCCATTCGTCCACCCCAAACCCTCCTGGCCCGCCCGCCCCGTGAAGGAGATAAAGAGTCGGTAGTTTGGAAACCGAGCTCTCGTATCCGGCGGGTGTCCACACCAGTAGTTGCTGACTGGACCCAAGGGCGCGGCTTTCAATCTGTTCGTAGTGCCATTCGCCGCGTCGCTTCGGCAAGACACCCTTGCCGTAGAGGGACTCGAGACGCTCGGTGGTGAACAAATCGTCGTAGTTGAGATACGTCATGCCCGACAGCGGTTCACCATCACCACTCGTGTCGGTGATGACGTTGGCGATGAGGTGAACGATCCGTGCCACGTCGCGAGATGGATCCTGGATGACCGAAACGGCACGGCTAAGCACGGTCCAGATCCCGCTCGGCTGGGGGTTGGATGCGTCGCCCGCCGGAACTGCGCTGCTCGCGGCAGTGCGCCCGGGAACGACTACCGGAACTGCAGCCGGCAGCGCCTGGATGCCACCAACCGCAAGTGGTCTTGCTACCGTTCCGTTGCCGTCCCCAGTGCCCTTCGCAGGCACTGGGGACGGTTGCCACGCATCACGGCGACGCACGTCTGGAGCGGTATCGTTATTGCCTGATGCCCGAGACGCGTCGGTTGGCGCCTTCTGGCCCCCAGAGACTCCGGCAGGCACGGGGGACGGCTGCCATGCATCGCGCCGGCGCCCCTCGGAAGTGAGTCCTTGGTCTAGCCCGCTAGCCGGACCGACCGGCGATGTGGATGCCACGCGTGGTGGCGAGGGGCCGTCCAAGCGCACGCCCATCCACCCCGCGGCGGACACCACCGAGAGGCAGATTACGCACAATGACGAGATGATCGAAGGGCGAGTCATGATCTAACCCAGATGGTACTGTCAAGGTCACCGCTGGTCGACACCGCTCCGTTTCAGTGCAGTTACATCGAAACGGGCAACCAGAGGCCGGAGATGGCCTTCCCTGTTTAAACGGAGCGACGAAGAGCGTGTCGCGATATGGCGGCAGGTATTTTCAGCGGCGAACGAAGCACCACCCGGTCGATCGCCTGCCAAAGATCAATCTCGATTGCCCGGGATGCCGGAATAGTTGGCCCGCATGTGGCGCAATTGGCAAAGGACCTGTTGGAACATTCATCCAGCGTTCAGCGGTCCACCAAGGACTCCCTCGACCGGACCCGGACCCAGCGGGGTACGTCACGTGCGTCCCGTGGCGATTTTCACAGGCAAGGGCACCCCAACCGCGTTGCGTCGGCATGGCGGCGTATCGCGGGAAATCTCATGAGATCTGTCTATCGAGTGCACAGGGGATTACGGCAAGACGGGACGGGTTGAGGTCGGTGCGCGGTACAACGCCCGAGTCAGCACCTATTAGATGATGCACGGACGTGGCGCCGTCCGATCTGGGCCACGCCTGGCCGACGCGGAAGCGATGTCACTGTGTGAAATCGCGTTCCGAGGGCACTTCGACCCGGATCACTTCGAAGGAACCCACGGGTGACGTTGAGCAGTAGTACCCGGTGATCGAAAAATAAGAACAATCACCCAAGAACTGGAGAGACCAGAGATGGCGGCAGACCAGACCCTAGTCCTGATCGCCGACACGCATATCCAGCCGGAACTTGATGACCGCTTGGACGGCGAGGACACGTTTGCAAACCTCAAGGCTGTCCTTGCCCGCATTGCCGCAAGTCGAATCAGGCCGGATGGGTTCATCTTCGCGGGTGACCTGGCGAACGATGGCGAACCAGGGAGCTACCAGAGATTGGCCGTCGTCGTAGAGGAACTTCAAGAGGCGTATGGCGTTCCGGTCGCGTTGACACTAGGCAACCACGACGCGCGCGAAGCGTTTCGCAATGACCTGCTCAAACGCCCGTCATTGACAGAACTGCACAACGACATCGTCACCGTCGGTCCGCTACGCATCATAGTGCTCGACACCCTTGTTCCCGGCAGGCCATACGGGAGTCTCGGACACGACCAACTTGGTTGGCTCAAGCTGCAACTCGGGACGCGTGCCGAGGCAGGGACCATCGTGGTGATGCACCATCCTCCGACCCGAGGTGGTGTGGATGCGTTGAACCAAATTCTCCTGTTAGATACTGAGGAATTCCACGATACGATCAACGGAACTGACGTCATCGGCATCCTCGCAGGCCACCTCCACCATCCAACCGCCGGGGTCTTCGCCGGAGTGCCGGTCTGGTCCGGACCGGCGGTTGCGTATGCCCTCGATCCATGTTGGCCAGCAGAGGCGTTTCGGTCAGTCACCGGTAGCGGGTTTTCGGTCATCAACATCCGTGACCGAACAATGGTCGCGAGCGCGGTCATGATGCCGGGAACACAAAGCGAGATTGCCGTAACCCCGGTCACCCCATCACTGATCGAACGCTGGCTCAGGCCCCCATCGTTCTGAAAACCCTTGGGGGAGGCGAGTAGGACCTTCCGTACACTCCACGCCATGCCCGACCCGCCCTCATCTGCCCACGGGAGTTCCAGGTCCCCCGTGGCGCGGACCCTGATGATCCAGGGCACCGCGTCCAATGTCGGAAAGTCGCTTCTGGTCAGCGCGCTTTGCAGGATCTTCCACGACGACGGATTCCGGGTCGCGCCATTCAAGTCCCAGAACATGTCGCTCAATTCCTACGTCGATGCAGACGGGGGCGAGATGGGCCGGGCACAGGTGGTCCAGGCGATGGCTGCGGGTATTCCGCCACACTCCGACATGAACCCGATTCTGCTCAAGCCCGAAGCCGACTTCCGTTCCCAAGTGATCGTCGAGGGTCGTGTCTGGGGACGGATGGGGTTCGGTGAATACCGGTCCCGACGGGACGAGTTGATTGGAATCGTCAGCGGCAGCCTTGCACGCCTGCGGGCGCAACATGACGTCGTGGTGATCGAGGGCGCGGGAAGTCCTGCTGAGATCAATCTCAATGATGGGGAACTGGTCAACATGTCGATTGCCAGGATGGCCAATGCACCGGTGATCCTCGTCGGCGACATCGACCGAGGCGGCGTCTTCGCACATCTGGTAGGAACACTAGAGTTGCTTGAACCAGATGAGCGCGTACGCGTTCGAGGGGTGGTCATCAACAAGTTCAGAGGTGACGCGACCCTACTGCGCCCGGGACTTGACTGGTTCGAAGCGAGGACCGGGGTACCGGTTGTGGGCGTCATGCCGTACTTGCATGACCTCTCGATCCCTGATGAGGATTCGGTCGCGCTCGAAGACCGGGTAGGCAAGGCCTCGATATCGCTAGGTGATGCCCGCTTATTGGGTGTGGCGTCGACGACAATCCTCGATATCGCGGCAATCGCTCTGCCCCACGTGTCGAACGCTGATGACCTCGATCCTCTAAATCGCGAGGAAGGTGTGCGTGTTCGCTGGGTTGATCGAGCAGTCGATTTGGGATCGCCAGACCTGATCGTCATCCCGGGAACAAAGACGACCATCGCCGCCTTGGAATGGTTGAAGTCGTCAGGACTGGCGGGACGAATCACCGATCTCGTCCACCCAAAGAATGCAGGGGGAGTAGGGACACCAATCATCGGGATCTGCGGCGGTTTCCAGATCCTTGGTGACGCGGTCGAGGACAATCACGGCGTCGAGGCGCCGGCCGGGATGCGGATTACGGGCCTTGGATTGCTGGGAGTAACCACGACATTTGCTCGCGTGAAGACGACCTGCCTCGTCCGCGCGCAGGTCCGAGACCCGCGGGGGCTTCTTTCAGGGGTCCGCGGGGCAGAACTAACCGGCTATGAAATCCACATGGGACACACGATTCGGACCAGTACGAACAACAATCCTCCGGTACCGCATCCATTCACGATTGCCTCGCGTGAGGGCCGGATACCCTCAGACCCGGACCAGACCGGCGAGGGGTGTCTCGACGAAACCGGTTGGATCCTCGGGACATACATGCATGGCCTTTTTGACACCGGCCAAGTGCGCCGGGCAATCCTGACGTCCGTCTTGCGGCTCCGGTCTGAAACCGTTGGACCACCTGAATCGTGGGGGACAAGTTCAGGCATCGAAGGCGAACTTGATCGGCTCGGAAACGTTGCGCGGGCCAGTCTGGATATCTCCCGAATCAGGGAAATCGCCGGGTTCTAGACGCCAACAACCTTCACGGCCACCTCGCGGGTCTGAGGCCCGTCAAGCTCAACCATGAAAACCCTCTGCCAACGACCCAGCATCATCATCCCATCGGTCACAGGGATATGTTCGCTAGCGCCGATAAACAGGCCACGGCAGTGCGAATGACCGTTTACACGCTCACCGGGAGTCAGATTAACGGTACGAACCGAGAAATCATCGTGATGATAGAAGGCATCGCGTGGAACCAAGCGCTCAAGCAACAGGCCTAAATCCTGCAAAAGCAGAGGCTCGTGCTCGTTGATATGGATGCGCGAAGTCGTATGTCGTGAGTAAACCACGACAAACCCATCCGAAACTCCGGACGAAGCAACCGCTTGCGCCACCTCATCGGTGATGTCGACAAACTGGGTGTGCTTGGAAGACCGAACGGGTATTGTCCGGGTCAGCGTGCGCATCATCCCATGGGAAATCTTGTCTGATGAGGCGACAGAAGAGGATTCGTTGCCATCGCTGTGGCCGTTAGCCTGGCCACTCAATGACACTGATTTGATTGGAGGACGAGTTGCAATGCCCACTTGACTACCCCGAATGCCTGTCCGTCAAGACTGGCAGGATCGCGACAAGGTTGTACAGAACATCCAAGTGTTTTGAACCCGCATTGCACTCGGAAGCAAGGCCGGAAACACACAGCGCTTCGAGGCCTACGGCCATAGTGTCTTGGAACGCTGCAGAAGTCAAACGGAAGGCAAAAACCGACCGCGTCGCCTGCAATGCTCCCAGCGCTCTGCTTGATTGAACTGTACGCATCCGGTTTTCGTCGACGCAATGCACCGCATGCATCACGAGGGCATTCGCGGCCCCTGTAGTATGGTTGTAACGCAAGGGACGGCCAGTCCGGCGACGCTGTCCAACGGTCCACGGGAGAGGTGGCGCCCAAGTGGCAGATCGAGACGAAGTCCAGACGGCACGCTGGCAGGCCATCCGGGAACAGGTCGGGATGCACCTCCGGGGCCTCCGCCTCCAATCCGGTGCGACGAGTCAGGCACGCCTGTCCACTGACTTGGAAGCCCTTGGGTACCGCATGACCCAAAGCATGGTCTCACGGTACGAGCAAGGCATCCTGGATGCACCTCTTTCGCTCGAACGCCTCGCGGGTTGGGCGTTGTGTTGTCAAGGGCTATCGGCACCGATGTTCATGGACCTCATGTCGCTCGTCGGGTTCAGCTTGCCGTGGTCAATCGGCGACCTCCAGCGGTTTGACCAGTTGCTCGTGCGGTACCGCGCACTTCCGCTACCCGACCAAATCGTGTTTCGGCGAAGCCTACTCTGGCATGTCCTCGGACTGAGTGTGACGACCAAAGATGATGGCAGTGGCGGGGAACCTTGCTACCGGAGCGTAAACGACAGCCGACGACCCGCGGGAGCCTCAGTGCGAGCGTCGGGATGAGTGTGGTGATGCTCCCGCCAGGCCAACTCGCCCGGTTGATTTCCGACCGGTTGAGACATGCTCGGTCGCACACGGGCGGTCGTGCGGGCAAGGCTTCAGAAATTGCATGGATTGTCCAGCGATCACTTGAAGAAGGCGGCGTGCACTGCGAAACGACGCCTTCAATGGAGGACCTCAAAGGGTTCCTGATCGCTTCGCCCCGGGGCGCGGAGATCACCGTTTCCGAACGGTTATCCGATGACGAGCGTCTTGACCTGTTTGCCAACCTTCTTGCCCGTGCAATGGTTGAGAATCTGGATGTCCGCGCCCGGAGTGTTCTAAAGCCAATCTGGTCGGCGGCGTTCGGTCCAACTCCGACATCCGCAGGCACCGCAAGGGCATTCACGAGCCACCTCGCCTACGTGGATGGACGCGCCCCTCGGGACGAGTCGCGGACAGCACGGCGAAACGAGGCGGTCGCCGCGGTCCTTACTCAGGCGATCCTTGATGGACACTTGGAACTGGCGCCTAGGTATGCGTTCGGTTTAGAGAGCGAGACACAGCGCCGACCGGGTCTCCGTCCGGCTTTCGGCAGACTTGTTCTCGAGTTGTGTCATCGCTTCAGTCTGGCCCTCTTCTGGCGTTCATCGCGTTATCAGAGATTGCGCGCCAACCGTCAAGTGACGGAAGTCGCGTCCCACATTGAAGGGATGCTGCGCCGGGCATACGCGGTCTGACAGGGCTGCTCAATCCTGAACCTGCATCGTTGCTCATCTCTAGTGGGTTGACTGCGCTGACCAAATCCGAACCCGCGACGATCTCAGGATAAGTCGAATTCTGGTCATGACCGCGCCCCAATTGCCGTGCAGACAACCGCGTATCCTTTGCGCGGAGGTGCAACCATGTCAACACCAACGCACCAGACTGGCAGCCGCACCCCCAATCGGTTGATCCACGAGACGAGTCCATACCTGCTTCAACACGCGTACAACCCCGTTGATTGGTACCCGTGGGGGGAAGCCGCACTCGCGCTGGCAAGGCAGTCAGACAGGCCAATCATGTTGTCGATTGGTTACTCGGCATGCCATTGGTGCCACGTGATGGAACGCGAGTCGTTCGAGGACGATGCCACCGCACGCCTGATGAACTCACTCTACGTGAACATAAAGGTGGACCGTGAGGAACGCCCCGACCTTGACAGCGTCTACATGCAGGCGGTGCAGTCACTAACCGGTCATGGCGGTTGGCCAATGACCGTGTTCCTCCTGCCCGATGGCACGCCATTCTATGGCGGGACCTACTTCCCGCCCGAACGACGCCACGGCATGCCAGCTTTCCGGGACGTGCTGACGTCTGTCGCGAACGCTTACCGAACCCAACGGGCTGACGTGCTTCAAAGCGGAAAGCAGCTCCGTGAGATGATTGCACCGGCGAACCTTGCGCCCGCAGATGCGTCAGGTCTCTCGCTTGATGTTCTTCGCGCCGCCGAAAGTGCATACGCGAAAACGTTCGACGACGTTGAAGGTGGGTTCGGACGTGCGCCAAAGTTCCCGCAGCCTGCCAACCTTGAGGCCTTGCTTCGCATCTGGCGCCATACCGCAAACCCCGCGACCCTCCAGATGGCAACGCTCACCCTTGACCGAATGGCACAAGGGGGGATGTACGACCACCTCGGCGGAGGGTTCCACCGGTATTCGGTAGATGCGGTGTGGCTTGTGCCGCACTTTGAAAAGATGCTCTACGACAATGCCCAGTTGGCCCGGGTCTATCTCGCCTCATGGCAGGCAACAGGGAACGCCTTCCACCGAGATGTCTGCCGCGAAATCCTCGATTACGTCCTCCGGGAAATGACCGCCCCAGACGGCGGGTTCCACGCCACTCAGGACGCCGACTCCGAGGGTATCGAGGGCAAGTTCTTCGTGTGGACGCCGGCGGAAGTTGCAGAGGTCGTCGGCGAAGAAGACGCACGCGTCGTCTGTGCCTGGTTCGATGTCACGGATCGTGGAAACTTCGAACACAAGAATATTCTGCATACCGCTCGTGATCGGGAAGTCGTTGCGAAGGAACTCGGCATCACCGTCGCCCAACTTGACAGCACAATCACTCGTGTTCGCGAAACCCTCTATCAGGCTCGAGAATCCCGCGTGAAACCTTCCCGCGACGACAAGGTCATCGTGGCATGGAATGGCTTGATGATCCGGGCCTTCGCCGAGGCCGGCGCAATCCTTGAAGACGCCGGCTATCTGGACGCAGCGCGACACGCCTCCGAGTTCATCCTCAACACGATGGCGTCCGCAGGGGACGAAACCGATCCATCGGGAGAGTTCCGGCTTCACCGCACGTTCAAGGATGCGCAATCGCGCGTGAATGCCTTCCTCGAGGACTATGCATGCCTCGGCGCAGGCCTGCTTGCCCTATACGAGGCCACGGGTGAGGTTCGCTGGTTCCTTGCGTCGCAAGCCTGTGCCTCAACGATCATGAAACACTTTCGTGACACCGAACATGGTGGGTTCTTTGACACCAGCGACTTTCACGAAACACTAGTAACCCGTCCGAAAGACCTTTACGACAATGCCGTCCCTTCGGGGTCATCAGTCGCGTGCGAACTGGTCCTCCGCCTAGCTGCGTTTACGGGCGATGACACCGACGCCGCCGTCCCACGGGATCTTCTAGCCCGCCTCGCCAAGCCTATGACCACTCACCCAGGGGCTTTCGGGCATCTCCTCTGCGCACTGGACTTCGCCGTGGCAAAGCCGGTTCAGGTAGCGATCATCGGAACGGACGACGACCCCGGCGCAACGTCCCTGATCCGGGAAGTCCATCGCGTGTACTGCCCAAACAGGATCATCGGGATCGCACGCGGAGACATGGACGTCGTGATCGCAGCCGAAATCGTGCCTTTGCTTGCGGAGCGCATCGCAATTGCTGATCGTCCTACGGCATACGTGTGCGAACAGTTCTCGTGTCAGTTGCCGACCAACGACCCATCGGTGCTTGCCAGTCAACTTGCCAGGTAAAACCGGTTTCCCCTCACTGGAGAAGTGAGGGGAAACCGTGTTCTAGTCCTCGGCCACAGACAGCATGTCTTCTTGCTGTTGCAGGGCAATTCGCGCGGCGTCCTTCTCACGGGTGCCCGGGGCCGCCCGCACCGCATATCGGGCAGCAATCCGCCCGAGCTTCTCATGCTGAGAGATGATTTTCCTTTGTGCTGCCCGCGCTGTCTCCGCCTTCGGCATCAGTGCCGGAACGTCCCATTCCTTCCACAACTTGTCGACGACAAGATTGAAGTAGTGGTCCGGGCCATAGACACCCTGACGCGCCAAGATCGCTGAACGGGTTGCGTAATCCTTCATCCCGGCACCCGGCATCGCGAATTCAAGCATGATCTTGACGAGAGGCTCGACGTAATCTGGCTCGACTTCAAGATGTGCCTTCACCGCATCTCGATAGAACGCCATGTGAAGGACTTCGTCACGTGCAAGGCGTCGCAGGGCTCGCGCCAGCAGCGGATCCTCGTCCTGGCAGAAATGCGCAACGCGGAGGTAGAAAACCTGCGTGGCCAACTCCTGCATTGCGGTGTAGGCAATCGCCTGGAAATGATCCTCGATGTGAGGCTCCCACCCAACCCGGACGATCTGCTTACGCAGTCTCGAACGCTCGCGGTGATCGCCGTTGTCTCCAAGAAGTAGATAGGTCTCAAGCAGCAAACCATGCTGGTCTTCCTCGGAAGTCCAGTCGTGGATGAACTCCTGCATTGGAGCAAGAGAACCCTTGAATATCTGGGTCAAGCCACTTGTAAACCAAGGAAGGTTGACCTCGGTGAAGAGCGCGGTCTCGACTGCCAGATATACCGTCGGGGACAGTTTCGGCAAGAAGTCTGGATTGGCACGCAATTCCTTGAGCGGAAGGAACTCGTGGTACGCCCAGTCGACCTTGGCGGTCCGCTCGCGATGGCGCTCCAAGAGCTCGCGCATCTTCGGTTCGAGTGACGGGATCAGGTTTGCTGACGTCAAGGGTCGATCCTTAATGTGGCAGATACCGCCACGAAGCGACGGTTTCCGGGTGCCGGCAAGCGTGGAACCAATCCCCGCCCCACCCCCAAGTGTCTCGATGTGATTTGCATACCCCACGGCCTTGCCGAGAAGTGTCACCGCAGTGCGAACCGTGGATTGCAGTAGGTTAACGAATCCGCGATAGAAAGCGTGTCAGGGTTTAACCCGACGGGCCCCAGTTGTTCGGACCTGAGAGACTTGCACAACCCTCCAAACGGGTCAGGGTGCCACGACCATGCCCGGGATCATGCCCGCAGCCTTGCCTCCATCAATAGGGATCGCAGTCCCGGTGATGTTCCTCGCGCTATCTGAACAGAGAAACACCACGAGCTCGGCCACTTCGTCTGCGGTGCCGATCCGCTTTAGCGCGGTCTGACCGGCTACGTTGCGGTCGAATGCGGCTGCATCAGGGGCGTTTTCCCGCATGGCGCCGATCATTGGCGTTTCTATCGGCCCGGGACAAATCGCATTGACACGGATGCCCTGAGGCCCATGGCCGAGGGCGAGGCTTCGGGTCAAGCCAATGATGCCGTGCTTGCTGGCGCAGTAGACCGGATCGCCAGGTCGTCCAATGATCCCTGCATTGGACGCGTTGTTGACGATGGCACCTCCGCCGACCCGGGCCAGATGCGGTATCGCAAACTTGCACCCCAGAAACACCGACTTTAGGTTGGTGTCGATGGTCGCATCCCACTCTTCTTCAGTGACATCGGGCACCATCCGTACGAGGTTGACCCCGACGTTGTTGAAAAGTGCGTCGAGATGCCCATGAGCATCCACGGCTGCCTGGATAAGCCGCGCAACATCGCTTCCCGACCGTACATCGGTTGCCAGGAAGTCCATGGTCTCGCCAGTAGCGTCCCTGATTAGCCTGACGGTTTCGAGCCCGCCCGCATCATCTTGGTCACCGCCAAACACATGCGCACCCTCGCGCGCGAATGCAAGCGCGGTTGCGCGCCCGATCCCGGAAGCAACCCCGGTAATGACCGAGACCTTCCCCGCAAGCCTTCCCATCCGCTGTGCGGCCACTGCCATGCGTTTCGCCTCCGATCAATCTCAAGATAGGAGATGTGATGCGCGTGAGGCGAATGGTAGGCGCGGGCGGTACCATCGCGGCGGAGGTGCTCTACGATGGCTGACACGCGTCCGGTGGTGTTCTGTTCATGGGGGTTCCCGGAAGCTGGGATTTCGTTGCTCAGGGAACACTTCAACGTACACGTGTGGGATGGGCCGGATGGCGCACCACGCGAAGTCCTGCTCAGGGAGTTGGCAGATGGCGCGGCGGCCGTTCTGGCCCTGCCTCCATCGGACCGTCTGAACCCTGAAGCGATGGCGATCGCGCCTAACCTCAAAGTCATCTCAGGTTTCGGCGTCGGCTTTGACTACGTTGACGTCGCCGAGGCAACCAAGCGAGGCATCGCGGTCTGCAACACACCCGGAACCTTGACCGAGACAACCGCCGACCAGGCATGGGCACTCATGCTGGGAATGGCACGCCATGTCCCCAAGGGAGACCGGTACGTGCGTTCTGGCGAATGGAAGAAGTACGAACCGGCGTTGTTGCTCGGAACGGACATCCACGGTGCAACTCTCGGGGTCATCGGCATGGGCGCGATTGGGACCGCTGTGGCGCGTCGAGGGAAGGGCTTCGGCATGCGCATCCTGTATTCGGGACGCACCCGACGACCGGAAGCCGAGGCGGAAACTGGTGCGACATACGTGCCGATGGATGAGCTACTTGCCCAATCGGACTTCGTGAGCATCAACTGTGCGCTGAATGCGGAAACACGCGGATTGATTGGTTCCCGTGAACTGGGGCTGATGAAGCGGACCGCAATCCTGGTCAACAGCGCGCGCGGAGCAATTGTCAAGCAGGCCGAACTGGCGGCGGCTCTCAATTCAGGGACGATTGCCGGGGCGGCAATTGATGTGTTCGAGGTTGAACCGATTGCACCGGATGATGCACTGCTCGCGTGCGATAACGCAGTGTTCGCACCGCATCTCGGGAGTGCCACGTTCGCAACGCGGTCAAAGATGTCGCGACTTGCCTGCGAGAACATCACCGCCGTCCTTCACGGGCATCGTCCACCATTTTTGGTAAACCCGGATGTGTGGAAGCACTAGGCCGGGACGGTCTTTTGCCGAGGGAGCCAGACGGAAAGAACCGGATGGCTCATAGCCCGTCAGCGCCGAGTTCCACCCCGACATGGTCACGGCAACACGAATATCGATGAGAAAATCTTGGTGCGTGAAGGCGTGTGCGTTCAGGGTGGATTTCGCGAACTTCTGTGAAGTTCCCCGTCGACCCCACCCGAGAGGTGTGACTCGCTTGGCAACTTCACTCAAGCAAGCATCACGTCCTGACCCACGTTGAAAAGATTGGCTTGCAGTTTTTGATATTGTTTCTCTTTAGGTTTACGTAAACAAAAGAGTTATTACATCATGACAAAATACTTGATTTCGTTTCCTGGTTCGGCGATGAATCACATTCCACCGGAGGACTTTCCCGCCGTTTCCGAGGCATCGCATGAAGTAGTGCGTGAAGCCAAGCGGGCCGGCGTCTGGATCTTCGGTGGAGGGATCAACGAGGACGTGCCGTCGATCATGGTGTCTAGTGATTGCAGTGTCTCTTCAGAGACATATCCTCAAACGAGAGAATTTGATGGTGGGTTTACCGTTCTTGAAGTCGCTACAAGGGAAGAAGCGATACAGTGGGCGGCGAAGATAGCCGTCGGGTGCCGATGCCCACAAGAATTGAGAGAGTTTCAGTACGATCCGGAATCAATATGATATCGGGTTGATGCTGTGATTTTTCATTTTAATTTATAATATACTTTACATATATTTGTAACGCGAGGAGACCGTTTTCGGCATGCTTCCGGTTGATGCACTTTCCCCGCTTGATGGTCGCTACGCATCGCAACTCGCCGACGTGTCGTCGGCATTTTCTGAAGCTGCGCTCATCAGGGCACGGGTTCGTGTGGAAGTGGAGTGGCTCATCTGCCTGGCCTCGCACACGGCAATACCAGGAACCGCGCCCTTCACCACGGGGGAAACAGCGTCGCTTCGCGAGATTGTCAATCAGTTCAACGGCACCGACGCTGAACGCGTGAAAGCGATTGAGGCTCGCACACGGCACGATGTGAAGGCCGTCGAGTACTACCTCGCCGAGCATCTCGCGAGCCTCGGGTTGGCCGACAGGGTCCCGTTCCTTCATTTCGCACTCACTTCAGAGGACGTGAATAACCTTTCCCATGCACTGCTCATGGCAAATGGTGTCCGGGGCGCATGGCGGTCGCGTGCGACCGCTCTCATCGAGACAACGAGGGATCTGGCCGTCGCGACCCGTTCGGCGCCACTTCTTGCACTGACCCACGGACAACCGGCCACGCCAACGACTCTCGGCAAGGAACTTGCGGTCTTCGTCGCCAGATGGGAGAGGCAACTCGCCCACATCGACCGACAGGAGTACCTGGGCAAGTGCAACGGCGCGACCGGGACCTTCGGCGCACACCTGATTGCATATCCTGACGCACCGTGGGAAGAAATCTCACGCGGATTTGTCGAAGGCCTCGGTCTGACGTATGCGCCACTCACGACACAAATCGAGCCGCATGATTGGATTGCGGAGACATGCCATGGTCTGATCCGGTTCGGTCAGGTCACGCTCGACTTCGCGCGAGACATGTGGACGTACATTTCCCGTGGGGTCCTCCGGCAGCGGACCGTTGCAGGCGAAGTCGGATCGTCGACCATGCCCCACAAGGTCAACCCGATTGACTTCGAGAATGCCGAGGCAAACCTCGGTCTCGCGTCGGCACTCCTCGATCACTTGGCACTGAAACTCACCGTGTCGCGGCTGCAACGCGACTTGTCGGACTCGAGTGCACTGCGGAATCTCGGATCAGCAATAGGGTATTCGGCTGTTGCGCTGGCTTCGGCAACGCGAGGTCTTGGCCGGGTCGCGCCAGATCACGACGCAATGATGCGGGAACTTGATGACCATTGGGAAGTCCTCGCAGAGGCAATCCAGACGGTGTTGCGCGCCCACGGCATCACCGAGGCGTACGAGCAAATGAAACTCCTGACCCGTGGCACCCGCGTCGAGCCCAATGAGCTGCGTGACGTGATCGCATCGCTTCCATTGCCAGATGACGCGCGAACACGCCTGCTCGAACTGGCACCCGCCACCTACATTGGCATGGCAGATGATCTGGTACGCCACGTCATCAAGTAGCCTCGAGGTCGCCTGCCGAACTCGAAACTCGAATCACCGGCAGACTGCCACGTTTACCCGTGTCGTTCCGGGGGTAATACCTTGGGTCTCGACGTAAACGGGCAGGCTCGCTCGTGCCGGATCACGCGTGCATGAGGCGAGAGCGTATTGCGTCAGCGAGAAGCGCGGTTGCGACCGGGTTAGGTCGATCATGAGGGATGACGATGTCGGCCTGTCGGCGCTGCCAATCAGTGTAGTGCTGATTATTCGGCTGTACGTCGCGTAGAAACCATTCAAGCGACTGCTCGATGGTCCGGCCTGACGTAGTGGTATCTCGCTTGATGCGTCGCAGGACCCGTTCCTCAACGTCACAATCAAGGAAGACTTTCACATCGAATAGTGCCTGGACTGGCGCATCGACGAAGAGAAGATGCCCCTCGGCGATCACAAGCCGCGTTGGACCAATCTCGCGAATATCCGGCGCACGCTGAGCCAAGCCGGTGCCCCGTCCAGGAAATGGTGTGGACGTGCCCTGCTTGAGAAGCGTCAGAGCCTCGCGCAGGGCTGGCCACGCAATCGCATCGGGACGGTTCGCGGTCCGCGCCGCCGGACGCGCATCCTCAGGCAAGTGAAGGTAATCCTGGAAGTACTCATCCTGACGGATCAGAACCGGTTCGAGACCCGGGTCGCTTGCGCGCAATGTCTCGATCAGGGCACGCGCAAACGTGGTCTTTCCAGACGAAGTGCCCCCACAGATCCCGACAACCAAGGCGGTGCCACCACGAGGGCGAGTCCAGGTTTCACAAACTTCCCCACGTACCGATGGCGGCGGAGGCAACAGGCCATCGGCTTCAGACATAGTTCACTCCGTACCAGAGCGCAGGGAGTGGCAGCGCCGGCGCCAATTCGGCAGCGAGGGACCGGTCGCCATCCGGTTCTGGATGAGTGTCTCCGGGGTCGCCGAACAACCAGGGACCGAGTGCCGCGTGATCGGCCAGCCGGATTGTCCGGCTTCCATCGCCGATGGTGAACCCTCCTCGCGCGTTCCCAGCACGTTCGTCAGCCTCGAAGACTAATCTGGACGCCGAGTCGTGACCAATACGTCCCGCAATCAGTGGGCGAACCTTCTCCATCAGACCCGGGAAGTCAATGACACGGATCGTTCCCGATGACGGTTCCGGAACCCCTTGCAAGCCCGCATGACGAAGTACCCTGACCAAATCCGCATCGTGACCACCGACGTGGACTTCTGCGCGGCCGGCACCATACTGGTCTATCAGTGCAGACAATGCATGCGCGACGGCATCCCGAGACCCGGCGTGTTCCACGACGCGCACGAACAGGACGTCCCCATCCTTTCGGTTTCGGACCCGGTCCGGGCGGTGAACAATGACATACGCAACCGTGCCGGAGCCATCTGAAACCCCCCAGAAGTCCGACGGCGTATTCATCACAATCCCGCAATCGAACGCCCGTTCCCAGTCATCTCGGGGCCGAACGAAACGGACCGCCTCACGTTCATGGATGGCACCGAGTGCCGGAATGTCATGTGCGGTCAGCGGCACAAGCGTGAAGCCCGGCCTGGTAACCGCGCCGCGACTGGCGGCATTTCCAGCCTCAAGAGTGAACCGGTGATCGGCACCTACTTCCCGACATCCAACCCGCGTATATAACCCTCGACCACCCGAGATCATCATGAGGTCGACCCCGGAGGCGGACGCATGATCGAAAGCATCCTGGACGCAAACTGAACCCAACCCCCGCCCACGCGCCTCTGGTGCGGTCGCGACGGCACCAATGCACGCGACGTTAATGACCACTCCAAGGAGGACCGCCGGACGGATAGTGAACCCAACATGCGTGACTAACTGGCCACCTTCGCGGATGACGCGCAAGTTCGTCCGGTTCGAGGCGTTGAACAATTGCGGGTAGTCGTGGAACATCTCGGGACGAAAGACGGTGGAGACAAGATGGTCGAGCAGGGGCCATTCATCACTACCAAGCGCTCGGGGTCCATCTGGAGGGGTAGTCGGTTCGGCAACCACAGTCAGTCATCCTTCCTCGCGCGCCGATGATACTCGCGACCATGCGCGCGCCTGCCTCTCCCCCTACTCCGCCGATTCCATGGGGTCAACCTGTCCCGGCACTTCTCCAGTGTGGCCGGCGCCCATCGGAATGTGACGTGGGGGTCCAATCACGTCCGTTGGGGAGCCACATTGGCCGGACGCGAATGTCGACGTTGGCCAGACGACCACCACCAGAGCATGCGGGAGAGTAAATCCACGCACGACCTCCAGAAGAAATCCTCTGCACTCCCACGGGCCTGATCCCCAAGCTACCTGAGGTGCTGGCGCAGTGCGTCTCCGATGGCGACGGCCTCACCGTCATGAAGGTTCTGAGGATTCACGTACACGCCATGGTCGCCGGCATCGCTGAGTTCAATGGATGGTGAACCAGCCCGCAAGCGCACCTGCAAGTCATTTCTTGAAAGTCGGGACTCGTCAGTGAGGGTGACTTCAGCCCGTGCCAATGGCTGCCCGGCCTCATTGGGCCATGTGCGGACCGCGGTTACGCCCGGTAGACCTTGCACCGCGTCCACGATGGTCTTCACATCGGCTTCGTACTTGCGGACAAGCGCAACGTGATCAAGGCCCAGGTACCACTCGACGGCCGCCACCATCCCGCAGAGTTCTTCCTTGCCCACCTTCATGGGCCGCCCGATGAGCGCATTCGGATTGCCTTGGCGCCCGACCGCGTCGATCAGGTCGCGTCGGCCAAGGATGAGGCCAGCCGACTGCGGGCCGCAAAGGCCCTTCCCGCCGGAGAAGATCGCAAGGTCGGCACCGAGGCCTAGGACAGATTGCGGGGCGTCTCCGGTCACACCGGCCGAATGGAGAGCGCGCGCCCATAGGGCAGGGCCGCCGTGACCGCTGAAGTGCCACAGGTTTTCCACGGCGGGGATCTGGGCGGCGGCATCAACAATCACTGGCACACCGTGGGCGTGCGCCAATTCGATCACCTTTTCCAGCGGGAGTGCTCCCGGTGCGTGTGGCGAACCTGCGATGTACAACACCGCCGCCGTGGCATCGTTGAGGACAAACTCCAGATCGTTGGTCGTTGTCACTGCACCGTGCGCCGCGGCCTGCCGCGAAGGACCGATCTCCACAATCTCGACACCTGTCGAACGGACGGCAAAGTCGTACCCAATCCTCTGGCAACGATGCATGACCACACGCGTGGGTGCCCCAGCGATACGTTCCGGGCGAGGCAGCGAGGCCATGATCTCCGGGTCGTCACCGCTTATGCAGGCAGCAGTCGCAAGCACCAATCCGGCAGCTGCACCTGAACAGACATACGCGGCATCGTTGCGCGTCAGTTCGGCGATGCGTCGTCCAACCGCCGTCTGCAACTGATCAAGCGGTACGTAGGCAGACGCAGCGTCACGCATCGCATCCAATACTGGGGGAGGCATCAGCGAACCGCCAAGCTTGGTGACGGTGCCAATACCATTGATTACCGGCGAGACGCCGAGGCGGCTGATCAAGGAACCAGCAGGATGTTTCGCAACCACGATCACATTTCCTTCGAGCGGCGATGATACCCGCGTGTCGAACTGCACGCGCGGGACACGCCTCTTCGCCGGCGTGCCTGCATGGATCGAAGCGCCCACGGCCTCCGACCAACGGGTGGGCGCACCGATTCAATTGCAGACCAGGACCCTCTTAGCTGGCCAAGCCAGCGCCGACCTATGAAAACGCTCGGACGGGGAGAAACGCAAACTGAGGCCCTAAGGTGTCGAAGGCCGGGCGAGGACACCGGCATCGTCCATCACGTGTGACGACCAGTCATCCCGGCGTGCCTCAAGCTGGGCGATCATCCCGGTTTCATCTACTCCGGACTCGATCAGGAGGCGTGCTTCGGCGAGGACGCGTTCACGGTGCCGCTGATGCGCTTCGCGATGTGCCGTTCGCGTCGACCGTGCGATCAATCGGCGCGCTGCATCCTCTTCGCCTGAGGCAGAGAGCTGGTCGGAACCGTCGGAGGCCAGCAACTCGGCAACTTCATCAACCAGAGACGCCCCATCACCACCTGTCCCGTCTCGCCGTACTTCCTCGAACCGCTGCGCCCACGTCGCGTAGGGAACGGGAAAGGCAAGCAGTGTGGCCTCGGCGTCCCATCGAGCGCGACGTGCCTCGAGCGCCGTGGAAATCGCCTCGATCAGGGCCTCAGACGTGCCAGAGTGGCGGGTGGCGACTTGTCTCAGCACCGAGACCACATCACGCGGGTTCCCGGATGCATCCAGGTGTTCAGTAGGCGGGAGGAAAAGACGCCGGCTGATGGCCAAGAGTGCGCCTCGCAAGCCGTTTCCAACCCGCCAGCAGCGTTCGGCGACGGCGATGTCGACGGCGTCAAGGTCAATTCCATCACATTTGGCGACAATCGCCGCCTCAGGCCACCCAGCAAGACCACCCAGAAAGTCGCGCGCAGCGATTGGCTCCAAATGTGCCTGAAAGCCGAGCGACGCACCCGCGTCCAGTGCGCCGGAAGGTTCGTCACGCCGGCGGCTCCTGTACAACAGCCTTGGCGGCGGACGGCCACTTCGACGACGCTGTTCAACTTCCTCGAGAAACCAGCGGTTGAACCCGGAATCTGGCGCGACGAACAACCCCTCAGTGATCGCTACGGTGTCCCAATCAGCGGCAAGCGCCAATCGAATGGCTTCAACGGCCATTCCACTTCCTTCACCAGAAGCCGTCGCCTCGGCGAGGAGCGCATTCTCGACCGCAGGAAACCCGGAAGCGATGCGCCCGAAGCATGCCTGCAATCGCACCTGAGAAGTTTGAGCTCGATCGGCCGTGTCAAGGCTGACCTTCAGGTCTGTGGCCCGCAAGGCGAGTTTCGGACCTGACGACGTTGCAATCTGGCCGATCAGGAGCAAGTCGGGAGCAGATACCCCGGCTCGCTGGAGGATTTGGCCCGACTGCCCAGAGTCGAGGCAGAGAATGGAGACGACCTGCATTGACCGCCCACCGCCGGTGGGGACAGACCACGGAAGGCGTCTACGCAAAAGGTCGGGACCGACGACTTCCCATCGGTCACCGATATCCCGCGCGGCTGTCCCCCAATTGCCGATCCGGCGGCTGAAGTCTTCCGCGTCAGCGTTCGTAGGTGAGGACGTGCCGACGGCAATCAGCGGAATTGGAGCCGAGGGAGGGGGTGTCGGGATGCGCGGTCCACCGGGTTTCCGGCTTGATGGACCCTGATCGTTCACGCCCGGTAGAGAACCGGCGGCCGCCGCGGGTGAAACGGGCTCGTGGCCGTTCTGCATGGAAGGAGTATTGGTCATCAGTGACCATTTGTGCAGACATCCAAGTCTCCGTTTGCCGCCATGGCTTCAAAAGTGTTCGGCGAGAACAGGCGAAGAACCCGCGCCTTGTCATCACTCGTTCCATGTGAGACCTGAAATCATCAGCGGATGGCGGAGTTGATTCGACCGCAACATCACCAAGTAGATGCTCACCCGAGAGACTGCACGCGCGTCTGAACGGACTTACGCGGCACCATGATGCACACTCCGCATAGCGGGTGAAGGCTGGCGCGGACCACGGAGCAGCGCCGTGCTAACTCACCGTGAAGAACACGCACACGAGGCCCTCAATGTCGGCAACAACTGAACCGGAGAAGTCCCGCACCTTGTCCCACGTGCTCGTAACCGGAGGCG
>Ga0209598_10001385_pt1 | contig 19868 bp, 20 predicted proteins | sample M_140807_EF_Meta_FD_187317 | JGI IMG/M metagenome (GOLD analysis project Ga0209598, IMG submission 187317) | Freshwater microbial communities from Lake Montjoie, Canada to study carbon cycling - M_140807_EF_MetaG (SPAdes) (version 2) | ecosystem: Environmental > Aquatic > Freshwater > Lake...
CAGAAACTGAGCATCAGCTCCGGCTCCATCCTGTTCGTGAACGATGGTGGGCATGTGCCTTCCGACACGATGCTGGCCCAGATCTCCGCAGGCGCTCAGGTCAAGAAGAGCGTGGAGAAGGCCACCAAGGATGTGATCTGTGACCTGGCGGGTCAGGTGCGCTTCGAAGATGTGATTCAGCCTCGCGAGGTCACCGACCGCCAGGGCAACATCACCCACAAGGCTCAGCGCCTTGGCCGTCTCTGGGTGTTCAGCGGCGACGTGTACAACCTTCCCCCGAATGCCCAGCCGGTGGTACAGGGCAACAAACCGGTTCACACCGGCGATGTGCTTGCCGAGAGCCGGCTGTCCAGCGAATACGGCGGCGCGGTGCGGCTGCGCGAATCGGCCGGCGATTCACGCGAGGTGCAAATTGTCACCGCCAGCATCAACCTCAAGGACTGCAAACTGCAGGGTGAATCCACCCACAGCGGCGAGAACTGGTTCCTCGAAGAGAAGGATGGCAGTCGCTATCGGCTGATCACCCATCCCGGTACCAAGATCGGTGCCGGTGAGGTGATTGCCGAACTCCACGACGACCGCTTCCGGACCCAGACTGGCGGCATCGTGAAATTCGCCCCCGGCCTGGCGATCAAGAAAGCCCGCTCTGCAAAGCATGGCTATGAGGTGAGCAAGGGTGGCACTCTCCTCTGGATCCCGCAGGAAACCCATGAGATCAACAAAGACATCTCCTTGTTGATGATTGAGGACGGCCAGTGGATTGAAGCCGGCACGGAGGTGGTGAAGGACATCTTCAGCCAGACTGCCGGCATCGTGACAGTGACCCAGAAGAACGACATCCTCCGGGAAATCATCGTTCGCTCCGGCGATCTGCGACAGATCAGCGACGCCAAGGTGCTCAGCCGCTACGGCGGCGATGGACGCATGGTGAACCCCGGTGAGGAGATCGCCCCCGGGCTGGTGGCCGAGGCGATGCAGTTCGTCGAGGCGGTCGAGACTCCGGAGGGAGGTGCCCTCCTGCTGCGGCCCGTGGAGGAATACACAATCCCCGATGCCGCCCACCTGCCAGAACTGGCCTCGGTGAAGCAGAGCGGTGGTCCCTCCCTCGGCCTCAAGGCCACCCAGCGGCTCACCTATAAGGATGGCGAGCTGATTAAATCGGTGGAGGGGGTTGAGCTGCTGCGCACCCAATTAATCCTTGAAACCTTCGACACCACCCCCCAGATGACGGTGGATGTGGAAGCGGTGGCCGACAAGCGGGCCAAGACGATCGATCGCCTCCAGCTAGTGATTCTCGAGACGCTGCTGGTTCGGCGCGACACCCTCTCCGATGCCAGCCACGGCTCCACCCACACCGAACTTCAGGTGGAGGATGGGATCAGCGTGAAGCGGGGCGATGTGGTTGCCACCACCCAGATTCTCTGCAAGGAGGATGGCGTGGTGCAGCTGCCGGAATCCCTCACCGGAGAGCCGATCCGCCGTCTGCTCGTGGAGCGGGCCGGCGACACCCGCAGCCTTGAGCTCTCCGGTGCCGCTTCGGTGGCGGTCGGCGACCGGGTTGTGGATGGCGATCCCCTCGCCGAGGGCGTCTCGGCCCCCTGCTGCGGCCAAGTGGAGGAGATCCAGGACAAGACCGTCACGATTCGCCTCGGCCGCCCGTACATGGTGTCGCCCGATTCGGTTCTGCACGTGCGCGATGGTGAGTTGGTGCAACGGGGTGATGGCCTGGCCCTGCTGGTGTTCGAGCGCCAGAAGACCGGTGACATCGTGCAGGGCCTGCCCCGGATTGAGGAACTGCTGGAGGCCCGCCGCCCCCGCGAATCGGCTGTGCTCTGCCGTAAGAGCGGCACGGTGCAGATCAAACAGGGCGAAGACGACGACTCGATCACCGTGTCGGTGATCGAAGCTGACGACGCGATCACCGATTACCCGATCCTGCTGGGTCGCAACGTGATGGTGAGCGATGGCCAGCAGGTCAGCGCCGGCGAACTGCTTACCGATGGGCCGATCAACCCCCACGAGCTGCTGGAGTGCTTCTTCGAGGACCTGCGCCTGCGCAAGCCCACCATGGAGGCCGCCCAGGAATCAATCTCCAAGTTGCAGTTCCAGATGGTGCAGGAAGTGCAGAACGTCTACAAATCCCAGGGCGTTTCCATTAGCGACAAGCACATCGAGGTCATCGTGCGCCAGATGACCAGCAAGGTGCGCGTTGAGGATGCGGGCGACACCACCCTGCTGCCCGGTGAGCTGATCGAACTGCGTCAGGTGGAAAAGGGCAACGCCGCCATGGCGATCACCGGCGGCGCTCCGGCTGAGTTCACGCCGGTGCTGCTAGGGATCACCAAGGCCTCCCTCAACACCGACAGCTTCATCTCTGCCGCCTCGTTCCAGGAAACCACCCGGGTGCTCACCGAAGCGGCCATCGAGGGCAAGAGCGACTGGCTGCGGGGCCTCAAGGAAAACGTGATCATCGGCCGTTTGATCCCCGCCGGCACCGGCTTCGGGGGCTTCGAGGAGGAGCTCCGGGCCGAGGCCGGACCCCACCCCGACATCCTCGAGGAAGAGGCTGCGAGCTACCGCCGCGTGCAGAACCTTCGCCCCGACTACACGGTGGAGATGCCAGCCCCTGCCGCCTCGGCGGCGGTGCTGGACGATCCCTCCGAGGAGGATCTTGAAGCCACCCGCAGCCGCCATGGCATCGAGGCCACGGCCAGCAGCTTCGCTGCCTTCACCCGCCCTGGACTCGACGAGGGCCTCGATGAGGAACTGATCGCCGATCCTGCAGCCCTTGAGGGCCTGCAAGAGGAGGGGCTGCTCAGCGATGACTGACGCACCCGACCGGACCATCCCCCGTGGTGGCGCCAAGCCCCCCGGCCGATCCGCCGCTCCATCCGCAGCAGGCAGAACCGATCTAGGCACCCCCATCCCGGTGCAACGCCTGCCGCGCTGGGGCTTCCACGGCCACACCGAGCTGCTGAATGGCCGCCTCGCCATGCTGGGTTTCGTGGCCTTGGTTGTTGTGGAATGGAAGCTCGGCCACGGCCTCCTGATCCGGCCCTGATGGCCGCCACGGCGGCGGGAGCCAGCCCTCAGGATCCGTCCAGTGCGGCTGCTGCAGGGTCCGTGATCAGCTCGGAATTACGCGCAAACCCAGAATCCACCGCTGTGGCATCCACCGATCTGCGGCCTCAGGCGGTGGCGCTGACCCCTCTGTTGGGACTCGGGGTGGCGGAGTTGGAAGCCTGGGCCCAGTCCCAGGGACAGCCCGCCTTCCGTGGCCGCCAACTGCACGACTGGTTGTACAACCGCGGAGCCCGCAGCCTCGATGCAATCTCGGTACTTCCCAAGGCCTGGCGTCAGCGACTGCAGGAGCTGCCGGTGTTCCCGGCCGGGTCAGGGACCCCTGGGCCCGAGGTGGAGGTCCGTTGGCCACCAGCGGATGGGAGTCCAGAGCCCCCCAGAGAGCAACGGATCACCCCAGGGGAGACCGAACCCGGCCAGGCCCTGCTGGGCCGCTCCAGGGTGCTGCACCGCAGTGACGCCCGCGATGGCACCTGCAAGCTGCTGCTCGGCACCGTGGATGGTCTGAGCATCGAAACCGTGGGGATTCCCAGCGGTGAGCGGCTCACCGTGTGCGTGAGTAGCCAGGTGGGCTGTCCGATGGCCTGCCGCTTCTGCGCCACGGGCAAGGGGGGGCTGCAGCGCTCCCTTGCTGTGCACGAGATCGTGGACCAGGTGCTGAGCGTGCGCGAGGCCATGGGCCGCCGCCCCAGCCATGTGGTGTTCATGGGCATGGGCGAACCCCTTCTCAACAGCGAGGTGGTGCTTGCCGCGATCGACTGCCTCTGCCGCGACCTGGGCATGGCACAGCGCCAGATCACGGTGAGCACCGTGGGCGTGCCGAGAACCCTGCCCACCTTGGCCGAACGGGCCCTAAATCGGCTGGGCCGCGCCCAATTCACGCTGGCGGTGAGCCTCCATGCCCCGGATCAGCGGCTGCGGGAGGAACTGATCCCCACCGCCCACACCTATCCGATCGAAGATCTGCTGGAGGATTGCCGCCGCTACGTAACGATCACGGGCCGGAGGGTGAGCTTTGAATACATCCTGCTCGGGGGGCTCAACGACCAGCCGCGCCATGCCGCGGCACTGGCCGCCTTGCTGCGGGGCTTCCAGAGCCACGTGAACCTCATCCCCTACAACCCCATCGAGGAGGAGGAGTTCCGTCGCCCCAGCCCGGAGGCGGTGGAAGCGTTCCGCCGCCTGCTGGGAGCGCGGCATGTGGCAGTGAGCGTGCGCACCAGCCGCGGCCTCGACGCCGATGCGGCCTGCGGCCAGCTGCGACGTAGAATTTTGCCAGAAACTGATCGGCGCACGCTTTCTTGACAGGTCAAAGCGCTACGAATATGCTGCAGTATGTTGGCTACTCGAAATTATGACCACAATCCTCCAAACAGTCAAGGTTCGAAGAAGTTTCGCCTTGGTGGCGCCGCTTCTTTCTTTCGGCATGATTTGTTCGGCCATCGGAAATGCGAATGCCGCTCCATTGGTTTTCACTACCCAGGGTTCTCCCGCCGGGGGGCAGAAGCTTGGCCGCCCGCCAATCGTTGCTTCAGGCCAGGTTGCACCTGTTCAACTAAACTCGAGGGGTAGAGCGTTTACTTCTGCACTCACTCCACCCGGCCGAAAGTTTGATTTTCGAGGGCTCACAACTACAGGCAGCTCGGGTATTTTTGAGGGTGTAAATGGGATTCAATGGACTGGAAATCCTGGCAGTCCAAATATTCTCCGAAGTGACTACTTAGCGCCTATTGCTGGAACATGCGTACCTCCAACATCTATCTGGGGTGGTGGCACATGTGATTGGTCTGATATGGAATTTACCCTTAGGCCTTTTTATTTTCTAGGTGACACTACCTGCGTTATTTGTGGACCCAGCAATGAAGTGTCACTGGTAAATCTTACTGGTTTTGGCAAAAGAACAGTTTCAAATTCTACCTCACCAGTTACTATTGAAGATTCAGTAGAAACGCTTTTTGCGAATATTGTATTTGGCACCGCATTAGACGCACCCCAAGCTAGAGTGCGATACATTGCTACAAATTCTTATCTCGCTGGCGATGTATCAGGGTCTTCCTTTATATCCAACGGAGTGATTACCTTTGAGGATGTTTCTGTCCCGGGGCCACTGCCTATTCTGGGAGGATCCGTTGCGATTAGCTTTTCAAGGAAGCTTCGTAGAAGGTTGCGCCTTGCTAAGAAAAACACTTAAAGATTGCCAATTTTTACAATAAAAAATCTAACAATAGGTGTATACTGTAAGTGAATTCTTGGTCTGGGCTAAGTTTGGTTCTGCTAATCTTTGATTAGTTCTAGGTAGTTTTTCGTTTATCCCTGCATCGATATGAAGCCTGTAGCCGTCATCACCCCTTACTTTCAGGAATCTATCAATATTTTACATCAAAATCACCAAAGCGTAATTTCTCAGTCATATCCAACTCGCCATATATTCGTTGCTGACGGAGAGCCGAATTATTCCCTTGATTCATGGGATGTTGATCATGTCATACTGCCTCGATCTCATCATGATATCGGTTCGACCCCGCGTTTAATTGGATGCTTCCATGCAATTGGGCTAGGGTACGAAGCAGTGGCTTTTTTGGATGCTGATAATTGGTATCATATAGATCATATCAATACTGTTATGCAGCTTCGTGAACAGCACGGCGCTGATGTTGTATCCAGCGGACGTATGCTTTGCCGCCTAGATGGAAGCGAAATGGCCATCTGTCAGCAGACTGATCCTCAGCGTTTTATTGATACGAATTGCATGCTCCTTGGTCGGAGTGCATTTCATCTTCTTCACCATTGGGTGCTTATGCCTTCATATGGACATGTCATTGGTGATAAAATTTTCTGGTACTACGTTCGAACTTCTGGAGTTCGCATTATTCATAGCGATGCACCTACTGTTTATTACCGTTGCCAGCGGGAAGGAATTTATAGACTTCTTGGTGAGCCATTGCCTGCAGGCGTTAAGCCTGTTCCTGACTATGAGTCTGGTTTTCAACAGTGGGCGGCCGATGGGTATCCTCCTTTCATGTGATGCAGCTGCACAGGGGAGTATTTAGTTTGGCTTGCAAGCAGTCCACTTTACCCACATCTTTATACCATGAATAATTGCAATTTTTTGGCGTTGTCTGCGGAGATTACAGAAGTGGAGCAGAGCCCAATTCCCGTTTTTATCATTAGCTACAACCGCACTCAGATGTTGCAACGCTGCATAGCTTCTATCGAGGCTCTAGATACTTCACTAAAGCTTATTATATATGACAATGGAAGTGATCGCGTGGATACTCTAAATGCTCTGGATCATTTTGAACGGCGCGGTATTAGCGTACATCGCTCTTCTAGGATTCATTCTCCTGAAGATCTGAATCTCATGGCTGATTTTATTCAAGACCACTGCAGCGCCATGGGGCCAGCAACTCCCTACATTGTGACTGATAGTGATATCGACCTCTCGTCATGCCGAAAGGATATTGTGAAGGTTCTGCAGCATATTCTTGCTCATTTTCCTAAAGCAGAATGTGCTGGACCAATGCTGCGGATTAGTGATGTTCCTCGCGAGCATCCTGTGTGGGCACATATCTATAATCGACATATCGATCAATTCTGGTATAAACTCCCTTCTTTTGTCAATCTTCCCTCGGGACTAGTCGCATTTCAGCGTGCTCACATTGATACTACGTTCGCACTTCATCGAGGTGGTCTACGCTTTTATCGGCCTCGACTAGGAATCCGGGTGTACAAGCCCTATGAAGCTTTACATCTTGACTGGTATCCTCGCTGCTGGGAAATTGAATATTCTCATACTGCATCTGCGAGGATTTCGCACTGGTCTAATCCGCGCTATATGCAAGAACATCTGACCGAAGAGCTGGCCCACAATCAGTATTATGATGTCACCTATGATGAAAAAACGAATGTCTTTACTGTCGTAGATGTGGGTTTGGAGTGAAATGCTGATAAAATAAAGCTACATAAAATATGACGTAATTGGCAGGGGTGACGTGATCGGGCAAGGACTATCTGAATAACTTACTCATTTTCAAGCTTCTGCAGTCTTTCATACACTTCTAAGCAACTGTGGTCAACATGGTTGATTGCCCTGCTGCGATAAAGTCTTTTGTCAGGAAGGCTTCGATCAACGTTCAGGCCACAAAACTTTTCAATCCGACTGAGACCTTCATCTGTAAACATGCTTTCATGGGAAACATAAAGCCACCTTCCATGTTGAGAATGTTTTTGCAGGATATGTTGATAGCACAAACTCCAATAGGCATAGATTTGATCGACGCTAATAGCGAGGCTTCTGAGGTATTGTGCAGTCCGCATCTCTTTGAATAAGCTTTCTGCAACTACGGCGGGATGTCTAAATACGCATAAGAATCGTGCGTTTATCCCTTGTTGCTCCCCAAGAAGATTTCTCCAGGCATTTAGGGTATAGCAAAAGCGCGGATCTTTAAAGCAGCTGTTTCCCCGATTATAGAGGGATGTAATTCGCGCGCTTATTGCTTCGTTGGTTGTTATTGACTTGCTCAAGGGCAGACGAGCTAGCCACCGCTGAGAGTCGCCTGGTATGTCCTGGCAATAGTCTCCACTATGAGCGCCTTGATGTGTAGGGACAAGTGGGGCAATGAGTGCTTCATTGATGGCATTGACTTCTCTATCTTCAAAGTAGCCATGAGGATTGGCTTCACTCGATTTCAACAGATTGTCTCCCATGAAGATAGGCTGTCGACGAAACAGGCCGGCTGCAAGGCTGGTTCCACTACGACCAGTGCCCAGCACAAAGATCCGAGCGGTTTCAATGCATGAGGAATTCGTGCATTCCATTGGATTCCATGGGGAAGACTTCAACTTCCGATTCAATTTGGACAAATCTATCATGTCGCTCCCTAGAGATCCCTGATGTTCGCTTCCGAATGGGACTCAATGTCGACCATCACTCTGCATGGAAAAAGATGAGCCTGCCGCCGAATACCACTTAAGAATTCTCTTGTCGATTACTTGTGTAGAGAATTTTTAGCCAAAGAATGGCATCTGAAGTCGACCGCAAGTGGATCCTCACGCGGTGATCTAGTCTTGAGAGTAGCAATCGAGAAATGTCGTCAGGATGTTGCGGTCCGATAGCTTTTTAGAGCCTTTTGTTGTGAGATTCTTCCTGATTAATCTTTGGAGGTGCTCGTCTTTCCAGTCTGGGGACCATCTTGGGCGCCATGACTTTTCAATAGCTAGTCTGATCCACGACAATCTGGTTCAGGGGTCGCGCCGATCTGGTTGACCGCTCCAGAAGGGGTCTGCTGGATCCGGTTGCCATGCGCAGGGCACCGGGCCATGCCTGCTCCCCTCACCGTTCAACCGATTGCGCTGTACATGTCCAATCGATGAGCCGGCAGCCGCCGGGAGGTGGCTGCCGCTGTGGCGGGCATCTCGGTGAACAGTGCCCACCGGATTGATTCAGGCCGCCTCCAACCCAAATCCGCCAAGCCCCGTGGTCGGAGGCGTCCCGACCCATTGGCCGAGGTCTGGGAAGCTGCTGTTGCCTCTCTTGGAGCGCCACCTGTTTCCTGATCAACGCTGGTGGGACTTCTGGCAACAGCTGCTGGCCGGCGGTGATCGCGATGGCGCGGCCCGGTTGTTTACGGAGCGAAGCGGAGTGGGCCGGAGGCCGTTGGTGGAGGCCCTCTATGTGGCGGTGCGGGTGGCCTCCTTTGAGTTGGTTCTCGCCTTCCTGGAGCAAGCCCAGCGCCACCAGACCCTGCCCCTCTCCGCTCTGCAGCAGAGCTTCCGCGTGCCGCCCCGTTGCCCGAGCCTCCCCGATCCCGTCATCCCCCAACATCTGCTGGCCACTTATGACCACCTCGTCCCCCTTGCCGCACTCAGCGGCGGTGGAAGCGGCACTGCCGCTGCTGCTGAAACAACTCAAGCTGGCGCGCTTTCGCAGCCACTGGCAGCCGCTGGCCGAGCAGGCTGAGGCTGGATTGGCAAAGCGCACCTATCGGTGCGACGGGCTAGAGCCCGGGCCAGTTCCTCTACGCCCTTTGTGAACAGGAGCTGGAGCAGCGGCAGATCGCCCGCCATCAGCGCCTGCTGCGCGGCGCCCATCTTCCCTGGCAGAAGGGACTCGACGGTTTTGATCACCAGCCTCTCGAGCCCCGCCACTGGCAGGAGCTCCAGGGCTTGGCGCGGCAGACCACCTGGCTGCTGCAGGCGGAAAACCTGCTGCTGTTTGCCCCCAGCGGTGTTGGCAAGACCCACCTGGCCATTGCGATCACCATGGCGATGGCGGCGCAGGACCAGGCCTGCCGCTTCTTCCCCGCCACGACACTGGTGCAGCTGCTGTAGAAGGCCTTACCGAGGCCGCAAGCCGAGCGTGCCGGAGGCACTAGGCCACCTACGACCTGCCGGCGATGCTCCAGAAGCTGGATCGCTACGCCCTGCTGGTGATCGACGACATCTCCTACGTGCGCCGCAGCGAGCTGGAGACCTCGGTGCTGTTCGAACTGATCTGCCACCGCTACGAGCGCAAATCCCTGCTGGTGAGCAGCAACTAGCCCTTCCGCGAGTGGGACGACATCTTCCCCAGCGGCTCGATGACGGTGGCGGCGGTGGACCGGCTGGTGCACCACTGCCACATCATTGGCATCAAGGGCGAGAGCTACCGGCAGAAGGTAGCTGCTGCAAGGGTTGCCAGGACCCCAGACGACCCGCCAACGTCATTGACGTGAACGCCATTGCGGGCACGATCAACGGCACCACCGCTCCAGCCAAGGGAGCGATGTCGGCGACACGAAAAATGGCCCGCAGGCTGCGTCGCTCTCCCCGCGCAGCCAACTGGATTGGCGCGACGCGACAGCATGGGCACGATCGTGTTCCAACCTGCATTTCAGGCCGGTTGTAGGGCCAAAACCCAGCCTGCTCACCGGTCAACCAGATTGACGCAGCCAGTCAACCTGATTGACATCTGGCACTAATCCTAGTGGCAGATTCTCTACTTAATGGCCTCTTGTCCTGGTCAAATCCCTGTCAGCCTGCGAATGTGAGTAAGCCAATTGAGTGATTTGCATCTTGGCATTCTTTGCGGCTAGTGATTTCTCCCGCCCAACCCTCGCTGGTAGCGCATTGAGCCACTGGCGATTGTTGATGCTCATCATTCCTAGTATCTTTTCCTGTCTCTACTCTTCCAAGGTTTCGGCTGAGATGCGACAGCTGGATTGGGTGCCCTCTAGACAACAGAATCTGAAAGTAAGCTCATAGTTTAGGCTTGTTTGGAATGAATGACTCCAGAGAGGATCTAAGGCGGATCGCTTTGATTCCGTCTTTGTAGAGGCTAAATTCTTGTGCCTGATGAGGAATTAATCCTTCTTCGTGGCCACACTACTCTCTCCATTGCGCACTGAATAACAACCTGTGACCTGCCATGAAAGCTTCGCCAGCGCAGCCAGCATGATGGCGGATGTCGCTTGACACAGCCTCCTTGGCCTGCCCCTCGTCCTTGTCCTTAGTTTGCTTGCCCTTGATGAACAGCTCGCTGGCTCCATCGAGCAGCTGCCGCTTCCACTGGCTCACCTGGATTGGGTCGCACCGGAAGGTGCGCTGCATTGCGCAACCCCGATGGCATGGTCGGCGGCGATCTCCTGGATCGTCTTGCGGCCACTGATCGCCTCCATGGCTACCCTTGCCTAGAACTCGGGACTGTGGGTGCAGCGCTTAATCAACTCCTTCGGAGAAGGCTTCGCCTACGGTGGGAGCCCCTTTCAGGGGCGGTGCCCCGCCTCAGAGGTTAACGATGGGGGCTGTCCAGAAAAGCCAGACCACCTCAATCGGCGCTGGTCCAGTTTTCGATGCCGGCTTGCAGGAGCCTCAAATTTGCTGAGGGTCCGACAGTGAAAGACGCTTCTGCCTTGATGCCGTTACGGCCGATGAGAAGACTTGTATTCTAGTACCTCAAGAAACCCGCACAGGCCCGCCGATGCGAGCTAGGTCAACTCGTGCGTGCTTGTCACTGATTTGGCAATGCAGTTGGGACTTGCCTACACCAGTGACTACTGTTACGCTGATATCAGCTAGGGCATAATGCTTAATGTAGAAATGCTCTTGATTCCCAACGCGTTAATGGCCTGCTGATGAGTGAGATAATCAATCAAACAATGTCCGATACCCGCTATCTGAGGTATGCTAGAAAGCATATTCCCTGCCATTGTAGGCTTTGTCGCTGTCCGGCTAATGCTGCTGATTATTCATTTAGCTATATCTGCGAACAGCGCCACTTCATCTATTACGATATACCAAAGTGTGCCTCATCCACGGTCCGTCACAAACTGTTTGGCGATCCCTATCCTTTGCCCCATAAAGAGTCCCTGGTGGAGCCTGTGAAGCCTCTGTGCGAGTACTTTAAATTTTCTATCATCCGTAATCCCTGGTCTCGAATGGTCTCCAATTGGCGAATGTTCACGACGCAGACTTTCAGAATTGCCCAACTTGCGACAATGACTGATTTGGACTTGTCTTCATTCTCCGACTTCTGTGCATTTGCCGTCGATAACCCAAATCATCATTGGCAACCCCAAGTGTACTTTCTCCCGGACCCTCTAGATTATTTAGGGCGCATGGAGTGCATGGATGAGTCCTTGAAGGCAATCGCTGCACGTATCGCTGGCTTCGATACTCAGAATCTGTTGATTAATGCTACTTGTGTCTCTAGCGATCCTTTGCACTACCGGACTTATTATGATCGATGTACTCTGGATCTTGTAACAAGCTTCTATCGCCAAGATATAGACCGTTTCCACTATGTTTTTTAAGGGATAGCCTCCCGGGTCTTTCCTGCTCAACAGTCGTGTCTTCGCGTCGCTCTGTTCATCCCTCAGCGCTTATCACCAAGCCAGCAACCTGGCAACAGGCAGTGCAGTGATCTGGTGGCATTGACTGCTTCCACCCAACGTAGACGATGGGCGTTCCACGCCTGCCTCAGGTACTTTCATCAAGCTCACCCTGCTGCTGAGGTTGGGTAACGACGAGCAGTAGGTGGCAGCGGCAGACGGCACCACTTTCCGATTGAACCGGTTCACTGATCCTGCTCTGATTCGTCAACTGACTGAGCGTTCCTCTGGCAGCGTTCTTAGTGGGTTTGATTCCCTTGATCTCCAGGGAAATCTAAAATCCATCAGCCACCTTAAGGAGCTTTTCCAGGTGATCTCTATGCTGGCTTATTCCTTTTGCTGACGCACTGAGAGCACAGCTCCACCGCCTCTTTGCAGCGTGGCAAGAAACGCGCGACGGATTGGCCGATAGCCTTGGAGAAAGATTTGCTAGTAGCGCAGCTCCGATCTCTTTTCAAGCACCTTGGCGTTCAGCGATGGGCTTTGGAGCACGAATCAGGTGCGCCGCACACAGTATGCATTCCTCCCTGAGCATGGTTGTTGTAAACCGAGAAGTGACACTCACGCCTATCCAGCCAAAGTGCGTTCCCCGCAGATCAATGACGGCTGTCAGGCGAAACCTGAGCCAGAGGCGACACGAAAACTGAGCCACCTGGATGGCGAGGAAGGGAGAGGCACAACGGTCCGCCGTATCGGGCTTGTACCAAAGCTAAGAACGAGCGGGGAGTGGCCTACGTCAAAAATAATGTCATCGCTGGCCTGGAGTTCGGCAGCTGGGAGGCACTCGATGCCCATCTGCAGTGCTGCAATCGCTCAGGGGCAGGCCCCGTCGTTCTTGGCGGAGCGGGAACTGCGCAGACCAGCGACCCCGGCCGGTTCGTAGCTCCGAACTGGCCCGTTCCCTGGCCGTCTATGCCGTGGCGATCGGAGAAGTGGCGGCATGACCCCAACCTACGGAGCCGATCCAAGACGGTGCCGACCGAGGAGCGTGAGGCGATGCTCACCCCTCTGCGGCTCCCCGCGATTTGCGATCGTCTTGGTCCTGCTAGAGGAAGCGGCGCGGCGGGAGTTGAACCTCAGAGAGGTCCTTGCCTGGATGCGCACAGCTGCGGCCTCGCTAGGATCGGCTGGGCATGGAGATGGTGCTGCGGCTGGCGCGGTTCCCGGCACTGCGCAAGCTTGAGGCGGTCGATACCGAGGCCCAGCCCTCGATCTGAACCCGGCCAGATTCGAGAGCTGGCAACCTGGCGCTGAGTGGCCAACGGCGACACGCTGCTGCCGCTCGGTATGCCGGGAGTAGGCAAGACCCACCTGGCGGTTGCTGTGCCGGGAGGCGGTGCGGCAGGCAGGGCCACAGCGTCCAGTAAGTCGGTGCGATGGAGCTAATCAGCTCCCTGGCCAAAGCCCAGGCCCAGCTTGCGCTGGAGAGCCGCCTGCCTCAGTACACCAAAACCTGGCTGCTGATCAACCGCTGTGCGGAAGGTTGCGCCTACGATGAGCTGGGCTATGTCCCCCCTAGATCCGAATTTTGTCTATCTGTTCTTCCAGCTGATCTGCCGCTGTTACCAGCGCGGCAGCATGCTGATCACCCCAAACCGACTCTTCATGGAGTGGGGGGAGAAGGCCTGAGGATGAACTCCGATCCACTGCCCGGCCTACCGGGCACCCATCCCCAAGCCCTCATGTGGGCCGGTTTTTGTGCCGCCCGGGGACAAAAAGCGGTTGATGCTTGACATTTATTCTGTGCTAAGGTGAAAGAGTTGGCATCGTTGCGGGTCGTGACACTATCTGTCAATCATATTCAAACAATTAAGTCCCAAAGAGACTATCGAATAGGCGACATCATCTACCATTGGGGATATAAGTGGCGCGATAGTCGGGATAATGTTTTGCTAGGCTCAAGGTATGATGGAATGATTTTAAAAGAATATCTCTTGGCCAACCCTGATCGGGATCGCTTTGACCCTCATCTTTTTGGCCAAGTCATTGGCCGGCATGCGAAGGCGCGGGGTATTCCGGAACGCAGCAATGTGATTGGTGTCCACATAAGAGCTGGCGACGTTGTCACTGTTCCCCATCGGTTTCTTAGTGTTGACTATATACCGCTCCTTCGTAGTGTCCTGCTGCATAACTCTGGTCTTAATTGCATTAATCTTGTTGCTTGCTTTGCCTATGGTAATTATCATGAGCGTGGTCTTTGGGAATACGATGATCGCAAGCAGCAGGCAAATCAATTGTGCCTTGGATTCCTATTTGATGAGTTTGAGGCCTGTTTTCAGGGGCTCATTGATTTTGAGGTGACTTCAAGCTCGAATGCCGATCTAGATCTTATTCATCTATTTACAGCGGGCTTTTTCGTTGCTGATCGGGGAGGATTCAGCCGAGTCATCTATGAGGCAAGGCGTGCCCACGGAAAGCCCTCGATTGGCCCTGACTCGTGAGCGCTGCTGGCTGGGATGCCTCAGGGATGACCAGTCAGCGTTGCGATGAAGCTTTTCCGGATGTTTAGAGTTAAGTTTATCTGCCATGCTTTGTCCCCACGTGCTCTGCTGAAGCGATGCAACTCTGGCCCCGACCACCATTCGATCCAGACAGGCAACCTCGCTTTATATTTATCATCACCCCTCCTAATTCCGGATCAACTGCCTTGGCGCAAATTCTAAATACTAGTCCGCGAACGATGCTATTGCGGCCAAATGGAGAAGGTCAGTGGCTCATTCCCGGGATGTGCGAGGCGGATCGCTGGAATCCAGATAAGGAAGTTGATTACGAGTCAGTTCGGGCAGTATGGTTATCTGCTTATCAGGAGCAGCAGGAGTTGAACCCCTCGATTTGCGCAGTTATTGAAAAAAGCCCTCCCAATATGGTGCGACTTAATCGTTTGATCGCTTTGTTTGATCATGTTACCTTGCTTGCAAATATTCGAGACCCTTATGCCAGTTGTGCAAGTATTCTTCATCGTCTGCAGGATGTATCTTCTCTCTCGCTTGATCATCGAGTTGCGATTCTCGAAGGGTTGGCCAGAGACTGGGTTGATCGAAGTCGCTTAATCGCTGCTTTGTTGGACGTCCATGGTTGTCCGTTGCTAACGTATGAGGAATTCTGTGCAGATCCATCGCGTGTCATCTCTGTTCCAGGCATGCCCCTTGAGGTTTCATCTTCAATTTCTTCTTCGGACCTGGTTCGTGTAAAAGACTATGCCCCTCAGCCTGTAATGTGTTATAATCAGCATCAGATATCTTTGTTGTCCTTGGTTGAGATTCAGGCGATTGGGGCTGTATTGATCGGCTGCCTGGATCTTCTGGATCGCTTTGGTTATAGCCTTCTGGCGTAATCTATGTGTGTTGATAGGGTTTGTGGGCTGACTGCGAATGGCAAAGATCTACTATTTCTGCTGCTTTCGTTGTTGAGTGATTTCACTGAACTGTTATTCGATTGTCTGGATCATACTGCGCCTTTCTAGTTGTTCTGGCTCTTTGCGGCGGCGCCACCATCCTCTTGTCCTTGGATCCTTGCGGCTATCATTTGGCAAATACTACATTGCGGCAGGAGGTGTTCAGTCATCTCACTACCTCTCGGCGATCAACTTGGCTAGGTGCTCCGTCTGATCCTGGAATCTCGCTGTGACCAGCATCGATCTCGCCGTACCCCTCCTGCTGCTGATAGGCATGATCGATTTGACTGAAGCGGGTCGGGGTCGATCTGCCGTTGCCGCGGTGTCAACTCGGGCAGGTGGCCCTGCCGCGCCTTGGCTGACCGAGGTTCTGCCTCCGTCCATCCGCCTCACTTTGGCTGCCTTGCTGTGTTGTGGAGGAGGGGGCTTTCGGTTGCTCGTGGATTCCGGCGAAGCTTTTCCGGGCTGATGTTGGCCCCGCCGGAAGACGTAGAACCGTTCATTCAACTGGGTGCATTCAAGCCGTGGGCACTGAGTCACCAGGCGACGCCGATTGTGTTGCTCAGCCGCCTCCGATCACCCCACGGACCATGTCAACCCCGCCAGCTGTTGGTGTAGTGGCGAGTAGCTCTGCACCTTTTCTCAACAAGTCGTTGAAGCTATTGGCAATGGTCGCGAATCGTCGCCGGCCATGGCCGACACCTCATCACCGCATGGTGGGGGGGTTGCTCGCCTGCAGGGCTCAGGCTCACGGGTGTCAGGTCAGGTCTGATTAAACGTGTGTCACAGGCGCCTTGGCCGGGGCTGTCAGCATGGGTTGAGCTCGGCGGAATCGCGCCCTTCCCGTGTCCCAAGTCGCGCTTCCCGCATCCGATCTCGACCTAGTCAGCTTTCTCAAGGCGATTCCGGATGCGCGGATGCGGCGCGGGATGCGCCTTCCAGCCTGGTATCTGCTGCTGGTGGCGGTGCTGGGAATCCCAAGCCCTTGCCAGAGCTTGCGGGATCTGGAGTATTGAGTGCTGGCACTGGATCCGTGACAGCCAGCTCCATGAGGATGCCCACCGCTACCGGGGCAACGGCGCTGGTGCGTTGGCCAGCCTGCGAACTGCAGCACTCAACCTGTTTCGGCTGGCTGGTTTTCAGTCGATCCGCCTTGGGATGCAGGAGGTGATGCACAACATCACGGCGAAGCTGGCGATGCGTCAGCCAAAGCCCAAGACGTGCCGAAACTCTGAATCAGCCCTGGGTGTCAGGTGAGATCTCGGAGAGGATTGAAAGCCCCCTTCGCCCCGCTGCTATGCCAAGGAGTAAGGAAGAACATCAGCATGAAGGCGGGGAGGGAGGCGGCCGCCGTGAGCAGGAAGAAGCTGCTCCATCCAACCTCTTCGGCCAGAAAGCCCGACTGACCGGAGAGAACGGAGCGGCTGAGGGCGTAGATGCCCGACAGCAGGGCGTATTGAGTGGCTGAGAACCGGGGGTTGCAGAGGCTCATCAGCAGGGCCACGAACGCCGCCCCCACCAGGCCGCCGCCCAGATTCTCTAGGCCTACGGCCGCCAGCAGCGCCGTCATGCCTCCCGGAAATGTGGCCAGAGCCCAGTAGGCCAGGTTGCCGAAGGCGCCGATAATCGCGAAAATCCAGAGGGAGCGGTTGATACCAAGTCGGCCGAAGAGGATTCCCCCCACGATTGTGCCTACGATCGTGGCGCCGATACCCCAGCCGGCAAGCACCGAGCCCACAACCTCGGGGCTGAAACCTTTCTGGAGCAAGAACGGCACGGCCATCGCGTTGAGCAGACCATCAGGCCACCGGTAGAGCAGCACCAAGGCCAAGAGCATCGCTGCCCTGCCCCCGCCGGTTCGGTGGAGGAACTCCCGGGCCGGTCCCACCACCGCTTGTCGCAGGCTGAGAACCTGATGCTGAATAGGCGGCAACAATGGGGCTGAGAGAGTGAAGGGCAGCACCATCAGCATCAGCAGGGCGGCGGCGGCGAAGGCGAGCGGCCAGTCGTATCGTCCCGCCAGGGTGAATCCGCCGGCACCGATCGCGAGCATGGCGCCGCGGTATCCCAGGTTCGTTGCGGCGGCCCCTGCACCGCGCTCTTGCTCGGGCAGAAGGTCCGTTCGATAGGCATCCACCAGAATGTCCTGGGTGGCGCTCACGACCGCCAGCAAGAGGGCAATGGTGCCGATCGCGGCAAGGCTGGCCGGATCCCTGCCGGGCCGTAGGAATGCCATGGCGCCAATTACGGCCACCAGAATGATCTGCAGCAGCAGCAACCAGCCACGGCGACGGTCGGGCCAGGGCAAGGGCCAGCGATCCACAGCTGGCGCCCAAAACATTTTTAGGGTGTAGGGCAGTTCCGCATAGGCGAGCAGGCCGATGAGCCCCAGCGGCACCCCGGTGGCCGTGAGCCAGCCCTGCAACAGTTTGGTGCCCACCATGTAGGGGGTACCGCTGGCCACCCCTTGGGCAGACACTGCCATCAGGCGCCGCCAAGTGGGCACGAACGAAGGCGCGGCACCGCCCGGCGATGGGGAGACCGGTGGGCGGAGGGCCATGGGCCGCGTGCAAGTAGCACAACCCTAGGTTGGGCCTGGCTCCTCGGTCGGCGCTCTCTTACGCTCTTTCAAGCAGGAATCGCCTTGGCCCCCGTGACCTTCATCCGCTCTACCCTCTTGCCAGCCGCCATCGTGCTGCTGTTCGGCCTTGCCTTGTTCGCCGTCAGCGCTCGCATCTGGCTCCCAGGTGACATGTCAGCCCCTGCGATGGGAGGCTGAGCGCGGCCTTCCCCATGCGCCTACGATCAAAGATCTACGCGCCCCCTCGCCCATGCCGGACGAGGCTCTGCCTGTCCCCGAACCCTTTCCCGACAGCCCCGCGGAGCTGGCCCTCGATCCCGAGGTGCTGGCCAGGGAGTTGGCGGCTGAACTGCTGGGTGATCCCCTCGATGAAATAGAGGCCCTCGAACCCACCGAGGTGGATGTAGCCGCCGAATGCGACCTCGGCCTCTCCCTCCTGCAGGGTGAACAGGCGCAGCGGATGCAGGGACTGCGCATCTTCTGTGAGCATCGCGATCCCCGGGCTATCCCCCTGCTGCTGCCCCTGCTGCAGGCCCCCTGCGCGGTTCTGCGGATGAGCGCGGTGTACGCCCTCGGCCGAAACCCCCATCCCCTTGCGGTGGAACCCCTGCTAAGCCTGTTGCAGGCCGACGACAACGGTTACGTGCGCAAGGCGGTGGCCTGGAGCCTGGGTAACTACCCCGATGCCCCGATCCTCAACCCACTGATCCGCTCCCTTGAGCTGGATGTGGCCGCCGTGCGCCTTTGGGCCGCCAGCTCCCTGGCCGATGCCGGTGCTACTGGTGCGGCCAAGGCCGATCCGGCCGCCGCTCAGCTGCTGCAGAGTCTGCGGATCGACAGCGAGCCGGCGGTGCGCAGCAACAGCGCCTGGTCTCTGGGGCGCCTCTATCCCGACCTGGTCGAACCCCGCCAGGAGACCGTGGTGGAAGCCCTTCTGCACACCCTCCTGCACGACGGCGACCCAACGGTGCGTGATGAGGCCCGGCTGGCCCTGGAGCAGCTGGAGCAGCCAGATGTGCTCGACCGGCTCCAGACCCTGGTGGATGAGGGGATGATCAGTTAGTCGGGCTTCCGGCTGAATTCGGCCGAGTTGGGCAGGGCTCTGAGCCTCCCACTCCCGGCGGGTCGCGGACCCCTTGCGGCGGAGCCTGTGCCAAGCGGCCTGTGCCAAGAGAACGCGACGCCAAACGCCCTTCCACGTCATCGGTCTTCATCGTCGGCCGAAAACACGGCTAGCATCCACTCACCCTTTTCCTCACCGGGATGGCTCAGCACACGATCCGTTTCCGCATCCGGCCCGACGGCCGCGTTGAGGAGACGGTTGAGGGTGTGGCGGGCCAGGGTTGCCAGCAGCTCTCCGTGCGGATCGAATCCAGGCTCGGCACGGTGCAGCAACGGCAGGAGACCAGTGAGGCCTTCAAGGCCGCACAACGCTCCGCCGACCTCCAGCAGCCCCTCTCGGCTAACCAGCCGGTTGGTTGATGCCGAGCTCCCGGTTCCCGAATTCGTCCAACCACGCAGCCCCCTTTGATCGATGTCGCACTTCAGCACCGTGCGGACCGAGCTCCGCGATCGCCAGGCCCTGATCGAGGCCCTCGTTGATCTCGGCCATCCCCCCCTGGAGGGCAGCCAGCCGGTGCGTGGCTACCGAGGCCAGACCGTGATCGCCGACCTGGCGGTGCCCCAGGAGCAGGGAGCGGACATCGGTTTTCGTTGGAACGACGCCATCGGCAGCTATGAGCTGGTGGCCGACCTCGATCTCTGGAAGCAGCCCATCCCCGTGGAGCGTTTCCTGGCCCGCCTCACCCAGCGCTATGCCCTGCGCACCATTCTGGCTGCGAGTGCTGAGGAGGGCTTCCAGGTGGCGGAGCAGACCAGTCAGCTGGACGGCAGCATCGAGCTGGTGGTCAGCCGCTGGGACGGCTGATCACGTGGGCTCCGCCCC
>Ga0209598_10001390_pt1 | contig 19836 bp, 14 predicted proteins | sample M_140807_EF_Meta_FD_187317 | JGI IMG/M metagenome (GOLD analysis project Ga0209598, IMG submission 187317) | Freshwater microbial communities from Lake Montjoie, Canada to study carbon cycling - M_140807_EF_MetaG (SPAdes) (version 2) | ecosystem: Environmental > Aquatic > Freshwater > Lake...
GGCGACGGCCAGCTTTCTGGCGAAGGCCGGGCCCGACGGCGGCGCTGGCACGCCTGTGCGCATGGGTTCGGGCACCGGCCGGATCAGGCTCGTCGCCCGCCCTCACGTTTGCGCGACAGCATGAACTCGTTTCCCTCAGGATCGACGCACATCGCCAGATGCGGTGGCTCACCGCCCTCGGGCTCCGGCTCGCGCACCAGCTGGCCGCCGGCGGCGACCACCTCGCGGCCGCCGGCCACGACGTCGGGCACCTGGAACGACAGGCCCGTCCAGGTCCTCCTGCCCTCGCCCCCCGAGTGGATCCCGATGCATGATCCGAGGATCTCGACCTCGGCGATCACGCTCGAGCGATGCAGCACCCGTCCGCCGAAGAGGTCGCAGTAGAACCGCACGGCGCGGTCCATGTCGGCGGCCCAGAGGACGTACTTCACGCGTTCGACGTTCATGCCGGGAGTATACCCGCGTCCGACCGCACCGCGTTATCCGCCCGTCCGGCGCCCGTCCGGAAGCCCGTCCGGCACCGCGATCGAGTCGGCGGCCGGATCCGCGCTCCAATCATGGATTGACCACGTTCTGCGGCCGTCCCGCCACGAACGCGTGCAGGTTGGCGGCCGACACGGCGATCAGCCGCCGCCGAGCGTTTCGCGTGGCCCAGGCGACGTGGGGCGTGATCACGCAATTGCGGGCCGTCAGCAAGGGGTTCGACGCCGGCGGCGGCTCCACTGAAAGCACGTCAAGCCCCGCGCCGGCGATCCGCCCGGCATCGAGCGCCGCCGCGAGGTCGGCCTCGTCGATCAGCGGCCCCCTGGCGGCGTTGATGAGGAACGCGGTCGGCTTCATGATCGCGAGCGTCCGCGCCGCGATCAGCCCGCGTGTGTCCGGGGTCAGCGGGCAGTGCAGGCTGACGACGTCGCTGCGGCGCAGAAGCGTCTCCATATCGACGAACGTCGTGTCGGCGACGCCAGCCGCCGGGGGCGTGCGCCGGTGGGCGAGCACGTCCATGCCGAGGGCACGGCCGATCCCGGCCACCGCCGCGCCGATCCGGCCGAAGCCGACGACGCCCAGCGTCTGCCCGGCCAGTTCGACGAGTTCGCCGTCCCAGAAGCAGAAGTCCTCGCCCGCCGACCAACGACCCTCGCGCACCGCCTGTGCGTGGTACCCCGTGCGGTTCGTCAGTTCGAGGAGCAGGGCGAACACCGCCTGGGCGACGTTGGGCGTGCTGTATTCCGGCACGTTGCAGACCGGGATGCCGCGGCCGCGGGCGGCGTCGACGTCGACGATGTTGTAGCCCGTGGCGAGCACACCGATGCACTTCAGCCGTGGCAGCGACTCGATCGCCGCACGGTCGATCGGGGTCTTGTTGGTCAGCAGGATGTCGGCCTCACGGGCCCGCGTCACGACATCCTCGTGACGCGTCCGTGGATGCACCGTGCACGGGCCGACCGCCTCGATCTCGGCCCAGCTCACGTCCCCCGGGTTGGCCGTGTGTCCGTCGAGGATGACTATCCGCATCGGGTCTGGCATGGCGTCTGGCTCGTCCGGAATGGAGGTGCGGCCGTCAGAGCCCGGATGCCCCCGTCGTTTCGCGCTGCCGCTGCTCCTTCTTGGCCGGGAACTCGATCACCACGAGCCCCTTGGCCTCGGGATCGTAGGCGTATTCCTGGTAGTAGGGCAGCATCGGCAGCGAGATGCCGTCCGGCTTGCCCTTCTCGATGATACGGCCCATGAACTCCGCGTAGTCCTTCGGCTTGCGGCCGGTCTCCGCTTCGAAGAACGACATCTTCTGGTCGACCGCGATGATCGACAGCTTGCCGATGCTCGTCCGGTAGGCCTCCGCGGCGACCTCGAGGCCGTCGCCCTTGATCGAGAGATCGGCCCGCACGCCCCCCTGCGCGAGGGCGTCCTGCAGTTCCATCACGTTCTGGGTGGTCTGCTTGATCGTCTTCCGCGTCTGCACCGGGGCGGCGGCGGGCTTCTGCGTCGCGGTGTCTCCGCAGCCGCACAACGACAGGGCGAACGCCCCCGCCGCAAGACGACTTCTCCATGACCCGATCATCTGCGCACTCCCAGCGTCCGTGTCGGCTCCGGTCGACTGCACGCCCACGGATGGCGCGCGGTCGCATCTTCCGTCCGGCCGCTCCACCGACGATTCTTCCCCGGAGACCACGTCAGCCGCGGTACTCGTACTTGTACTTGCCCGGCATCGGCACCGGATACCGCCCCTGCGCGTCCGCCACCAGCGGCGACGGCGAGCTGTCCGTGAGGCTGTCCACGCCCGCCGTCAGGTCGTCCTGGCACTCGAGCATCTCAGTGAACGTGACGGGCTTGCCGGTGTGGGCGGCGAACCGGCCCATGGCGGTGGCGAGGCTCGCCTGCGCGCCCCGCACCGCCTCGTTGTAGGGCTGATCGGCGATGATGGCGGCGACGAGGTGCTCCCATTCCCGACGGTACGGGTTGGGCTCCGGCTGCTCGGCGGCCCAGAGGATGTTCTCCTTCTCCATCCGCTGGCCCTTGTAGATCGCGCTGCGTGCCGGCGAGTGGCCCTTGGTCGAGATGGCGAACGCGCCCTTCGCGCCCTGGCCCCAGACGCCGAACTTGTTGTCGCAGTCCTTCATCACCTGGCAGGAGTAGAAGAACTTCGCGCCGTTCTCGAACGTGTACTCGATGCCGTAGTTGTCGAAGTTCTGATCGTCGATCACGCCCCGCAGCTGCCGGGCGCCGATCGCCTCCGCCTTCACGGGCCACGAGCCCTGCATCCAGCACACCTCGTCGATGTGGTGCACGCAGTAGTCGCTGAAGATGCCACCGCTGAGGAAGAGGAAGTTGTGGAACCGCTTGATCTGCCAGAGCAGCTCGCTCATGCCCTGCGGGCCGGGGGCGAGGTCGAGGTTGTGCGGCGGGTTGTGTTCGCGGTAGCCGTAGAAGGAGATCAGCTCGCCGGCCTCGCCATTGCGGAGCCGGTCGTGCAGCTCACGCCGGCGGTCGCAGTGACGGCACATGAGCCCGACGCCCACCTTGAGCCGCTTTTCGTCCGCCTTGGCCGCCAGTTCGATCACCCGCTTGGTCGACGGACCGTCGATCGAGACGGGCTTCTCCATGAACGTGTGCACGCCCTTCTCGATCGCGTAGGCGAACTGGGGCGCCCGAAACGCCGGCGGCGTCGCGAACAGGGCGATGTCGCCAGGACGCAGGCAGTCGATCGCCTGCTTGTAGGCGTTGAACCCGATGAAGATCCGGTCGTCCGGCACGTCGACTCGTTCCTTGAACTGCTCCGTCAGCGACCGCTTGACGATGTCGACCCGGTCACGGAAGACGTCGGCGAAGGCCACGATCTTGGTCGGCGCGCCCGGCACGGAGAGGGCGTCGACGGCGGCGCCACCTCCTCGGCCTCCGCAACCGATCAGCGCGATGCGAATCTCGCCGCTGCCGGCGGCGTGGACGCGGGGCACGGCGTTGCCCGAGAGCAGCGTGCCGGAAAGGCCCGTCGCCGCGGCGACGGCGGCGACCCGTTGCGTGGTGCCGAGGAACTCCCTGCGGCTCGACGAGGCGGGGTTGACGAGGCGATCGGGTGCGGTCACGGTGTGCGGCTCCTGGACAAGGCTGCTTCGGCCCCCTGGGTGGCCGGAGCGAGGAACAAGCGATCCCTGAAAACGCATGCTTGCCGTTCTTCCCGGGCCTGCGGCGACGTCGGCCCCGGAATCCCGATTCTGACCGCGGTCCGCCGAGCTGTCAAAGCGGCGGGCAGTCATATTTCAGGACGCCGAATCGCCCCAGGACACCGTCCACCGGCTACCGGACCTCGAGAACCTTCTGCAACGGCGACCGTGAAGGATCAGACTCGATCTTCTTGATGATCGCCAGGCCCGCCAGCAACGTCTCTCTCTGGCTCTTCTCCAGGGGCGACAGCTTGTTCTGCGCCCCCTCGACCACCAGCTTCTCGATGTAAGCGACCAGGCTGTCGGCGCCGGCCGTGTATTCCTCGTACAGCTTCTCGATGGTCTGCTGAAGCTTCTCTCGCATCAACGGTGCCGCGTCGGCGATCAGTGCGTCGAGCTGTTTCTCGTCCTTGAGATCGACGCCCTCGCTCTGGGCCTTGTCCATCGCCCCCTGGAGCGTTCTGCTCACGACGTCGTACGCCTGCGACTCGAGCGACACCAGCTGCTTGTCGACGAACGACGCGGCGTAACCCTCAACCTCTCGGGCAATCTTCGGCGGCGCCGACAGCACAAGCTTCTCGGCCTGGTCGAGCACAGCGGGCATCTGGGCCTGCAGCGTGTCGCCGAAACGCGACGCCTCCGCGTTGAGCTGCGGTTCGACCTGGGCTGCGACCAACTCGACGATTGTCCGCGCCTCGGCGAACTCTTTCACGGTCGAGTAGAGATAGCGCAGGTAGACCGCGCCGGCGAGCAACAGGGCACCCATGGCCAGGGCCGTCATCGTCATGCGGCGCCGGCCCTGCGCCACCGTCTCCTCCATCCGGCTGTGCAGCTTCATGATCTTCGATTCAAGGACGGGCGAAATGTTCGTCTGCTCAGACATGCTGGTGCTCCTGTGCGGAAGGGCCGCGGCCCCTCGGTGATCGTGATGGTGTGGCGTGATGCTCTCGTGCGGGCGTCGCCGGCGGAACCGCTCCCCGCGGGCAGGAGCGGAGCGGATGTCCCGCCCGCGCCCCTTCCGACCCCTCCTGCTGACGACTGAACGTGACTACTGAACTTGGACGGGAACCTGGACGGGAACCTGGGCGGGAACCTGGGCGGGAACCTGGGCGGGAACCTGGGCGGGAACCTGGGCGATCGGCACTTCGTCCGCCGCGATGGCCTGATCGATCATCATCAGGACGTGGTGGATGAACTGCCGCTGCAGTTTCTCCTCGGATTGCTTGGCGACCTCGTCCACGGGAAGCTTCGCCAGCAGCCCCTCCACTCTCTCGCGCTCCTTGTCGACCTTCGATTTGATCTCGTCGGCGATGCCGCCTCCCTCGACGAGAAGCGCGTTCCGCAGCCGTTCCTCGATGGAATCGAGCTTTTTCTCGGTGAGCGACGGCAGCTGCCGTTTCAGGTCCCGTGCAATCCGGTCGCCGACCCGCTGCATGCATAACTCCGCCTTCTGGAGCATCTCGCCCTGCAGCCGCTCGGCAAAGCTGCCGGCCTCTGCCGACACCATCGTCTCAAGCTGGGGACGCACCTTTTCGAACCGCTGCATCGCCTCCTCACCGTACACGGGGGCGGCCTTCACCGCGGAATCGACGAACTTTTGACTGAGCGGGGGCCAGACTTGGTCGACCTTCTGCATGAAAGCACTCTGGAGCTCGTTGGCGTTGAGCTGTCGCTGCAGCGTGCCGTAGAGACGCAGGCCGAACAGGCCCATCATCCCTAGGAGGAGGAGCGAGCCGCCGAGGATGAGGAATCGGGTGCGCTGCTGCGTTTTGGCCAGTTCATCGAGCCGTTGCTCGAGACCGTCGACGACGTGCTCGAGAGTGTTCCGGGCCTGCCCCGGCCGATCGCCGCGGAACGAAGAGTCATATCCAGCGTTCATTCGAAGTCTCCATCTTCAGAAGAAACGGTCGACCGGCGCCTTGACCGGCCAGGTGGCGGAAACGTATCGGCCACTCGTGAGACCATGATGAGGGCGGGGACGCGGGCGGGCGATGACGCTCCGTGCGCATGTGCCTCCGGAGAACATGGCCGCTCGGCCCGCGTCCTTTCCGGGAAACAATCCGCCCGCAGCATGGCATCACCACGCCAGCCAGAGTCGCGGCTCCACCCCTTCGAAGGCCCCACACCGAGCAACAATGTGCCGCAACACTTCGGCGGCGTCAATCGGCTCCCCCACCGGAGCGGTTGCGCCGTCGCCGCGCGGCGCTCGCTCCAGATGGCGATCGCCCCCAGATGAGGCCAGATGAGGCCAGATCAGGACGATCGTCAGATCACCGGCAGATCACCGGCGGCGGGATCGCGCACCGCTCGCAGCCTTGGACGCGGCCGGCCGGGCGGCGGCCCCCGTCGCAGACCGCGTGCGCCGCGTCTTCGCCGCGCCGGCGGTCTTCTTGCCGGTCGCAGCGGCGGTCGCCGCACGCTTCCCGGCCTTCACGGTGGACTTCTTCTTCGTCCCGGCGGGCTTCTTCACGACCGACTTCTTCGCCGCGGCGGCCGGCACCGCCGAGCCAGATTTCCGCGCGACGGTCTTCGCCGACCCACGCACCTTCCGGCCGGGAGCCGGCCGCCTGCCTTTCCTCGTGGACCTCGCCCGCACACCGGCGGCGGCCTCGTCGAGAAAATCGGCCGCCTCGGCCACGAGATCCGCGGCCGACAGCGGCTCGACCTCGTCGATGATGAACAACGCCAATTCGCCCCGCCGCTGGGCGTCGGAGAGCGTCTGATACTCCTCGAGCGACAGGTCGATGTGGTCCTCGTCCTCGCTCGACATGAACTCGAACCCGACGCGGGCCTTCGCGTCCCAGCCGTCCGCGTGAAATTCGACGCCATACTCGCGGAACAGCACGTTCCGCACGATCCGGAACCCCCGCGCCCTGAACAGCCGGGCCAGCAGTTCGCAGGCCTCGGTCTCGGAAAGCGTATCGGCCATGGCGGAGCACATTCCTCGGGTGGTGGAGTGGCGATGTGCGGAGGATAGCCGATTTGACCGGCCTTCGCAGGGCGGCATGACTGCAGCGGGATTTTCCGGACGATTTCCCCGGGCTGACCGCATGGCGTCAGACGCCGCCCGACTCCCAGCCACACCCCGCCGCGTCACACGTAGGGCACCTGCCCCTTCACGGCCCCCGACAGTTCCACGAGCACGGCGGCGATCGCCGCCGTGATGACGGCGAAGTATTCCGCCCCCTTCGCCGCCGTCGCGGCCGCCGGATCGCCACAGCCCGTGTCGGGATGGACGTGCGACCACGGCCGCGGCGTCCACGCCCCGCTGCGGGCGAGCGCTCCCAGCTGCCAGGGCACGGTGGCTCCCGTACCCGCCTGAGGCATGACGACCAAATCGGGCCGCAGGTGCATCAGGAGCGACGTCTCCAGCTCGCCCGCATGGTCACCCGGCACGGCGAAGATCCGCGTCGCCTCCTCGGGCCGGACCCGCCAGAAATCGACCACGACGATCAGCACGCCCGACTCGAGCATGAGGTCGCGGATCAGCGGCTTGAACTCGTTGCCGCCGTGGCCGTTGACGATCAGGAGCCGGTCGATCCCCTGCCGCTTGAGGCTCGAGACCACGTCGCGGAGGAGCGACAGTGCCGTGGCCGTGGAGAGGTGGATCGTCGCCACCTGATCCTGCTGCTGGGCGTTGTTCCCGTAGGGAATCACCGGCAGCACGATCGGCCTCGCGCCGCGGTCGGCCGCGAGATCGGCCGCCCGCTCGGCCACCGCCGCGGCCTCGATCACGTCGGTGCCGTGCGGCAGATGCATGTTGTGGGCCTCGGTCGCGCCCCACGGCAGCACCGCCACGTTCGGCCGCCGGTCGAGCAGCTGCCGGTAGTTGGCCTCGAAGAGCACGTGGGAACGCGGTGCCGCAGCCATGACGATCTCCTCCGATTCGGTGGAACACCCTTCTCCGCGGCACGCTTCCGCGGCACGGCTTCTCCGCGGCGGACGCCGCGGGTCACCGCTCCAGCAGGATCCGCAGCATCCGCCGCAGCGGTTCGGCGGCCCCCCAGAGCAGCTGATCTCCCACGGTGAACGCCGACAGGTAGTCGCCCCCCATCTGCATCTTCCGCAGCCGGCCCACGGGGATGGTCAGGCCGCCGGTGACCGCGGCCGGCGTGAGTTCCTGCATCGACGCCTCGCGGGTGTTGGGCACCACCTTCACCCAGGGATTCGCGCCGGCGAGGATGTCGACGATCTCGTCGAGGGGCGCGTCGCGGCGCAGCTTGATCGTCAGCGCCTGCGAGTGGCACCGCATCGCCCCGATCCGCACGCACAGGCCGTCGACGGGGATCGCCGGTTTCGCGGCCGGGCCGAAGGCCGTGCCGCGGCCGAGGATCTTGTTGGTCTCCGCGGCCCCCTTCCATTCCTCACGGGACTGGCCGGTGCCGAGATCCTTGTCGATCCACGGGATGAGGTTGCCGCCGAGCGGCACGCCGAACTGCCGCGTCTCGTCGGCGGTCATGCCCTGCTGCCGGGCCAGCACCCGGCGGTCGATCTCCAGGATCGCGGAGGCCGGGTCGTCGAGCAGCGGCCGGACCTCGGCGTTGATGCTGCCGAACTGCGTCAGGAGCTCGCGCATGTGCTGCGCGCCGCCCCCCGAAGCCGCCTGGTAGGTCATCGACGTCATCCACTCGACCAGGTCGTGCCGGAAGAGGCCGCCGAGGCCGATGAGCATGCAGGAGACCGTGCAGTTGCCGCCGACGTAGTCCTTCACGCCGGATCGCAGGGCCTGCTCGATCACCGGCATGTTCACCGGGTCGAGCACGATGATCGCGTCGTCGTTCATCCGCAGGGTCGACGCCGCGTCGATCCAGTGGCCTCCCCAGCCGGCGGCGCGGAGCTTTGGATGGACGGCCGACGTGTAGTCGCCCCCCTGGCAGGTGACGATCACGTCGCAGCGGCGCAGCGCAGCGACGTCGTGCGCATCCTGTAGCGTCCGCTCGTTCCGCGCCTGCGACGGAGCCGCCCCGCCGGCGTTCGACGTGGAGAAGAAAAGCGGCTCGAAAAGGCCGAAGTCGTTCTCCTGCTGCATCCGGTGCATGAGCACCGAGCCGACCATGCCACGCCATCCGACGATGCCGACGAGTTTCATGCCGATGCCTGCCGACGACTGAGAGACTTCCGCCACACGTTCTGGACCGGATCCAGCGCGGGGCTCGTAACACTACCGCAACCCCGGCCGCCGCTCAAAGGTCGGCTGCCGCCGCCCCGAAGCGTCTTCGACGGCTCACACCGCCGGCTGCGGACCGCTCGGCCGCCGGGTGGACGAAAGCAGGATCACCGCCCGCTTGCCGTCTGTGTAGTACGGATCACCGGTCAGGTTGCGGTGCGGCGCCGCACGACCGCACGCCCCGACGCCCGCGACGTAGCCCGCCGCCGCCACCCGGCCGGCCACCATCAGATCCTCGATGACGTAGTCCCGCGACTCGTCGACGTTGGGGTCGATGCGGTGCGTCGCGAGATTCCACGCCCGCGTCGTGAATCGCACGCCGATATCGCGGCTCACCTGCCCCGCCCACACCGGCTTCCCCTCGTAGGAGAGGGGCGTCAGCCAGAGCCGCAGGTGGAGCCGCTCGTTGATCGAGCGACGCGTCCTCTGCAGGGCGATGTCCTGATCGCGACCGAAGAGATGCAGGGCGCTGACGGGGGAGTAGCGGTAGGTCGTCCCCCACAGAAACGCCCGCGCCGTCTTCCAGCAGGTGGCCGGCGTGAGCGTCTCGCTCTCGTCCCAGCGGGCGGCGAAGCCGCTCAGCAGCGTCTCGAAATCGCCGACCACCACGAGATTCACCGGGTCGCCGCGGCGGGTCTGCGCCGCGTTCGTCGTGGCGGGCGGCAGCGACTCCAGCCGCGTCACCAGCGTCTCGGCGGAGCACGCTTCCACGGCGGCCGGGGGCCGGAGGCTCGCGAAGTCCCGGCCCAGGTAGTCGACGGCGATGCCCGGCACAGGAACGGTGAACAGAAAGTCGAGCCCGGCGTCCGGCCCGGCGGCGGCGGCTGTGTCGCCACCGCCGATCGCCTGCTCGATCGCGGCAAGCCGGACGAGCCGCACGTGCACGGCCTTGGTGCCGAGGTCGAGCGTCGTGAAGACGAACCCCGCCGCCGCTTCGCCCGGCTGGATCGGCCCCAGCCGGAAACCGTGCTCATGGAAGTAATCGTCCATGCGGCCGTTGTTGAGGTATGCGGTGATCAGCTTGAGCGGCACCAGCGCCAACAGCGGCAGGAACATCCAGCCCAGCGCGCCGAAGGCGGAGAGCCGGCGCACCACGGAGAAGTGGTTCACCGCGGCCGCCTCCAGCGGCGTGAAGTATCGCGGGTCGATGCTCACCATCTGCAGCCGCATGGTCTCCGCCGAGCGGTTCTCGATCCGCAGGAACACCGGCTGGATGCCCCGCCTGGCCAGGTCGACGCCGAAGAAACGACGGCTCTCGGCGGCCGTCAGCACGGCCACGGTCACCGTGGCGCGCGTGCCCTCCTGCTTCTGCGCCCGCTCGAGATACCCGTCGGCTGTCGGCTGTGGCTCGTAGGGCGTCGTCACGAGCCGCCACAGCCGGTTCGGCAGATCGCGAAAGATCCTCGACAGTTCCATGCCCTCGTCCATCCGCGCGCTGCGGTGATGTGCCTGCGAGCCGCCAGCGGCATCCGCCCGATGCCTCAGGCACGCCAGCTCGCAGACAGTTTACACGCCGAGGCTACGCCCCGAGCTGACAGCCTCGGTGCACGCCCACGCTGTTGACGGCCGACGTCACGGGCACTAGCCTCGCCGTCGCCGACCGAGCGAACGACACCCGGCCCGCATCAACGCCGGAGGAGCGCCAGCCGATGAGCGATCGGGATTCCGTCGGGGGCTGCACGAGCGGTTCGCGGGCGGATGCCTCCGTCCGCCCGGAGCGATCGCCGCGTTGGCAGTGGTGGGTCGCCTGCCTGCTGCTGCTGGCCACCATGCTCAACTACATGGACCGGCAGACGCTCGCCAACCTCTCGGTGAGAATCACGCGGGAGCTGTCGCTCACCGAGGAGCGTTACGGCGACATCGAGATGGCGTTTGGCTGGGCCTTCGCCTGCGGCTCGCTCTGCTTCGGCATCCTGGCCGACAAGGTGCCCGTCCGCTGGCTCTATCCGGCGGTCGTGATCGGCTGGTCGGCCGTCGGCATCCTTTCCGGGTTTGCAGGCGGCTTCGAGTCGATGCTCGCCTGCCGCACGCTGCTGGGTTTCTTCGAATCCGGGCACTGGCCATGCGCGCTCAAGACGACGCAGGCGGTGCTGGCCCGCCGCCATCGCATGCTGGGCAACAGCCTGCTGCAGAGCGGCGGCGCGATCGGGGCGATCGTCACGCCACTGGTGATCCGGGCCATGGTGGGCGAGAACCAGGCCGCCGGCGCCTGGCGGCCGCCCTTCGTCATCATCGGCGCGATCGGTGCCGCGTGGGTGGTGGGCTGGCTGGCGACGATCCGCGCCGACGATCTGGCCGGTGGTCCAGAGACGCATGACGGGGCGGCGTTGGCTGCGCCGGCAGCACCGCGATCGTCGCTCGATGTCTGGCGGGAGGCCTGCTTCGCCAACAGGCGGTTCTGGGCCCTGGTGCCGATGATCGTGTGCATCAACATCACCTGGCACCTGCTGCGGGTCTGGCTGCCGAAGTTCCTGCAGCAGGGACGCGGCGCGACCGAAGCCGAATCGCTCTTCTTCAATTCCGCCTACTACGTCGCCGCCGACATCGGCTGCATCGCGGCCGGCGCCGCGAGCCTCTGGCTCGTGAAGCGGGGCATGACGGTGCATCGTTCCCGGCTGGCAGTGGTGATGGTGTGCGCCGTGTGCACGGCCCTCACGGCCGTGGTCGCGACGCTGCCCCGCGGCGGAGCCATGTACGCCGTGCTGCTGGTGATCGGTGCGGGCGCGATGGGGCTGTTTCCCTGCTACTACTCGCTGGCACAGGAGGTGAGCCCGCGGCATCTCGGGCTCTCGACAGGCCTCCTGGGAGCGATCGGCTGGTTCGTCTCGTCGCCCATGCAGAAGATCTTCGGCCGGCTCGTCGACCGCACGGGCTCGTTCGACACGGGCCTGGCGACGGCCGGCTGGCTGCCGGCGGTGGCGCTCGTGCTCCTGCTCGTGATCTGGCCGCGCGAGGCTCCGCACGACGAGGCCGCGGATGCTCGAGCGCATCCCGGATAGGCGTGACGTTCCGGTAGGGAGCGATCACCGCCGGGCCGACAGAAGTCTCCTCGCGGGATGATTTCGCTCGACGTGCTGTTCCACTGCATACGTCTTGGACATGCGAAATCCTCCAAGCTCGTCGAACTTCCGCCGCACCCGGCTGCGGGCTAGCCGCCCAGATGCTCCCCCGCGGGATCGAGCAGCGAGATGACGTGGGCCACGCGGTAGGGCCGTGTGACCAGCCCCGCGGCTCCCGCGGAATGCCACTGCATCATGCAGACGTGGTTCGACGTCGCGAGGATGACAGGGTCGCCCGCGGCCGTCTCCAGGAAGCTGCTCTTGCGGGCCAGGATCGCACGGGCATTCTCCGGCTTCTGCAGGTTGTAGACGCCCCCCGAGCCGCAGCAGTCCGCGGCCTGCGGCGCGAGTTCCCAGTCATACCCGGTGGCGTCGAGCACCGCGGCGGGAATGCCTGCCGCCTTCTGGCCGTGCACGAGGTGGCAGGGCAGGTCGACGTAGACGCGGGCCGCATTCGGCCGCCGCATGCGCTTCACCGGTCCCAGGTCGCCGAGGAATCCGAGCACGTCCCGGACCGGTGCTGGTTGTTGCTCCACTCCCTGCATCGTCTTCTGCAGGGCCAGGCCGCAGCCGGAAGAATTCGTGACGATGGCGTCGATGCCGAGATCGGTGAACGCCCGGCGGTTTCGCTCCCGCAGGGCCTCGACGCCGTCGAGCCCGAGATGCTCCTGGACCGCGCCGCAGCAGCCCTGCGTCGGCGGCACGACGACCTGCACGTTGTTCTCGACGAGCACCCGCACCGTGGCAAAGTTGATCTCGCGAAAGAGCGACTCCATCAGGCAGCCGGTGAGCAGGGCAACCCGCGGGCCGGTGGGCCGCCGCTCCCGTACGAGATCGCGGGCGTACACGGCCGTGGACGTGGCGACCGCCGGCCGGCCGGGAAACACGAACTTTTGCCGCAGCACGCCCCACCGCCGCAGCGCGCGCGCGGGCCAGAACGCCCACTGCATGACCGCCGGTCGCGCCGCGACCGCCGCCGCCCACCGCAGGAACACCGGCGGCCGGCTGCGCCCCGCGGCGACCTGCCCGTGCCGCGCCTGCTCAAGGAAGAGTCCATAGGGCACGTTGCCAGGGCAGGCGGTCTCGCAGGCGAGGCAGCCGACGCACTCGGCCGTGTAGAAGTCGGTCCAGGAGTCGGGCGGCAGCCGGCCCTCGGCCTCTTCCCGCCAGAGCCGCAGGCGGCCGCGTGGAGAGTTGTTTTCGTCGCCGGTGAGCTGATACGTCGGGCAGACCTCGAGGCACAGCCCGCAGTGCACGCAGCCGCTGAGCAGGTCGGCGGGGGCTGCCGGATGCGGGCACGGCGGCGCTCCCGCCGCAGACGTCGGGGTGTTCATCGGCTTCATGCGCTGCCCCACTCCCGATGCAGGCAGTCGATCCACGCCACTTCGGCCGCCGCCGCGGGTCGCGGCGCGAGGTGCCGAGAGTGCGCGTCGCCTCCGACCGCCTCCAGCCCCGCGGCATGACGGGCGACCACGGCGGCGGCCGCGCCCGCCGCATCCCTTCCGGCCGCGACGTGCGCATGCACGATGCCGCGGGCCATGACCGCCACGGCCGAGAGGCCCGAGTGCCCGCCGACGCTGCGGGCCAGTTCCGCCGCGTGCTCGGGCGACGTCTTGAGCACCGCATCGGGCAGGCCGTCGTGCGGCGGCGCCGCATCCTGCTCCATGTCGATCACCAGCGCCCGATCCCGCATCCACCCCCGCAGGAAGGCCTCGTAGACCGGCCACTCGTCCCGCTGTGCCTGGATCCCGATCCGCAGCGACACAGCGGGGCCCTCGACCACGAGATCGATCGAGTCGAACCAGTGCACCCAGCAGGTCCGCGCCAGGTCGGAGGCCGCGTGCGCGACCGCATCGGCCGGACCGGTCGCGCGGCACACCACCGACATCTCTCCCGCCGGCCGCAGCCGCAGAACGTAATCGACCGGCCCGCCGAACCGGCCGTCCGTCGCCAGCAGGAACCGCAGCAGGTCGTAGCCCGTGGTCGTCTTCACGACGCGCTCCCCGATCCGCACCACGCGGCCGTCCGGCAGCCGCCAGTTCATGCCGAGCACGGCGTCGCAGTAGGGTCCGAACCGCGACGACGCCGGCGCGTGGCTGCTGGCCGCGACCTGCTCCCGCAGCGATCTCGTGGGATCGAGCACGAGCGGAAACCGCAGCCGGTGCGGCGCCGCGAGGGCGTCGACGTCGCACGAACTGGCGGCCGCCGGCACGCACACGACGCCGTCGATCGTATCGAGAAAGGGGCTGAACGGCCGGCCCGATGACGCGGCGGCGGGAACGGCCTGATTCCCCGCCACACACCCATCGGTCACGACGCCGCGAGCGGCGTCCTGCGGCTCGAATCGGCGGTCGACGAGCACCTTGAGCGGGTTGAGCTGGTGCCGCGGATTGAAGGCCGCCGGCACCGCCAGCTGCATGCGGAGGTTCTCCGGCGAGAGCACGAGCGGCATGTAGGCCGCCTTGTCGTTGCCGATGCCATGCTCGCCCGAGAGCGTCCCGCCGACCTCGATGACTCGGTGCATGAAGTGCTTCTCGAGCGCCTCGACCTTCTCGAGGTCGCCCGGCTTCCGCGAGTCGAAGAGAAAGTTCGGGTGCAGGTTGCCGTCGCCGGCGTGGAAGACGTTGACGACCTGGATGCCTGCGGCGTCCGACTCGTCGTAGAGATGCTGGAGCACGTCGGCCAGCGCCCGCTTGGGAATCACCGCATCCTGCACCACGAAGTCGGGGCTGACCTGGCCGAAGAGTCCGCCCGCCACCTTGCGGGCCTTCCACAGCTTCCGCCGTTCCTCGTCCTGATCGCTGGCGGCAACGTCGTGGGCCCCCGCCCGCCGGAGCAGATCGGTCACCCGCGGCACCCGGGCGTCGACGAGCGCCGCCGGGCCGTCGATCTCCACGATCAGCAGGAAGCTGTCCTGCGGCAGGCCGACGGCCATCGGGCTGTTCTCGATGAGGGCCACGCACCTCGGATCCATCAGCTCGATCGCCACGGGCGCCGCGGAGTCGGCCACCAGCGCGTGGATCGCCCGCTCGGCGGCGACGAGGTCGGGATAGGTCGCGCGGAACGTCCACGCCTTCTCCGGCCGCGGCACGAGCCGCAGCCAGAACCGGGTGAACGCGGCCAGCGTTCCCTCGGAGCCGACCATCAGCCGCTTCCAGTCCTCCCGCCACGGCCCACGGCCCCCCGCCGGCCCGCCGAAGCGGTGCACGCTGCCGTCCATCAGCAGTGCCTCGACGCCCAGCACGTAGTTGCTCGTCACCCCATAGCGGAAGCAGTGCGCGCCGCCGGCGTTCATCGCGGCGTTGCCGCCGATCGTGGAGACGGTGCCGCTGGAGGGATCGGGCGGATAGAAGAGGCCGAGCGGCTCCACCGCCTGCTCGATCTGCCGCAGCGTCACGCTGCACTCCACCTCGCACCAGCCCGCCTCGGCGTCGATCTCCCGGATGCCACGAAGCGCGGAGGTGTGCACGACCACGCCCCCCTGCGCGGCCACCGGTCCGCCCGCGAGCGAGGTGCCCGCGCCGCGCACGCAGATGGGCACGGCCCAGTGCCGCGCCTGCCGGAAGATCTCGATCATCTCGCCGGCGTCGGCCGGGATGACGACGGCGTCGGGCCGGTAGGTCTTGAAGCCGATGCCGTCGGCCGAGTATCCGGAGAGCTGGGCCTCCGCCGTGAGGATCCTGCCGCGGGGCGCCGCCCGCCGCAGCAGCTCCTCCAGAGCTATCGCGTTGGCCGGCGCGTGAGGCGGTGCCGCGCGGCTGCCGGCGACGATCGTGCCGGGCGGCATCATTCAGACCTCGGCCAGCGGCTCGGTGGCGTCGCCGAACGACTTCTCGCGGACGCCCATCTTCTCCATCATCGAGAGATAGAGCCGGCACATCTGCCGGTTCTCGGCCTTGGCATAGTCGAGCACGCGTCCCGACTCGAGCCGGCCGCCGGCCCGGCCGAGCACGGCCACGGGCAGCCGGTCGTTGTCGTGCTTGGCCCCCGCCATCATGCTCGAGCACATCATGATCATCGAGTTGTCGAGGGCCGAGCGGCCGCCCTCGTCGATGGCGTCGAGCCGCCGCGCGACGTGCGCCATCTGCTCCATGAAGAACTGGTTGACCTTGAGCCAGTCGTCGCCGTCGGAGTGCGACAGGAGATGGTGGATCATGTAGTCGATCCCCTGGCTCGGGTTGTCGGTCCGCGGGATATTGGGGAAGCGGAGCGCCGAGTGGTCGTTGTTGAGCTTGAGCGTGCAGATCCGGGTGGTGTCGGTCTGGAACGCGAGCACGACGATGTCGCACATCAGCCGCATGTGCTCGGCGACATCCTGCGGGATGCCGTCGGGCGGCCGGGGCACGTCGGGCTTGTCGAGCGCCGGCTTCCAGCCCTGGAGCTCGCCGCGCTGCCCCGCGCCGGCGATGCGGGCCTCCACGTCGCGGACGCTGTCGAGATACTCGTCGAGCTTGCGCCGGTCGGAGGAGCCGATCCGGCGGCGCAGGCCGCGGGCGTCCTCGATCACGGCGTCGAGCACGCTCTCGTCCCCCTTGGCAACGTCGTCCTTGAAGAGCCGGTCGAAGGCCAGCGCCGGATAGAGCTCCAGCGGCGTCGGCGTCGTCGGCGAGCTCCACGAGATGTGCGAGCTGTAGAGCATCGAGTAGTTCTTGTGGACCGACGGGTTCGACTTCTCGCAGCCGAGCACCAGGCTCGGCACCTTCGTCCCCCTGCCGTAGGTCGCCGCCAGATGCTGGTCGAAGCTCGTGCCGGAGCGGATGTCGCCGCCGGAGGCCAGAGCCGCGCCCGAGAGCAGGTTGCCCGTCTGCGAGCTGTGGATGTTGCCCTTGCGGGCCTGCTCGTTGTAGAGGCCCTTCACGAAGAGCAGCCGCTCGCGGAAGTCCGCGATCGGCTCGAGCACCCTGCCGAGCTTCATCTCGGCGCCGGCCCCTTCGGCCCACCACTCCTTCGAATGGAAGCCATTGCCGGCGAAGAACACGGCCAGCCGCACCGGCGGCTCGCCCGCCGCTGCGCCGTCGGCGGCCCGCGACCGGGCGACCAGCGACTCCATCCACGGCAGCGCCATCGACACACCCACCCCGCGGAGCATGGTGCGTCGTGAGATCTGCGGAGCGTTCATGCGGCCGTTCATTGTCATGCCTCCCGAGAGAGCGGCCCTGACCGGGCCGCGCGATTCTACTCCCCTGCCTCGACCGCGTCGGCCCCACGAATCTCGCGGAACTGACGGCTCGTCACGATCGCTTCCAGGGCCGTGCCGACGCGGTGCCCGTTCGCCGCCACGCGTGCCTGGATCTCGTCGAGCAGCGGTTCGTCGGAGAGCTGCACGGCCCGACCGAGGGCGTAGCCGAGCAGCTTGCGGCAGAACTGCCGCACGAACGTGTCGCGGCGGACGGTGAGGAGGTAGTCGCGCAGCCCCTCGTGGCCGGCGATCGCCGTGCCGTCGACGAGCCTGGTGGCGGCGTCGATCGGATGGCCGGCCGCGTCGTGCGTGCGAAACCGGCCGATGGCGTCGAACTGCTCGAGCGCGAAGCCGTAGGGATCGATCCTGGCGTGGCACTTCGCGCAGGCCTCGTTGCTCGAGTGCAGCGTGATCAGCTGCCGCTCCGTGAGCCCGGCGGGCACCGTGTCGGCCAACTGCGGCACGTCCTTGGGCGGCTTGGGCAGCTTCTCGCCCAGCAGCACCTCGCTCGTCCAGTTGCCCCGCAGGATCGGGCTGGTCCGCGAGGCGCCCGACTGCGTGGCGAGGGTCGTGGCCAGCCCGAGGATGCCGCCACGTCCGTGCCGCCGCACGCCGTCAACCCGCCGCCATTCGTCGCCGGCGACGCCGTCGATCCCGTAGTGCCGGGCCAAGTCGCCGTTGAGGAAGGTATGGTCGGCGTCGAGCAGCGAGAGGATCGAGCGGTCGTTCTGGAAGAAGTCGGCGAGGAACAGCACCGTCTCCTCCTCCATCGCCCCACGGAGCGCCGCGAACGTGGGAAAAGCCTCGGCGCTCTTCTCGTCATGCGCGGCGAAGCCGTGCACGTGGAGCCACTGGGTGCCGAACTCCTCGGCCAGTCGCCGGGCCTTCGGATCGCGCAGCATCCGCCGCATCTGCCCCGCGATGCCGGCCGCGTCGTCGAGCCGTCCCGCGGCCGCCGCCTCCATGAGCTCGCGGTCGGGCAGCGACGACCAGAGGAAATAGCTCAGCCTGGCGGCCAGCTCGGCGCCAGGCACGGGCCCCTGCCCGGCTCCCGGCGGCGGCGTCTCCGTCTTGTAGAGGAAGTCGGCCGCGACGAGCACCCGCGTCAGGAGCATCGCCAGCGCCTCCTCGTGCGGCAGCCCCTCGCCGCGCAGCGTCGCATAGAGGTCGCGCAGGTCGCCGACCTCGCGGTCCACGAGCGGCCGCCGCCACGCCCGACCCGCCAGCGCCACGATCGCGTCGAGCTGGGCCGGCTCGGCCACCCGCAGCCGCGTGCGAAAGGCCGAAGCGCGGGATTCGATCGCCGGCCGCATCGCCGCGAAGGGCCCGGTCATGTCGCCGCGATCCTGCGTCGTGTAGCCGAGCAGTTGCTCGTGCGCGTCGGCCAGCTCCAGCGGCTCCTGGCTGACGAACAGAAGCTCGTCCCAGAGCCGGTCGAGCTCCGCCGCCTGCTCATCGTCGAGCATGAGCCGCCGCAGCTGGTCGTCCTCGCGGTAATAGATGTTGAGCGTGACCACCTCGTCGACCGGCACGATCCGGGCGTAGCACAGCGCCCGCGGGAAGAGGTCGCGGACGTCGGCGAAGGCATTCTCGAACCGTCGCCACGCGGCCGTATCCTTCCTGGCCACCACCGGCAGCGCCGGCGACAGGCCGGCGGCCGCGGCGGGCTCCAACCGCACCTCCGGCTGGACGCTCGCCTCAGGATTCGCGGCCGGATGAAGCGTGGCGACAGTCACGAACTCGTAGCCTTCGGCCAGCGACCATGGAATCGACACGGCGACCGCGTCCGGCGGCCCGAGGCACAGATCCCGCTCCGCCACCGGCAGGCCGTGCGGATGCCGGCCGAAGACCGCCGGATCGGCGCCGACGGCTGGAGAGGCGACGACTGGAGATGCAATGGCGGCGGCCGGTGGGCCAACGGCCGCCTCTGGGGCGATGCCGCCGAGCAGCAGGCCGCCCAGCGAGAGGAGCGAACGGCGCAGCGTCGCATCCGGCGAATCCTTTTTCGGCTCTGCAGACGTACTCTCTGCGCTCTCGCCGGCCTTCAGCTCGGCGGCGTCAGGCTCGGTGGCGTCCGCCGCGAGAAGACGCTGCACCGCGGCGGCCAGCTCCGTCCGCTCCGCGGGCGTGGCGGCCCCCTGCCAGCGGGCCAAGAGCGAGCCGGTCGGGATGCCCGCATCCCCCGAGACGGCGCGGGGCTCGCTGGCAAAGTGCCACACGGCGTCGTTGCCGTGCGCGTCGGCGTGCGGGTTGCCTGCGAGCAGCTCCGCCGACACGTCCCGAGACAGATCCCAGGTCGTCTCTCCGGCGCGGATCGTCAGATCGACGGCCGTCGTGTCGCACGAATGATTGCCGTCCCGCGAGCCCACGGCGAGGCTGATCGCGTCGCCCCGCCGCACCGCGACTGGGCCGATCTTTCCCGTGGGCGCCGGCTTCGCGTTGTCGAGGGTGCCGCCGGCGAGACGCTGCCGCATCCCGCCCCGCCAGGCCTCGAGCGACCAGGTCACGCCGTTGCCGCAGCCGATGTGGGCCCGCTGCACCGTGGCCTCGATCTCCACGTTGCCGGCCACCGGGCTCTTCCAGCCGACGACCGCTTGCCGCTGTTGCGCCGGATGCACGGTGATGCCGTGCGGCTTCATGGTGCCGGGCACCCGCACCGTGTCGTCGCTGGCATTGGCCGCCACGAGCAGGTCCTGTTCCCCGGCCCACGCCTTCACGAAGGCGTAGCCATCGACGGCGTCGCGTTTCGTGTCGAGGAGCGTGTCGAACCCCGCC
>Ga0209598_10001392_pt1 | contig 19806 bp, 18 predicted proteins | sample M_140807_EF_Meta_FD_187317 | JGI IMG/M metagenome (GOLD analysis project Ga0209598, IMG submission 187317) | Freshwater microbial communities from Lake Montjoie, Canada to study carbon cycling - M_140807_EF_MetaG (SPAdes) (version 2) | ecosystem: Environmental > Aquatic > Freshwater > Lake...
CTACTATAATTAATATTTGACACACCCGCCTTTCCTCTTTTAGTGGTAATAAGAATTACACCGTTAGCACCACGCGCACCATAGATGGCTGTCGCTGATGCATCTTTCAAAACATCCATAGTTTCAATATCCTGTGCATTCAAAAAGTTTAATGGATCTCCACCACCTGTACTTGAGTTATCTAATGGAAGACCATCCACCACAAATAAGGGTGTGCTACCTGTTCTAAGTCCTCCCGGTCCGCGAACAGTAATACCCTGTATGGCACCTGGCTCACCATTTGCAGATGTAACGTTTACGCCGGCAACCTTACCCTGTAATAGTTGTTGCGGTGCATTGATAATACCACGATTAAAATTTTCTGCTTTTAAGTTTTTTACAGAACCGGTTACATCTTTTTTGTTTTGTGTACCATACCCCACCACCACAACTTGTGAAAGTTCACTTGAAATTGATTCTAAACTTATTTTGATATTTCCATTAGTAGGAACCGCCACTTCTTTAGTGGTATAACCCAAAGAGGATACAACTAATATTGCATTTGTAGCTGAAACATTAATCGTAAAATTTCCTTTTGCATCTGTTAATGAACTTGTTTTTGTTCCTTTTACAGTTACGATTGCCCCTACTAACCCTGCATTAGAATTAGCATCAATAACTTGACCGGTAACAGTTTTGTCCGCTGTTTTTTTGAAATTGGTTTCAATAACATTAGAAGCAAAACTAGTTGCTGTAAATGTTAATAAAACTACGGTTAAAAACATACTTGCTTTAAGAAAGCCACAAGTAGTTTTGCGTGAAAGGTTTTTCATTGTATAAGTGTAGTTTGATTTAAATTGAGAAGTGGCGAAGTTCCTCTAATTTCAAAATCAATTACCTACCTATATATTATCATTTGATTAACCAATCATTAACAAATTGTAAACTAAAAATTAATACGCTTTACAATTTTTTTTCAGGATATTTCTTTTTTCCTTTTGAATAAGACCAAATAATTTTATTCATTAAATCATCTTTACCGCCATCTACTTCATTAAAGGCTTCGTTTTGAGATAAGATTGCATATTTTTTTGCTTGGCCAGTTAAACTTGATAAGGGTTTGTTTCGTTGATCCAATGGGATATTGTTAGGAATGAAATTATAATTGAATGTCTTTTTTTGTGTGGAAAAACAATCCGTCATTAATCTAGAGGTAGCATCCATAATATTCATCGGTGGAATTCCTAGAATTTGTTCTATTGTTCTTAACATGGAAACCTGATTATAATGAGTGCTTACTAATTTTTCTGTAGCATAAGGGCTAACTACCAAACCAATGGTTCTATAGGCTGATATATGATCCCAGCCTCCTTGTGAATCATCTTCTGTTATAAATACCACTGTTGAATCCCAGGATTTACTTTTTGAAATCATGTCAATAATTCTTCCTAAAGCCAAATCATTATCAGCAACCATCGCGTTTGGTGTTGGAAAATTTGGAGACGTACCCGATGTATGATCATTGGGTAAAGAAAGAACCATTAAGTTCGGAAGTTCATTTTTTGCCTCCAATTGCTTCCATTCCTCCATAAATATATCGGCCCTTTGTTGGTCACTAAATGTGATATTGTCGCAATCAGGAAAGGTGGGTGAAATAATAGGATTCAATCTTGCAATAGTGGTTTTATTTTTCCAATTGGGTTTTTGTCCTTGGGTATAATTTTTATATAAGTCAAACCAATTTAATTTTTGGTCATATTCCGTTTCACAGGCTTCACCAAAAACCCGCACTGTTTTTCCGTGATCCAATGCATGATTCCAAATAAATCCAGCCTTATTATAAACCATTGCATCTTCCTGACGATGCGGATAACTCCTAAACCAAGCACGCACATTTTTTTCAACGTAATCTGATACCATCCCTGCATCTGTCCACTGATGTCCTTCGGCAGATGATTTTCCTGATGCATTGTAATCATCCATATATCCAAATTGTTTGGCTAGCGCATGTGTATTGGGTGTGATGTTATTGCCAAAAACACATAAACTACTATCGGCTCTACTTCCCTTCATATCACCAAAAACTTGGTCATAGGTTTTATTTTCCTTGATGATATAAACGACATGCTTAAATACCGAAGGCTCTCCAATTCTTTCAGGTACAGGCTTAGCCACAATATTGGGTCTTGGTTGTAAAGCAAGGGCCTCCGTTCTATTTAATAAATTTAATTGTGCTACTTCCTGCGTATATATTTTTAAAGTACTGCTATTGGGCATTGGAATGATACTGATCGAAGCTAATTCATGATGGATAGATCTCGCTTTTTTTACTTGATCCACTACATTAGCCCCGTCCGATTCTAGATTGGCAATAACCAATTGATCACCTACTATTTGCAAACCTGCAGGATAAGCTTCCGTAGGAATAAAACCAAGTACTGTTGATTTTCCTACACCACTTGTTGCCGATTTTTTTCCAAGTTGAATTACCGCAATTGCATTATCTAATCCATTTGACACAAATAATTTTTTTCCATCCTTACTTAATGTTAAACCATTGGGTGTGCTACCTTGTAGTGATTTTCCCAACAAGCCAACAAAAATATTCTCAACTATAGCATTTGTTTTTACTTGTATCACAATAATTTCATCACTTGACCCATTGGCAACATAAATATATTGTCCATCAGGCGAAGCCTTCATAACATTGGGATGTAACCCTGTTTTTAATTCCTTCAACAACTTACCAGTTTGTGCATTGTAAACAGATACGCTACCGCCCGCTGTTGCACCAGTTACAGGATTGGTATATGCAAGGCCCCAAGGTACACCAGCTGCTTCCTTGGTTGTATCAGTTACTGTTTGTCCCGCCCAATTGGAAACAAAAACTTTTTGATCTGCTACTGCAACGCCATAAGGTGCAACACCTGTAGCTGCTGTCCAAATTATTTGTTTTGTTGTCCAATCTAATTTGACCAATTCATTATTACCATTCAATGTAACATACATGACCAATTTATTGTTTTCCTTGAGGACTTCGATTTCATTAGGTAATGCATTTTTAGCCGGTGCTTTTTTAGGAAATGGAATCGATACTACTCCTTTTATTCCATTGCGCCATTCTGCAATCATGATACTGGCATTTTCTCCGGATTTGTTTGCCGCGCCCCAAGCGATATAGGTGTTTCCGCTATCCTTGAAAACTTTAATCCCGGAATAAGTGCTTGCATAATTTCGATATTTTGCCTGTTCATCAAACAACCATTGGTCAATCATTTTTTGCTGCTGTAAATCATAAATATAAATGCCATTACGTTCTTCAATGGCGACCAAATTTGTATCCTTTAAAACAGCGATATCAAGCGCATGATTTTCTAAGGAGGGTTTTCCAAAACGAATTACTTCACCTGCCGATTTAATGATTCTGTTGTAGGGTAACAAACGAACTTGTTTATTTCTGGCAACAAGGAAATCTGCAAGTGCATTAATCTTATCTGTATTAAGAAAATCAACCTGCATTTCAATCAATCCTTCCCATGCAGCTGGATAATCAGGGGTTGCCCAAAGACGAACAGGTTTACCATACGCATGGCCTTTTTCGATGGCAGCGGCTACTTTTTCCTTTTCATTTTGTTGGAGTGGAAATGTAAACTTGGACTTTATAAATGTATAGAAGCTTTCACTTAGTAACGCAATTTTTGATAATTGTACCTTATTATATTCTTTCCCTAATGTACCATCAAACCAAATAAAGTTGGGATAAGTTGCATATAAACTATCTGCTGGTCGATTTCCTGAAATAACAATTTTAAAATTTTTGTTTTGAATTATAAAAGGATATTTTTTTAATACACTTATTAAAGTATCAAGGGTTGGAACACCTTGTGTTTTAATATCAATTAAAAGTTGAAGTTTACGATCCCCATTACGATAAGCCGTTAGTGGTTGTAGATAAAGGCTTTCAATGGTTTTGGTGCTATCTAATTGTTTGGGTTCATGTGCAACAAGTAACTTTCCCTTGACCAAATATATGTCTGCTTCCATGGACCCAAATTGTTCATTATAAGCCATATAGAATGGTCTTTGTTGTTCATAATCATTATGCGAATGCGCATTGGCAGCACTATAAATAATGGATTGTGCTTTTGTCCCAATCACCATAAAAAACAAGACAGTGGAAAGTAGGTATTTCATATTGACTATTTAAGTTGGCATATTACAATTATTACCTTAAGAAATAAAATTAAAACTATTATTGTATTATTAATTCAAAATACTAATGCAGTATGGATTGCAGGATGGGAAGAGATTTAATTTCACTGAATTTTTTATAGTGCCAACTGAGCGACAACTGGAATAGTTCTAATATTTTTTTCCGTTGCGCACCGCTTAAAGAAATTGTTTCCAAATCATTATAAAATTGCACGGCTAAAAAATTAGAAGCTACTTGTGCGGTTTGCGCTTCCAAATAATAAGGATGCGCCGGTGGCTTTGAAACAAACTCTCCTTCCTTAATATCAAGTATCGGTGTTTCGTTGCTATACTTTCCTTGCAAACCAAATCCCATGGTTTGACTTAAGTGTATTAAAAAATAAATGGGCAAATTACTCACTAACCCTGCGCCTCCTTTATCGAGTTGCTTAAAAGTGTCCTCAATTAAATAAAACATTTCAGGGTGTGGTTCGGGCTGCATGGTTTGTTGTAACACTTCTACAATATATAAGGCAACTGCATTTCGGAGCACATCGGAATAAACATTTTGATATACATAATCCCAACTTACTTCCTTAACCATTTGCATCGCTTTCATGGGTGTATGATATACTTCCATTTGCAATATTGCAGCGGGTTGATAAAACACGCCTTTGTTGGCACCTTTTTTACTGGTAACTCTAGCGCCTTTAATAATATATTGTTGTAATCCAAAGAGTTCCGTATACGCGCTCATGATGATACTTGTATCCCCATATTTGGTGACACGTAATACAATACCCTTGGTGTTATGTAACATAGATTAAATACTAAAACAAATATAGCCATTTGGTGGCATAATATTTATTTTATTGATACAAATGTAAAGTGTAACTTTACACTATATGATCGTCATTATCAAGCACAAAGGTTTGAAGGAGTTTTGGACAAAGGGGTTAAGCGGAAAGCTGCCCTCCGATCAAAAAAATAAAATTCGACTCATATTAGACACTTTGAATGATGCCAACGAAATACCTCAAGATCTTATTCCATTTAAAAACTGGAACACCCATAAATTAAGAGGCGTCTATATTGGATTTTGGAGTATTACTGTAAAAGAAAATTGGAGAATTATTTTCAAATTTGATGGAAAAAATATAATAGACGTTGATTATCTTGATTATCATTAATAAAAAACAATGAATAGAAAAATTAAACATAATACACATCCTGGTGAATTATTTAGAGAAGAAATAATTAATGCCTACGGATTAACAATTACTGAGGTAGCTGAAATGCTAGGCGTAACGCGTCCGGCCATATCCAACTTAGTAAATGAAAAAGCGGGTATGAGTCCGATGATGGCCTTAAGAATAGCAAAAGTATTTGGTGGAAACCCTGCTCTTTGGGTAAGAATGCAGGCTACTTATGACCTTAGAGAAGCCGAAAGCAACTGGGAAAATATTAAGCTAAAGCCCTATAAACATGCTCAAATAGCTTAATAATAAATTTATTTTATTTTGCTAAACGCTCTTGAACTGTTGCAAAAAGCGTAAGTCGTTTTGTGAATACAAACGCAAATCGTTTACCTGGTATTTTAGTTGCGCAATTCTTTCAACGCCCATACCAAAGGCAAAGCCAGTATACTTTTCAGGATCAATGTCAAAGTTTTTTAACACATTAGGGTGGACCATTCCACTTCCTAAAATTTCAACCCATCCTGTGTGCTTACAAATATTACATCCTTTGCCACTACAAATTTGACAACTAATATCCATCTCCGCACTTGGTTCCGTAAACGGAAAATAGCTTGGACGGAATCTTACTTTCACATCCTTGCCAAACATTTCTTGTACGAAAAAATAAAGTGTTTGTTTTAAATCAGCAAAGCTTACATTTTCGTCAATATATAATCCTTCTACTTGATGAAAAAAACAATGCGCGCGCGCTGATATGGTTTCATTGCGATAAACACGTCCTGGACATATTACACGAATGGGTGGCTTTTGAGTTTCCATCACGCGCGCTTGTACACTACTAGTATGCGTACGCAATAACCATGCAGCACTTTCATCTGTTGCTTCCTTCACATAAAAGGTATCCTGCATATCGCGCGCTGGATGATCCGCTGGTAAATTCATCGCACCAAAATTGTGCCAATCATCTTCAATCTCTGGGCCTTCTGCAACTGCAAATCCTAATCTTTTAAAAATAGAAACCATTTGATTCCGCACTAAATTTAAAGGATGTCTGGTGCCCACTGTTATTTCATCGCCAGGCAAACTCATATCGATACTTGCACTATTGTCATCTACTTCGCCTAATCCCGCTAATAATATTTCTAATTTTTCTTCTGCTGCAATTTTAAAAGCATTTAAGATTTGTCCGAATTCTTTTTTTTGTTCGTTGGGCACATTTTTCATCTCCCCCATAATTTGTTTCACCAAACCTTTGGTTCCCAAGTATTTAATACGGAATGCTTCCACCTCGGCAGAAGTGGCACCTGTGGCTGCCGCTATTTCCTTTTTAATGTCTTCGATTTGTTGTAACAATTGCTCCATAGTGCTACGAAGATAAGAAAAACCCCGTTGCGGTTTTTGATGTGGAGGAAAATTAACCGTAAAAAGCCTTACATTTGTTGTCAGACGAAGTTAATTTACATGGAGTACAATACAGCAAGAAGCATAATGGGGATGAGGGAATACGGCCGTCACGTTCAAAGGATGGTTGATCATCTTATGACCATTGAGGACCGCGACAAAAGAAAGGAGCAGGCCCATATAGTGGTTGAATTAATGGGTTTTCTTAACCCCCAGCTTAAAAATATCGAAGACTACAGGCATAAATTATGGGATCACCTATTTTTTATGAGCAATTTCCAATTGGATGTTGATAGTCCTTATCCAATTCCCACCAAAGAAACTTATAAGCAAAAGCCCGATCCTTTGCCTTACCCTAAGCGTAAAATTAGATATGCGCATTTGGGTAAAAACTTAGAATTGGTGATTGATAAAGCAATGGCCGAAACAGACCAAGAAAAGAAAGCCGGCTTTGCCCATGCAATTGCGCATTATATGAAATTGGCTTACAGTAACTGGCATAAGGAATTAGTGCAAGATGATGCAATTCGTAGTGAGTTGAACGCAATTACTGGCGGTGAATTAGAATTTAGCAATACGCCTTATATCAAGCATCGTAATCAAAACTTTAGTGAGGATTACCGACCTGCAGGTGGCCGTTGGCAAAATAACCGCAACAATAATAATCGCGGTGGTCGCGGACCTGGTGGTCCTGGCGGAAGCGGTGGTAGCGGTGGTAGCGGTGGTGGACGCAATAACAACAATCGCAATTTTAAAAAGAGATATTAAGAAAACATCGTTCTTAATAATTTCAACACATCGCTAGAAGTGTTGTCATCAATCTTACCCATCTTTTTTGTAAGCCTTAATTTATCTACACATCTTATTTGATCTAACATTATTTGTCCTGGATCCTTTTTAAATAAAGAAGGTATGCGAGATGGATAATTTTTATTGGAATGTGATAACGGTGCAATAATGACCGTATTTAAATTATTGTTCATGCCATTTGGAGAAACAATCACACAGGGCCTTGATTTTTGAACCTCACTTCCTTTGGTTGGATTTAAATCAATTAACCAAACATCAAATTGCAAACAATTTTTACCACTCATGTTCATCAAATTTATTGGTCAACCCTTCAAACACATCTTTTTCGGGTAGTTCCTTATTTTGAATGGCTTGCTGAAATTGTTTGTCCCAAGTGGCCAATGAAAGATTTAATTTATTTCGTTTTGGTTTGATTATTTTTTTCACCGGTTTCAATACCAGCGTATCATCCTCCTTCAAAATAAAATCAATGGCTTGTCCATTTTCAATCTTCAATTTTTTAAGTACGGCTTTGCTTAACAACACCCCATTAGAGTTACCAATTTTTCGAACGGTAGTGGTGTAAAGTGGACGATCTTCCATGGTAATAATTTGAATAAAGTTATAACTTATAAAAGTTATAACCAAAATGTATTTATTCATTGAATTCCAATAGATTATATACGTAAAAGGGTCCCGATGCATCGGGACCCTTTTACTTAAAAATAGTTCTAAAGTGTTTATTTAAAAATAGCAGGTGTACCTGGAGGCGGAATACTTTTTTTAATGAAGCTTCTTAAGTGATCATTACTTGTTGCTAAATCTTCCTTACGCAAATACATCATGTGTCCGCTTTTGTATCCTTCCCAGAACATACGATCTTGAATTTTTCCTGCAGGATCCATTTGCCACATATTATATTTTGCATTAAAATAATCACATGCGCCATCATAATAGCCTGATTGCACTAATAAATTTAGATAAGGATTTTGCATCATGGCTTGGCGTAAATTATCACCTGTTTTATTATTCGTGTTATCCCAAGGATACGTTGAACCAAAAATAAAATAATTTAAATCTGTTTTATAACCCAACTCATCTCTTAAGTACATATTAATTGCAGGCGTGAAAGAATGTTCCCATGAAGTTAATTCAGAATTGTAATCAGATTTTTCACCAGCATCTATTCTGTCAATACCAATATAACGCGAATCCAAGCGGCCAATGGTTTTGCCTTGATCACGTAAAAGTTCTTTCCAAAAATAATTATAAGGAATTTCTAAACTTTGTTGTGCAACCACGGTTTCGTTTAAGCCAATATATTTTGAAACTTTTTTAACCATGTCTTTTCTTTTCTCCATAGATAATGCTCCACCCTGTGCAATGGCAGGCATCAATTCATTAATGGTAAAGGATTCTACTTCAGGTAAAAATTTAGTTAAATCCTTGGATTGAAATTCAGGTGCTAATTTTTTATGGTGCCATGCAGTTGCAGCCATGTATGGAATGCGTAATGCAGCATCTGATACTCTATCACGATCAATACCTAATTCTGTTGGCGAAACTAAAATCACGCCATTCAAATACATCCAATGTCTATTTTGCAATTCCAATGACAATCCAGAAACGCGTGTGGTACCATAACTTTCTCCAATTAAAAATTTAGGAGACACCCATCTTTTTTGACGCGCTACAAATGCATTAATCCAATCAGCTAAATATTTTATATCCGCATTGACGCCAAAAAATTTAGATGTGGGAACTGATTTATCTAGAATGCGAGAAAATCCGGTGTTCACTGGATCAATGTATACGATATCAGCTACATCAATTAATGATTGCGGGTTGTCCTCAAATCCATAAGGTTGCACTGGATAGCCTTCGTCGTCAATTTTTAATTTTTTTGGTCCAGTATATCCCAAGTGCATCCAAACACTGGCAGTACCAGGTCCACCATTAAAGGAGATGACCAAGGGTCTTGTTTCCTTATTCGTTACATCCGTGCGTTCATAGTATACATAAAATAATGCGGCAATCGCTTTGCCATCCTCATCCCAAACTGGCTGTGTAGTGGCAGTAACCTTGTAGGGTATTTTTTGACCCTTTACCGTAACCTCTCCCTTGGTTTCGGTTTTTTGTTCCAAACTAATTTCTCTTTTAAATGCAGGGTACTGGTCTTTTTCGGCGGTCTTAGGTGCTGCAGCAGTAGGCGGTTCCATGGTAGGCCTTTGCGCTGTCACAAAAAGCGTTGTTACAAGTAACAAGGCGGTAAAAAGTTGTTTTTGCATGATGCTATTGTTTATATAATTAATTTTATACTTTAAATATACGGCATAATTACAGTTTCATAATCGCGAGAATATTTAATTTATTTAGGCGGTATTTCTGTAATTTAGACAAGTTCAATTAAGCCATTTTAAAACCGAGTTCGGATGTCTGACCCATCGCAAAAAGTGATTATTTTAACGGCACCTTCAGGGGCTGGAAAAACCTCCATTGCCCAATTTTTATTAAAGCGTTTTCCTAATTTATCTTTTTCCGTTTCTGCCACTACCCGCGCACCAAGGGGTGCTGAAATAGATGGCGTTGAATACCATTTTATTAGCCTAGCTAAATTTGAAGGGTTGATTAATCAAAAAGAATTTTTGGAACAGGAGATGGTGTATAAGGATGTTTACTATGGCACTTTGAAATCGGAATTAACAAGAATTTGGGCACTTGGAAAAATACCCATCTTAGATATTGATGTGAAAGGGGCTATTCATGTGCAAAAGCAATTAGGTGCAAACTGTTTGTCCATCTTTATTCAGCCGCCTTCCATTGCTGAATTAAAAGAAAGATTAGAAGATAGAAAAACCGAAACGCCAGAAAGTATTCAAATGCGTTTGGATAAGGCAGCTTATGAAATTAGCTTTAGTCATGAATTTAATGCCATCATTAAAAACGAGGTATTGGAACTGGCTTGCGCTGAAACAGAAAAAGTAATCATTGAATTTTTAAAATAACTTATTATGTCATTACAAGGAAAAACAGTTTTTATTACAGGCGGAAGCAGAGGCATTGGTAAAGCAATGGCACTGAAATTAGCTGGCGCGGGCGCAAATATTGTGATTGCTGCAAAATCGGTACAAGAAGATCCACGCTTGGGTGGTACCATTTTTTCAGCAGCCGCCGAGGTGGAAGCCCTTGGTGTAAAGGCTTTGGCAGTGCAAGTGGACATTCGTGATGAAGCCCAAATTGCAGAAGCCATGAAGCAAACCGTTGAAAAATTTGGGGGCATTGATATTGTTATTAATAATGCAAGCGCCATTCAATTAACTGATACTGAAAATACACCGAGCAAAAGATTTGATTTAATGCACAGCATTAATGTTCGTGGCACTTTTTTAGTCGTACAACATGCACTCCCTTATTTAAAGAAATCATCACATGCACATATTTTAACATTATCTCCTCCGATAAACTTGGCACCAAAATGGTTGGGACCCCATGTTGCTTATACTTTATCAAAATATGATATGAGTATGTTAACCTTGGGTTGGGCAGAAGAATTTAAAGATGATCAAATTGCATGTAATTCATTATGGCCACGCACCACGATTGATACTGCTGCAGTGCGTAATTTATTGGGTGGCGTTATGTTAGCCAATATGAGCCGAACGCCCGCTATCATTGCAGATGCAGCATTGTTTATTTTAAGCAAAGAAAAATTACAATACACGGGAAAAACATTTATTGACGAAGAAGTGCTGGCCGCGGAAGGCATTACCGATTTAGCACATTATTCCGTTGTTCCTGGAGCAAAATTATTTTACGATTTATTTTTATAATTTTTTCGACACTACTTTAATAAAAGATTTTATGAGGAAACCTACTTTATTATTAAGCATGGTACTTTTATTTTTATCGGCCACTGCGCAGAAAAAAAATAAAATAGATCCAATGGTTGCACAATTGAACACTACCAAAAACGAAACAATCACTTTTTTAAATAATCGTTATGATTTAGATAAAAAAACGGCGTTACAAATTTGGGATTTTGCAGAAGTGGGTTATAAGGAAAACAAGAGTGCTGCATTACATGTGCAACATTTAAAAGAAGCAGGCTTCAAGGTGGAAACAGGTGTAGCAGATATTCCTACTGCCTTTGTAGCCACTTACGGATCGGGTTCGCCGGTGATTGGTATTTTAGCTGAGTATGATGCTTTACCTGGTTTGGCGCAAACAGCTAGCCCTGAAAAAAATGCCATTGCTGGAAAAATTGCTGGACATGCTTGTGGTCATCATCTGTTTGGAACTGCAAGTGTAGCAACGGGGATCGTGATTAAAGAATTAATTGCGGCAGGTAAATTAAAAGGGACCGTTAAAGTATTTGGGTGTCCTGCAGAAGAAGGCGGCAGTGGTAAAGTATTTTTAGTGCGCGCTGGATTATTAAATGATTTAGATGCCGTTATTCATTGGCATCCAGATGTTGAAAATAAAGTGGGTACTTCGATTTCGCTTGCCAATAAATCGGCAAAGTTTAAATTTTATGGTGTGGCTTCACACGCAGCCATGTCACCTGAACAAGGAAGATCTGCACTAGATGCAGTTGAAGCAATGAATCATATGGTCAATATGATGCGGGAACATATTCCCCAAGAGACAAGAATTCATTATGTAATTACGAATGGTGGTAAAGCGCCCAATGTGGTTCCAGACTTTGCAGAAGTATATTATTATGTGCGACATCCAAAGCGGAAGGAAGTGGTAGAAATTTTTGACAGAGTAGTTAAGGCAGCGGAAGGTGCTGCATTAGGAACAGGTACCACAATGAAATATGATATCATTGGTGGCACACACGATTTATTAATTAATAAAACACTTGCTGAAGTAATGCAAAGCAACTTGGAAATTGTCGGTGGCGTTACTTATTCAGACGAAGAAAATATATTTGCGAAAAAAATACAACCCAGCTTTTTGGGCGCGCCTATTGCAATGGAAACAGTAGCAAGGATTAAACCACTTAGTTATGAAATGGGTGGCGGGAATACCGGTTCAACCGATGTGGGTGATGTTAGCTATATAAAACCTACTGTTGGACTTCGTACTGCTACCTGGGTGCCAGGAACAACGGCACATAGCTGGCAAGCAGTAGCAGCAGGTGGTACAGAGATTGGAACGAAAGGAATGTTGGTTGCTAGTAAAGCAATGGCTTTAACTGCAATTGATTTAATGAGTAATCCCTTATTAATTCAAAAAGCAACCCAAGAACTTAAATCATCTATTGGAGATTATAAATACAAAGCCCTATTAGGTGATATAAAACCCGCTCTGAATTATAGAGATTAGTTTGTAAAAGAAGCGCTAAATAAAATTTACGCTTCTTTTACTTTAACCTCTTATGATTTTTTCTAAGAAAATAATTAATCTCTATAATTTCATCTTATGATTTTTTCGAGGCGCCCAATAAACGGGCGCATCGAGGGTACAGAGATTAGTCAAAGGTCTCGGGGCGCATTTGTGGAAAGAATAATACATCTTGTATGGATGGTTGATTCAACATCATCATACATAAACGATCTATTCCAATACCAATCCCCGAAGTAGGCGGCATACCATATTCTAATGCTCTTAAAAAGTCATGGTCAATAAACATCGCTTCATCATCTCCTCTTTCCATGAGTGCTATTTGATCCTCGAAACGCTTGCGTTGATCAATAGGATCATTTAATTCCGTATAAGCATTCGCTAATTCTTTTCCATTCACCATTAATTCAAAACGCTCTACCAAGCCTTCTTTTGAACGGTGCTTTTTAGTTAGCGGACTCATCTCCACTGGATAGTCAATGATAAAAGTGGGTTGGATATATTTAGATTCACTTGTGGCTCCAAAAATTTCATCTATTAATTTACCCTTGCCAATAGTGGTTGGTACATCAATATTTAATTGCTTGCAAACGGCTCTTAATCCTGCTTCATCCATTGCTGAAATATCAATACCCGTATTTTCCTGTATTGCCTCCATAATAGTAATACGACGAAAAGGCGCTTTAAAATTGATGGTGGTATCGCCTACTGTTAGTTCTGTTTTTCCGTGTAAGGTCATTGCAATTTTTTCAAACAATTGTTCTGTGATTTCCATCATCCAGAAATAATCTTTGTAAGCAGTATACCATTCTAACACGGTAAACTCTGGGTTATGTGTACGGTCCATTCCTTCGTTTCTAAAGTTGCGGCTAAACTCATACACCCATTCAAAACCACCGACAATTAATCGCTTTAAATATAATTCATTCGCAATACGCAAGTAAAATGGAACATCTAGTGCATTATGATGTGTTGTAAAGGGCCTAGCAGCAGCACCGCCAGGAATGGCTTGTAACACAGGTGTATCTACCTCTAATGCACCACGCGTATTTAAAAACTCCCGAATGGTGGTCATTAATAAAGTACGCTTTACAAAGGTTTCCTTTACATCTGGATTAATAATTAAATCAGCATAGCGTTGACGGTATCTAAATTCAGGATCTGTCACCGCATCAAACACATGACCATCTTCATCACGCTTCACTACCGGAAGTGGCTTTAATGATTTGGCCAATAAGGTAATGGTATTCGCATGCAATGAGGTTTCACCCGTTTTGGTAACAAACACATATCCAGTTGCACCTAAAATATCACCTAAGTCCATGGCGTTTTTAGTCATTATATCCCAATAGGTTTTATCCTCGTCCGGACAAACTTCATCTCTCTTTATATATAATTGAAAAATCCCCTTGTCGTCTTGAATCTTTACAAATAACACTTTACCCTTATCGTTCACACTCATAATACGACCCGCAACACAAACGGCCGCAAATAGTTCCTTGGTTTCCTCCGTATAATTTTGCTTTATATCACTTGAATAGTGGGTCACCGGATATAAAGGCGCTGGATAGGGATTGATGCCTGCAGCTTCTAATTGTTGTAATTTTTCGCGCCTAATGATTTCTTGTTCTGACAATGATTGACTCATGGATGGTATATATTATAGTACAAAAGTAAAACTTAAGGATCAATTAACGAATAAAGCATTTTGAACCTCCTCAAAGCTGAGCGATAGGCAATCGCCGGGCTGCATTTGCGCTATAGAAAACTGTCCAATTTGGGACCGAATTAATCTTACTACCGGAAATCCAACACTTGCAAACATTTTACGGACCTGCCTATTTTTACCTTCGGTAAGTTGTATGGATGCCCAGCTCGTAGGAATGCTTTTTCGCACTCGAATGGGCGGATTTCTTTCAGGTATCGCTAAGCCATCGGGTAATATTTTAAGTATCGCTTTTTTAGTATCATAGGTTTTACCATCTACTGAAATGGTCACGCCTTTAGAGAGTGCTTCTATTGCATCATGGGTAATTGCACCATCCACTTGCACCCAATAAGTTCGTGCATGTGCAAATTTTGGATGTAATAATTGATGATTTATACTGGTATCATTCGTTAATAACAATAAACCTTCACTATCATAATCTAATCGACCTACTGGATAAACATCCTTGGGTACATTCAAGATATCTTTTAAGCATAATTTACCATCCGACGATGTAAACTGTGATAAAACTTGATAAGGCTTGTATATTAAATAATATTCCATTTTTACAGTAGTATGAAAAAACAAAGTCCTCCTGAATGCTCAAGAGGACCTCGTATATGGATGGGTTAGTAAGTACGGGAATTGAATTCCCTTCACAATATTAAATATACTTTTTTCTAATTCAAAAAATATTTTAAACAAATTTATTGCGGTTATCCACATATTGCCTCTTTTATCCGATTATATTATAATAAAAAAATGACTTTATTAGATGTAAAAAATATAAAATTGAAGAAGGCATATAATTTTTTAATTGCCTGAAACATTGATGAATAAAGGGTTTTATTAACTAGCGTTATTACTATTTTTATAAATTAATGTTGATAAATGTTATGATTTTTTATAAAAAAAGGGTATTAATTTATACACTAATGCAGGAAAAAAATATTTTTATAAAAAAGGGTCATTACCTTTGATTTAGGCCAAAAAACTACTTATGAAGCTAATTACACCCGTTTCTGTTGCATGGTTATCCAAATTAACCAATGCTGAAATTATCGGTAATCAACACTTAGAAATTACTGGAGTGAATGAAATTCATCAGGTTGCATTAGGCGATATTGTGTTTGTTGATCATCCAAAATACTATAATACTTGTTTAAACAGCGAAGCAAGTTGTATAATTATAAATGATAAAAATGTAACGGTTCCTGAAGGAAAGGCTTTGTTATTTTGTAATGATCCTTTTGAAGCATATTTAAAAATTGTAGCGCATTTTAAACCCTTTATTCCTTGTACAAAAGCAATCAGTGATGATGCAATTATCGGAGAAGGGACCATTATCATGCCACATGTTTTTATTGGACCCAATGTAAAAATTGGTAAAAATTGTGTGTTGCATCCGAGTGTTTCTATTTTATCAGATACCGTTATTGGTGATGAGGTAATTATTCAAGCCAATACGGTAATTGGAAGTGACGCATTTTATTATAATACAAAAAAGAACCGCCAGGATTGGTATAAAAAACTACTCAGCTGCGGCAGGGTGGTGATTCAAGATAAGGTGGAAATAGGCGCCGGTTGTACCATTGATCGCGGGGTGAGCGGTGATACCGTTATAGGTAGAGGTACAAAGATTGACAATATGGTACATATTGGACATGATACCCAAATTGAAGCCAATTGTTTGTTTGCTGCAGGGGTTGCCATTGCAGGTGGTGTTCAAATAAAGTCAGGGGTAACTTTATGGGGCCAAGTGGGGGTAACCAAAACTATAACTATTGGTGAAAATGCGACCGTATTAGGTCACTCAGGGGTTACAGGTAGTTTGGCTGGCAATAAAGTATATATGGGATTCCCCGCCGAAGATGCTGGCATTAAAAAAAGAGAAATTGTTTGGATAAAACGCATTCCTGAATTATGGAAAAAGGTGATGGAATAGCAATTTTTAAAAATAGATGCGCATGCAAAGCCTAGTCGCTTAAATGATATAGCGCTTTTATTTCTTTACAAATACGCGTAATACTATCAGGTAATGGGCGATATTTAAAATCAGGAAAAGCTTTTAATAATTTCGTATTATCAAAATGCACTACCGCTTGCGCTGTAGCTGCCGTTTCCTTTGTTAATAGTGGTGACTTTCCTGTGATGAATCCTTTGATTGCTTCTAAGCGCCATACAATGGCCGTTAATAAAGGTGTTACGCGACGATAAGGAGGGCGCTTGTTAAATGCTTGTGCGATTATACTAAATATGTATTGGTATTGCACATTTTCGGCGCTGACAATATATCGTTCATTTGAAATATGGCTATCCATTAATAATTGCATTACATCCACCACATCTATTACATCCACGAAACCGCTAACACCAGTGGTAAACCATGGAAATGCTTCATAGGCTGATTTAAAAATGCCAGAGGATCCCTTGGTCCAATCTCCTGCACCTAAAATGATCACTGGATTTACAATAGCTACATTTAATCCTTCCGCCATACCGCGCCATACTTCCATCTCCGCCAAATACTTGGTTTTCCCATATTCACTATTGCTAGATGCTTCCGTCCAATTCATGGTTTCATCAATAGGCGTTCCAATACGTATGCGCCCTAATGCTGCCACCGAACTTACATAAACTAGTTTTTGTATTTTATGTTCTAAACAAGCATTCACCACATTCGCTGTTCCTTCCCGATTAGCGATTAACATTTTTTCTTGGTCCTTAGGGGCGAATGAAACTATGGCAGCACAATGATACACTTGCGTCACCCCCTGCATTGCTTTGGCTAATGAAACAACATCTAAAATATCCCCTAATATCCAGTTGACTTTTTCCGCACCTTCAAAACTAGGAATGGTTTGACGATAAAACGCAACTACTTGTTTTTCTTTGGCTAGCAATGACTTTATTAAATGTGAGCCCACAAGACCACTTGCTCCTGTTACAAAAATCATGGCTTACTCTTTTAATAATTTAGAAATATCTTGCTTGAGTTGCTCCACTTCCAATACTTTAAGTCCGTCGTAAATTTTACCACGTACTTTTCCTTCCCTGTCTACTAAAGCAAAAAATTGGGTATGAATAAATTGGTCTTCTATTTTTTCTACATTATTTTTGGGGTCGTCTAATAAATAAGAGCCACGCGCCATTTGATATAAACTATCCTTACGTCCTGTTAAAAAAATCCATTTTTTTGTATCTACTTGTAAGGAATCGGCATAATGCTTAAGTACTGAAACTGAGTCTGTATCTGGATTACAGGTATGTGAAAGAATTTGAAAGTCGGGCTCTTTTTTATAAATTTCATACACCTGTTTCATATTTGTATTCAACTTTGGACAAATACCTTTACAGGTCGTAAAAAAATATTCAACAACGGTAATTTTATTTAATAAATCTTTATCCGTAACCGCTCCCCCATCCTGATTGGTAAAACTAAAGGGTTGCACATAACTTAATATGGGCATTTTTACTTTCCAATTATCCGTACCCTTAAATAAAAAATAATAAAATCCGAGTAATAAAACGGTGAAAAATAAAAGATAGAATATCGTTTTCTTAGACATAGTTAACTATTTATTCAAATTCGATTTGGTGATACAATGATGTTGTGACATCCTTGTTGAATTTTACACAACAAAGGTAATATTATTTTATAGGAACCACGACAGGATGTGCTAATATAACAACATTGGATTATCTTTGAGGTATGTTTAAAAATTGGAATTGGGACGCAGTAGGTATTGGAGCTTCTTTGGCTTGTGCCATTCATTGCGCTTTACTACCCTTGTTTTTTAGCAGTTTGCCATTACTGGGAATCAATATTTTACACAATGTCCCATTTGAGCTTGGCATGATTTTACTTTCCTTTGGAATTGGCGCCTATTCCTTATACCACGGTTATAAAAAACACCATCATTCCTACAGACCCATTATTTTATTTACAATTGGAATTGGGTTGATGTTAAGTAGAATGCTATTTCGTGATTTGGATTTAATCTTATTATTTCCTGCTGCATTTTTTATCATTATTGCACATATCAATAATCATAATAGCTGTCGTATGCATAACCATGCACACGAGGATGACTGCGATCACTAAGCAAAAGTGTAACTCATCTCTCCATCCTTTTCATCCTTGAGCTGTATGCCCATGTCGGTTAATTGATTTCTAATCTTATCGCTGGTTGCAAAGTCCTTGCGCGCTTTGGCATCTTTTCTAATCTCAATCAACAGCTGAATCACACTGTTTAATTGTTGTCGATTGGCGCCTATATCCACTTTTAAACCTAAAATATTTTCGATGAATAAGGTAAGTTGTTCCTGTACAAATATCCAAGTTGCACCAGATAGTGCATCTATCGCGATATGCTTATCCTTCAATGAATTAATCGTAGGAATGATTTCAAATAAATTAGCGACCACTTTTGCGGTATTAAAATCATCCTCCATAAACTCCGTAAGTTCCTTCAACCAAGTATTTACTTGTGCATCTAAATTGTCGTCCTTTGCATTTACACCTTTAGCAAAACTTTGCGCTTTTAACCATTCGTAGGCTTCCATTAATCGACGCAATGCTTTTTCAGAACCCTGTAATGCTTCATTGCTAAAATCAAGTGTCCCTCTGTATTGGCTTTGCAATATAAAAAAGCGCACCGTCATAGGTGTATAGGATTGCGTTAGCTCATGATGATTACCTGAAAATAATTCACTTAGCTTAATCACATTATTATAACTTTTTCCCATTTTACGACCATTGATCGTAATCATGTTATTGTGCATCCAATAGCGTGCAGGAATTTCGTGATTGCATACCGTACTTTGCGCAATTTCACATTCATGGTGTGGAAATTGTAAATCCATTCCGCCCCCATGTATATCAAACTTTTTACCTAAATACTTGGTGGCCATTGCGGAACATTCAATATGCCAACCCGGAAACCCTTCCCCCCAGGGGCTTTGCCAACGCATGATATGTTCGACCGGTGCTTTTTTCCACAAAGCAAAATCAACTTTATTTTTTTTCTCGTCTTGATTATCTAACTCACGCGTTGTATCCAATTGGTCTTCCAAATTACGACCACTCAAAATACCATAGGGTTGATTTTTTTTAGAATAGTCCTCATTGTATTTTAATACATCAAAATAAACAGAGCCATTTGCTTCATATGCATAACCATCCTGCAT
>Ga0209598_10001394_pt1 | contig 19799 bp, 13 predicted proteins | sample M_140807_EF_Meta_FD_187317 | JGI IMG/M metagenome (GOLD analysis project Ga0209598, IMG submission 187317) | Freshwater microbial communities from Lake Montjoie, Canada to study carbon cycling - M_140807_EF_MetaG (SPAdes) (version 2) | ecosystem: Environmental > Aquatic > Freshwater > Lake...
CGCCGTCCCAGCGGAAGAGGGTTCGCCAACTTTCGCTCACCAACGGAACCAGAGAAGCGGGAGGCGTCGAGGACCCGGTGACACCGGTCGGCGAAGCATTGGTGAGGTCACTCATGCGACCGTCGAGGGCGCACCAGCGGTCGCGGTCTGCGCGGGCCAGGTCCCAGGCGCGGTCTCCGCTGAGCACCACCGTGACCGCACCGGTCACGACGCCCGAATCGCGGAAGCGGGTGAGCATCGACGCATGCGGTGCCAACTCCGTCTTGAGGCGCTCGTACACCTGAGGTCCCTGCCCTTTCACATCCACCAGCAGCATCAGGCGCGCCTTGGGATCGGCGAAAATCCCCACCCGGTTGCGGACGCGCTCGGCCAGCGGTTCCAAGTACAGAGACTTCAGCGTGCGGTCGGGCTTCAGGTCTTTGCGGTCATGGGCCACCCACAATTGGCCTTCCACCAAATACACATCGGCCTCGACGCTGCAAAACCCGTGATCGAGTGCCTCCAGCAACGGGCGTTTCTGTTCGTAGTCGTTGTGAGAATGAGCCTGGGTCAGAGGCCGCACCTCCGCCGCAAAGGAGTGACCAGCCAACAGCAGGCCGAGAACCCCGCACACAAGGACCGAGAACTTCATTGCAAGACCGTGCCCCAGGGGGCTCGCGGAGCACAATCTACGAACTGGTGACATCGGCCGCGGGCTCCGGCTTCGGCTCACTTGCCCGGACGCTTGGTCGGGGTGACCCATCCCTTGTGCCAATCTAAACTCCACAGGCGCTCAAGCCGGACTAATTCGGCGTGACCATCGACAAAGCCTGAATTAATGGCGCCCGGCAGCGTGTCCTTCGGATTGAAGATCTGGTTGCGTCCCCAGACGGCACTCCCATGGCGTGGCAGCGTCAGGCGCACCATGGCTCCGGCGAAGTCGTCGCCGGTGAACAAATTCCTGGCCGGTGGATCGGAGGCTTGGGGCCAGGTATCAATCCAGTTGCTGTCGGCGATCACCGGTGTGTTGGACGGTGTCGGACAATCGGTCTCATTGCGGTACTTCTTCACTCGCTGATCAGGAGAGCTAAAATACGGATCATCATCGCCGTAAAACCACCCATTGAAGGTGTAGCTGGCCTCGTAGTCGATGCCCTTGGATCCGGTCCACAACCAGGTCTGGTTCAAGGAACCACTGTTGGGATGCCGACGCTTGGACTTAACGGCTGCCGACGGAGCCGACGGACAAATGCGGGCCGCATTAATGCCGCCATAGTTGGTGGCCAGCACGGTCACCCATAACGCATTGTCCATGCTGGCGGTCGCAGCCCCATTGTAGGGCACCGGTTTGCCATGATCGGACAAGTACATGAAGGTCGACAACGTCATCGACTTGGCGTTGTTAATGCACTTGATCGAATTGGCCTTCGCCTTCGCCTTCGCCAGGGCCGGCAAGAGCATTCCAGCCAAGATGGCGATGATGGCAATGACCACCAGAAGTTCGATTAGGGTGAAGCCCCGGCGAATCCGGGACGGGTGGAGTCCGAGTGTCATGGCAAAATCAGGAGTTTCAAACATCGGGCTCCGCAATCCTCATAGGGTCAAGGGTGGAGTTGCCGATCGATTGCAGCATCTGAGGTTCGGCGGCATGCCGGATGAGCTTGGTGAAGCCTAGGGAACGGACGGTGAGACACCGTCCCTACCATTCAGATGCAGATGAATCGGCCCTGCGGCCAACCCTAACGCAGGGTCCCAAATTCCACTCCTACCAACGACTCAGCCGCAAGGGTTCCGAGTTGGCGGCGGAGGGCCAGGATGTTGCCTTCTTCGGTGGGGTGATTGCGGTTGCTCAAGAAAATGACCCAGGTGTGGCTGCTGGGATCTTGCCACAGGGATGTCCCAGTCCATCCGGAATGGCCGAACGAGCCAACCGGGAAGAGCGAGCCGCGCGGTCCGGCATAAGGCGAATCAATGTCCCAGCCCAGACCCCGTTTCGGGAGATTCGGCGGCGTTTGCACAGAGATCATACGAGCCACCGTCTCCGGACGAAACACCCGAACCCCATCCAGGGTTCCGCCAGCATCCATCATGCGGCAGAAGCGGGCCACGTCGGCGGCGGTCGTGAATAAGCCCGCGTGTCCGGCCACGCCGCCCATTTTGCGGGCGGTCGGGTCGTGCACCTCGCCACGGAAACACGTGCCATCGGCGCGCCGCTCCGTCGGGGCAATGCGGTCGACTGCCAGACCGTGCAGCAGGGGACGATAAGCCGTGTCTCGCATCTTCAGAGGTCGATACACATGGGCTTCGCAAAAGGCGTCCAAAGTCTGGCCCGAAACCTTCTCCACGAGCTTACCCAGGAGAATAAAATTAATGTCGGAATAGACGAACCGGGTGTCCGGTGGGTGCGTTGGCTTCTCGTCGCAGGCCAGTTCCAGAGCCTTGTCGGAACCGCTCCAAGCGCCGCCACCCAAACCAGGGCGCAATCCCGAGGCGTGCGTCAGAACTTGTCGCACCGTGATGGCCTGCTTGCCGTGGGCGGCGAAGGCCGGGAGATAATGAGCCAGGGGCTTCTCCGGGTCGATGGTCCCGTGCTCAATCAGCCAGGCCACCGCGGGCGTCGTAGCCAGCACCTTGGTGAGCGAGGCAGCATCATAAATCGTGTCCAGGCGGGCCGGCTCCGGTGATGGATCTACTGAGCGGTGCCCGTAGGCCTTCGAATAAACCACCCCGTTGCGCTCCAACCAAAAGACTCCGCCCGGGCAACGGTTGGAGGCGATGGATTGCAAGATGGCCCCATCGATGGCCGAGAGCTTTTCACTGCGGAAAACCGACGACAGTGCAACTGGCCTTGGCTGCGGCGCTCGGCACCCCAAGGCGAGGAGCACTAGCGCCAGCGTTACCCAGCGAGCGAAACCGCCGTAACCGACGGAAACGGAACGGCCTTTGGCGGAGTCGGTGGTCATGAGGTCAGTGGGCAACGGCAGGTTGCGGGGTCGGGGCTTCCGGCAGGAGTTCGGAGGAATGCATTGGGCGTGTCGGGAACCAGCGATCCAGCAGCACATACACCACCGGAATGACATACAAAGTAAGGAAGGTGCTGGTGAGCATGCCTCCCACGACCGCGACCCCCATCGGACGACGACTCTCGGCACCCGCGCCAAAACCAATGGCGATGGGCATAATGCCCGCCACCGTGGAAAAGGCCGTCATGAGAATGGGCCGGAGCCGAACCTTGCCGGCTTCCATCATCGCCGTGACCGGGTCAATGCCCTGCTGGGCGCGTTGATTGGCGTATTCGACCAGCAAGATGGAGTTCTTGGTCACTAGCCCGATAAGGAGCACCAGGCCGATTTGGCTGAACAAGTTGATGTTCATGGAGGGGATCACTGGGATCACCCCGGTCTTGCCCAGGAAGGCCAGCAACCACAGCAACCCGAAGGCGCCCACCGCGGCCAACGGCAACGCCAGCATGACGGTGAAGGGATGAATGAGGCTCTCAAACTGCGCAGCCAAGGTCATGTAGACGATGATCGCGGCCAGACCGAGCACGAACCAAATCTCACCGGTGCTGTCGGCCAGGTTCTTCGCTTCCCCTTCCCAAGCATGAAGCGTTCCCGCCGGCAGATCTTTTAGGAGCGGCTGAACTTGATCCACCACCACACCAATGGGAACCCCGCCCGGAGAGGCCGTAATGCTGGCGCTGCGGAGTCGACCGTAGTGGCTGATGGAATTGGGCGCTGCGCCGGACGTTCGAGTCACTAGGGCGTTGAGCTGAATAAGCTCCCCGCGCTGATTGCGGACATACACCGTGTCCAACTCCTGGGGTGTGAGTCGGGAGGCCCGCTCCAGCTGGGCAATGACTTCGTACTCCTTGCCATCCACCTTCATGCGGCTCAAATCCAGACCGCCGAAGAGGATTTGTAGTGTCCGAGAAATGTCTTCGATGCTCACCCCCAGCGCAGCCGCTCGACTGCGATCCACTGAGAGACGCAGCTCGGGCTTGTCCACCTCATAGCTGACCCGGATATTCTTAAGCAGGGATTGGCCCGCAGCGTTGGTCAGTCCACTAATGCGAGCCGAGAGCGCCTGCGCCGTCTGATTGAGCGTGTCGAGATCCTGGTTCTGGATCACCAGTTCGAAAGGCGAGTTGTTGAAGCCCACCTCGATGGCCTTGGGAAGGTTAGCAATAGCGAAGCCACCTTCAACCTCGGCAAAGAAACGCTGCGACATCCCACCCGGTCCGTTGACGATTTCCTGGGTTGAGCGTTTCCGTAGTGAGCGATCTTGGAAGGTCACAAAAACAATTCCGAACGAAGCCTGACCGGGACCACTGAAACCCGGGGCCACGATGGCGCCGTAACTTTTTACCTCCGGGACGCTGGCAATGATGGCCTCGGCCTTGCGGAGCTGACGATCGGTGAACTCGCTCGTGGAACCGTTCGGAGTGAGGACGACCGCAAACATCCGGCTCTTGTCCTCCTGCGGCAGAAAATCTTTATCCAAGCCCCGGTAGGCAAAGATCATCAAGGCCACGGTTCCCAAGGTCACCAGCACCGACAAGAAGCGGTGACGCAAGGCCCAGCGCAGAGAACTTAGGTAGGCGTGAGTCACGGCATCGAGGATCGCCTCAAACACACCAAATAGCCCGGTGGCCTTCTTGGCCTGGATGGGCTTGAGCACCCGAGCAGCGATGGCCGGCGACAAGGTGAGCGCAACAAACGCCGAGATGATCACCGAAACCGAGACAGCCACGGCGAACTCCACGAAAAGACGGCCCGTGGTACTTTTCTGGAAGGCCAGCGGTGTGAAGACCGCCACCAGCGACAGGGTGATAGCGATGACCGCGAAGCTGATCTCGTCCATGGCTTTGAAGGCCGCCGCCATGGGTTTCATGCCCTCTTCGATGTGCCGGTAAATGGCCTCCAGCACAACGATGGCGTCGTCCACCACGATGCCGATGACCAGCACCAGCGCGAGCATGGTGAGGATATTCACCGAATAACCCATGAGGTGGAGCACCGCGAAGGTACCAATGATGGACACCGGGATGGCCACGATCGGGATGAACGTTGCCCGCAAATCGCGGAGAAAAACGAAGATGATGAGCACTACCAGACCGAAGGCGATGGCCAGCGTGTCCCACACCTCGCTAATGGCTTTTTCGACGTAAATGCTCGAATCATAACTCACCGTCATTTGTACCCCGTCGGGCAGAGTGGGTTGGATTGCCTCCATTTCCGCGCGGATGGATTGAGCCACATTCACCGTGTTGGCCTTGGCCTGCTTGACGACGCCCAAGAAAACGCAGGGTTTGCCAGAAGCACGGGCGATGGTGCGGTAATCCGAGACGCCGTCTTCAGCCCGACCCACATCCTTGAGCCGAACCAGGTTGGCTCCTTCGGCCCGCAGCACGAGGTTGTTGAACTCCTCGACCGACTTCATCTCGCCGCGGGTCTGAATGGTCATTTCCCGGTCCAGGTTCTCCACGCGTCCGCTGGGCAATTCGATGCTTTGCTGCCGGAGCGCCTGCTGAACATCGAGGACCGTAACGCGCCGAGCAGCCATCCGCGCCGAGTCGAGCCACAGGCGCATCGCATAGCGTTTCTCACCACCGATGGTGATGGAGGACACGCCGGTGACCCCCTGGAAGCGGGGCTTGATTTGCTTTTCCGCGAGCGTGGTCATCTCTAGCGGCGAATACCGCTCGCTGTTCAGAGCGATCCAAAGGATGGGCTGCGCATCGGAATCCTGCTTGGAGACGATGGGTTCGCGAATGTCCCGGGGCAGCGCCCCGCGCACGCGGGAGACCCGGTCCCGGACATCCTGAGCCGAGGTGTCGATATCCCGGGAAAGATCGAACTCCACTGAAATACTGCTGACACTCTCCCTGCTTTCACTGCGCAAGGTCTTGATGCCCTCGATATTGTTGATGGCCTCCTCAAGACGCTCGGTCACCTCCGTCTCAACCACCTGGGCATTGGCCCCGGGGAAGACCGTCGTCACAGAAACGATGGGCGGATCAATGTCTGGCAGCTCGCGGACGGGAAGACGGGACAAGCCAATTAACCCGAAGAGCACCAGCACGAGATTCATCATCCAGGCCAGGATGGGACGCTGAATAGAAATACGCGGCAGGATCATGGATCGCCCAAGTGAGCCGGCTCGCACCCAGAAACTCAACGCCGAGATGCACCTAAAAGGATCGGCTTGGGGTCGGTCCCACCTATTTACACAAAAGGGGACACTCTATACTATAAAGTATACTATAAAGGTGTCCATTAAAGGGCTCCGCGGGGGCGGTGATGGGCGGAGCTTGCAGAGCGCCGACTCTGAACAGGCTATTTCCAAACCCGACGGAGCAGGGCCAAGAAGTTGCCGTGGAAAATACCGTCGATGTCCGCCTTCGAATAGCCGCGGCGCGCCAAGATGGGCCCCAGCTTCTGAATGTCGGCGATGGACCCCAGGTCGGCAGGCATTTGCTCGGTGCCGAACCCGCCGTCGGCATCGGTGCCGATGCCCACATGACGAATGTTCCCGGCCAGTTGGCAAATGTGGTCGATGTGGTTAGCCAGGTGCTCGAGGCTGAGATCGAAATCCGCCGGCTTGGAACGGTGGTGACGCCAACCGTGAACCATCATAATCGCATCCACCGCCACACCGATGACTGCGTCGCGACGGATGAGCTCGCGAATTTGGTCGTCGGTGAACTGCCGATTCCAGTCGGCCAGGGCGCGGCAGTTAGAATGACTGGCCCAGACGGGCCCGGAAAACCGATCCAAGGCATCCCGGAAGGACTCATCACTCAAATGGGTGACATCGAGGATCAACCCCAGTCGCTCCACCTCGGCCAAGAGTTCACGCCCGTGAGCGCTCAAGGGCCCCTCATCATCGGTTCCGGCACCGCAGAGACCGGGGCCATAATGGGTCAGACCCACGGCTCGTAGACCATAGGCGTAGGCCCGCTCCAAATGGGCGGGAGTATGGAGAGAATCGGCTCCCTCCAAACTGAGGATGTATCCGATAGGCTTCGGCTCGGTCGAGGGGCGTTGCCAATCGGCCAGGTGAGCCTCTAGGCCGGCGCGGTCAGTAATGAAGCGCAACTCGCCCTCGGCTTCCATCTCGCGGTACCACGCCAACTGGCCTTGGGTTTGGGCCCACGCCTGCGAGGCGCTGCTCCAGCCCGGCATGCGGCTGAACCGGTTCACTGATCGAGCAATTTGGGTCGCGACACAAAGCCCCAGGTTGCCCCGGCGCATTTCCGGAAAGCAGACGATTCCGTTACCCCGATCGGGCTGGTCCCGCTGGTGTTGCTCGCGGCGACGGATGTACTCCAGCGATTGCGTGAGATCCCGGTTCCACTCCATGGCGTTCATGGAGAGGTCCAAATGGCAATCGAACACCAGCGGCTGTGACGACTCGGCGGGCAGGTCGGACATATCGGCACAAGGCCTACCCGGGATGCAGCCCGGAGTCACGCAGAACACCCGGGCAATAGGAGGGGCAATGCAGGCCCGCTCGAGATCACTTACCCGCTACCGGAGGCGGCACGGCTGGAAGGGTGAAGCGGAAGGCGGCTCCCTTGGCTGGAGCGGTCTCGAGGCGCACCTCGCAACCATGGGCCTGGATGATGTGCTTAACGATGCTAAGCCCAAGACCCGTGCCTCCCTGTTCCCGAGACCGGGCCGTGTCCACCCGGTAGAACCGTTCGAAGACCCGCTCGGCCGCTTCGGTGGGGATGCCCGGACCGTCGTCCGCCACGGCCATTTCGATCAAATCGCTTCCCGGGATCTCGCGTCCCTCGATACGCACGGTGCCTCCGGGGCGACCATATTTGATCGCGTTATCGATGAGGTTCGAGAGCACTTGATCAAGTCGATCGGAGTCGGCCCGTGCCTGCAATCTGAGGGGCACATCATTGATGAGCTGAACACCACGGTCCTCGGCCTTGCGGTGGAAATCGTGAAACACCTCCGTCACATGTTCGCGCAACGGAACCGTGTCGTAATTGATGGCTAACTGACCGGATTCCAATCGGGACAGTGTCAAGAGATCCTCGATCAGGTAGGTCAGCCGGTCACAATGACGATCGATGATATCGAGGAACTTGGAAGCGATGGCCGGTTGCGAAACCGCGCCATCCAGCAACGTCTCCACCGATCCCTTGATGAGTGAGAGGGGCGTGCGCAACTCGTGACTGACATTGGCCACGAATTCGCGGCGGGTGCGCTCCAACTGGCGAAGGCGGGTCGCATCGTGCAGAACCATCAAGACCCCATCCGCCCGCCCTTCGGGCCCAACAAGAGCGACTGCGTTGACCTGAAGTAATCGGGCTTCCGATCCGCCCTCCAACTCCAATTCCTTGCCATTGACCCGACCTGCCTTGCCCGCTTCAGCAGCCACCGCCGACAAGTCATTGCAGCGAAAGGCCTCGAGAAGGGTGCGACCACGGACATCGGCCTCGAGATCAAAAAAACGGCGGCACGCGGTGTTAGTGAATTGAACCCGTCCGGAGGCATCTAACAGCAGCACTCCTTCGAGCATGTTCTCGAAAAGCGCCTGTTGGCGGGCATTTTCAGCCGCCTGCGATTCGGCGCGGCTGGAACGTTCTTGGGCGAGCTGATCGCGCAACGAAGCCGCCTCTCGGGCCTCCCGAAGCCAACGCCCCTTCAAGAACAGGGTGGCAACGACAGCCGAGATTCCGGCACCCAAAACCGCGGCCAGTAGGGGAGAAATCAACATGCGCGAATCAGGCTTCCAGCGAATCAGGCTTCCATGAACCGATATCCGACACCCCGAACCGTGTCCAAGTACTGAGCGCCCTCGCCCAACTTCTCGCGCAGGCGCCGCATGTGAGTGTCGACGGTGCGAGTATCGATGAGGTTGTCGTATTCCCAGACATCGCGCAGGAGTGCCTCGCGGCTTTGCACCCGCCCGCGCCGTTGAGCCAGCACAATGAGCAGCTTGAACTCGGTGGCCGTCAGGTCGACCCGTTGGCCGGCAACGCTCACGAGATGACGCGGGATATCGATGAGCAGATCACCGAACTGCATCGTCTGGGGCTTCTCTTCCTCGGTCTCGCTGCGACGCTTGAGCAAGTTGCGAATGCGCAGAATCAATTCCCGCGGGCTGAAGGGCTTTGTGACGTAGTCGTCGGCACCCAATTCAAGGCCGACCACACGGTCGATCTCACCGGCCTTGGCGGTGACCATGATGATGGGAATGGCACTAGTGGCCGGGTCCCGCCGCAGCAATTTACACACCTCGAGTCCATCGACCTCGGGCAGCATGAGGTCCAACAAGATGAGGTCAGGCAACTGCTGACGCGCCTTCTTCAATGCCGCATCGCCATCATCCGCCGTGGTCACCTCGTATCCGGCGTTTTTTAGGTTGAAGCCCAAGACTTCTAACGCATCGGGTTCGTCGTCGACGACGAGTATTTTTGGCATAACTCGAGGTGACAGTGGCATGGATATTATGTTCGCTCGATGTCGGTCACGTTACAAGTCCGTGACTTGCTAGTCTTTTCGGGGGGCTTGACCGGCACGAGGCACCGACCAAGGTACAAGAAATGTGTGGTCGGTACAGTCTGGCGAAAGAATCCGTCGAGGTCACGGTGGGAACCCATCGCGTCCGAAGACAGGGCAAGGCCCGCTACAATATTGCCCCCACGCAACGCGCTCCGGTGATCCGCCGGAACGCCAAAAATTTGGTGATCGATGAATTACGCTGGGGACTGATTCCTGAGTGGTCCCGCGATGAGGCTGTCGGATTTTCGCTGATCAACGCCCGGTCTGAGACCTTGGCCGAAAAGCCAGCCTTCCGAACCGCCTTTCGCAGTCGGCGGTGTCTCATTGTGGCCGACGGGTTTTACGAATGGCAGGCCCTCGGCCGGTCCAAGCAACCGTGGAGATTCGCGCGAACCGACTGCGAATTCCTGCTGTTCGCCGGGCTTTGGGAATCCTGGCACCCGCCCGATCAGGCCACCCCTCTCGAATCCTTCACCGTCATCACCACGGTCCCGAACTCCGTGGTTGCACCCATCCACGACCGGATGCCGGCTTGCCTCGACCAGGAAGCCGCAGAGCTCTGGCTGGAACCGTCGTCCCCGCTCGAACTGCTCCAAACCCTCCTCAGACCGAGCCCGGACGCCGGTTGGTCTGCCTACCGGGTGAACCCCCTCGTCGGCCAAGCTCGCATCGACGACCCACGGTGCATCGAGGCGTTGTCTGAACAACCGAGTTTGTTCTGATTTCAGGCTCAGGTTTCCAACTCAGTCGAAGATCGGGAAGAAAGTATTGAACGCCTTCTCGCAGAAATGTCCCGGGTCATTGAAGCGGCGATGACGGTCGAGTGCATCGATGGACTGCATTTGCCCCGCGCTCAGCGAAAAATCGAACACTTGGGCATTCTCGCGCAGATGATTGAAATCCTGCGCCTTCGGGATGACCGCGCACCCGCGCTGAACTCCCCATCGCAGCACCACTTGGGCCGGAGTGCGACCCAGAGCCGCGGCGAGGCCGGTCACCACCGGATCCACCAGCACCGACTCCTCGGCGCGGGCCATCCCCAATGGCAAGTACGACGGTGCGCCCAGCGGTGAGAAGGCCGTGACCGCAATGCCCTCCGACTGGCAGAAGCGCACCTGACGTTCTTGGGTCAGGTACGGATGAGCCTCGAACTGATGGACCGCCGGCCGGATGGAGGCCGTGTTCAGCACTTCCCGCAGCATCGAGACGTTCAGGTTGCACACGCCGATTTGCTTCACCAGGCCGGCCCGCTGCAACTCCTCCATCGCGCCCCACGTGTCGGCGTACGGCACCGCGATGGGCTTCAGGGCCGGCTTCTCGGCCGCCGGATCAAAAAACCACTCTGGCGGATAGCGCACATCAAACGGCACATAGGCCAGGGCGATGGGGAAATGCACCAGGTACAAGTCCAGCACGTCCAAGCGCAAGTCCCGCAGCGACCGCTCGCAGGCGGCACGAACGTGCTTCGGCTCGTGGTAGGTGTTCCACAGCTTGGAGGTGACCCAGAGGTCGTCCCGGCGGCAAAGCCCTTCCTGCAAGACCGCCGCCAACCCCGCACCCACCTCGGCCTCATTGCCGTAGTCGCAGGCGCAATCAAAATGCCGGTACCCGAGCCGGACCGCCTCGCGAATCACCGCCGGCCCCTGCGGCTTGGGCAGCTTCCAAGTGCCCAGACCGAGGGCGGGCAACCCGAGGGGGCTGAAGGATCGATAGTCCGGACTCCATTGGCTTTCGAGCGGGCGGTGCGTCATCTCGGGAACATTTTAGTTTCACATGGCAGAAATCCAGCCCCTGCTCACAGCCTTTCGGGTCCCGATGCCGATGCCGGCAATTCGGACCCCGGGGTTCGAAGGTTTACAGACGGACCGAAACTGGGCACTGTTCAAAAGTGATTCAGCCGGAACAACTGGTTGGCGGGGAATGGGCGGACTGGTACCGGCTGACCCCTGCACAACGTTGGCTGGAGAGCGAGAAGTTGTGGCAAACCTATCTCGCACTGGGAGGTTCACTTGATCCCGAACCCGATACTCAAAGTCCTTTCTTCGATGCGCAAGCAGCGCGTTCACGCCCTGCTTATGGGCGGACAGGCGTGCGTGTTTTACGGCGCGGCCGAGTTTAGCCGAGATACAGATTTCGCCCTCCTTGCAAACAGCGCCAACCTCGCCCGATTGCGCAAGGCGCTCGATGAATTGCAGGCCGATCCTATCGCGGTTCCCCCGTTCGCGCTCAAATACCTCCGACGCGGCCACGCCGTTCATTTCCGTTGCCAACATCCCGACGCCTTACACATGCGCGTGGATATTATGTCCCGAATGCGTGGGGTGGATCCCTTCGGGCGACTGTGGCGACGTCGGACCACACTTCAGCTGGCCAGCGGTGAAAAAGTCGATCTCCTCTCCCTGCCCGACTTGGTCCACGCCAAGAAGACCCAGCGCGACAAGGATTGGCCGATGATCCGTCGTCTGGTCGAGGCGCACTATTTCGAGAATCAGAAGCGCCCCACACCGCCACAAATCCGGTTCTGGTTCCAAGAACTGCGCACCTCAGAACTGCTCTTGGAACTGGCCCAACGTCATCCGGCGACCTGTCGACGCCTGACCAGCAAACGTCCACTGCTCTCCCAAGTGATCAGCGGCGAGTCGATGAATTTGGAGCAGGCGTTGCTGGCGGAGGAAACCGCCGAACGCCAGCGTGACCGGGAATATTGGCTCCCATTGCGACGCGAGTTAGAGGCCTTGCGCCATGCCGTGTGACAGAGCTTGAGTTTGCTCAGACACTTCCCTGGTTGGTGACGCGTTCGCCGGAGGTTCCTGCACCCGGCGACATTTCGGTGACAACCCCAGAACCGCCTTGACCCGCGGCGGGGCCGGTCTCGAATGCAATCCAGCCATGTCCCTGCTCGAACGTCTCCCACAAGCCGTCCGCCACGAGGGCGGACTTAGCCGTCGCCTCTTCGTCGCCTACGGAGCAGCCCTGGCCGCGCTGCCAGCCCTAGCCGCTCGATCCGCAGGAACTACCGACTCCAAGATCTCGTTCGCGGCCGACCCCTTCCAACTGGGCGTCGCCAGCGGTGATCCGGAGGCCCACAGCGTCGTGCTCTGGACCCGCCTTTGCCCCAAGCCGCTCGAGCCCGGCTACGGCTTGACCACCGAGCGCGTCTCCGTGCGTTGGGAACTTTCCGAAACCGAGTCCATGTCGCGCATCATCCAGCGCGGGACCGCCCTCGCCCTGCCCCAGCTCGGTCATTCAGTGCATGTCGAAGTCGCCGGCCTCAAACCCGGGCGTCACTACTGGTACCGGTTCCACGCCGGCCTGGCCACGAGTCCCATCGGCCGCACCCGCACCCTGCCCGAGCCGGATTCACTGCCCAGCGTGCTGAACTTCGCCTTCGCCTCGTGTCAGCATTACGAAGACGGCCACTACACGGCCTACGAGCGCATGGCCCAAGATGACCCGGATCTCGTCTTCCACCTCGGTGACTACATTTACGAAGGCCCCGCCAAGGCCAACAAGGTTCGCCGCCACACCGGACCAACGAAGACCCGCATCATCACCCTCGAAGACTACCGCGGCCGCCACGCCCTGTACCGCTCCGACCGGCACCTGCAGGAAATGCATCGGCGCTGCCCGTGGTTCGTCACCTGGGATGACCACGAGTTCGACAACAACTACGCCGCCGGTATTTCCGAGGTCAGCACCGTCAACCCAGCCGACTTCCTCATCCAACGAGCCGCCGCCTACCAGGCCTACTACGAAGCCATGCCTTTGAGGGCTTCTTGCCTACCACAAGGGCCCCACCTCCAACTCTACCGGAAGGCCAGCTTCGGACGACTCGCCGAGTTCCTCGTGCTCGACACCCGTCAGTACCGAACCGACCAGCCCAACGGCGACAACAACAAGCCCCTCAACGCCGCCGCGCTCGACCCGCGCAACTCCCTGCTCGGAGCCGAACAGCGCAACTGGATGGACCGCAGCCTCATCGCCTCGCAAGCCCACTGGAACGTGCTCGCCCAGCAAGTCATGATGGGCTTGGTGGCCTTCCCCGGCACCGCCAAGGACCCCGAGCCCATTTACTCCATGGACCAATGGCCCGGCGCCGCCCACGAGCGCATGGCCCTTGCCCGATTCTGGGCCGATCGGCGTATCCCCAACCCCATCGTGCTCACCGGCGACATCCACTCCAACTGGGTCAACGACTTGCGCATCGACGATCGCAAGCCCGAGACCCCCGTCGTCGCCACCGAATTTGTCGGCAGCAGCATCACCAGCGGCGGCAACGGCAAGGACAACCCCGAAGCGACAGCAAAACTCCAGTCGATAAACCCCTGCGTGCGCTTCTTCAACCGCGAGCGCGGCTACGTGCGTTGCACCGTCACCCCGCAGTCGTGGCGCAGCGACTACATCGCCGTCGAAGACATTCTGAAACCCGGCGGCCGCACCACCGTCCGGAAGTCCTTCCTCGTCGAATCGGGCAAACCCGGCGCACAGGCGGTGTGAAGATCAGGACAGCCGAACGGTGCGTTCATCCAAGACCCTAACCAGCTGCCTTTCTTTCAAGATCCTGCCGTGAAACCGCACACCCCTCCTCATCGGATCCTCGGACGCATCGCTGGGATCCTGGCTCTTTGGGGATTGCTTGTGTCGGTATCGCCGCAGGCAGGCGCATCGACAGCCCGAGGCAATGGCGGTCGAACCGCCTTCGTGGAGGCCGGGCCCCCGACCGACGCACTGGTCGCAGCGTGGTCCATCGATTCCGGAACCCCGGCCCCGGCCTGGGCCACCGAGGCACGCGGAAGCCTCTGGCAAAAGATCGATCAACCCTTCGTTCCCCGCGCCGCCGATGATCTCGCTCCCCATCCGATCCTTGCAGGCGATGCCATCCTCTTTGGCACCACCCGCGACGAGGTTCGGTGCGTCGACCGCCGGACCGGTGCAATCCGCTGGAACCACTTCTGCGGCGGCCCCGTCCGATACGCACCAACCGTGGCCGGGGATCGGGTCGTGGTCGGCGCCGACGACGGATGGATTCGCGCGCTCCGACTTTCCGATGGGCTGCAACTGTGGGCAGTGCGCATCGGTCCCGCGCAGCCTTGGATCAGCGGCAATGGACGCCTGATCAGCCCCCATCCGATCCGATCTGGGCCGTTGGTGGCCGAGGGCACGGTCTACGCGACTGCCGGCCTGTTTCCCTTGGAGGGAACTTATCTGGTGGCCCTCGACCTCACCGATGGTGCCCTCCGCTGGCGTCGGTTGCTGGGGAATGTCTCGCCGCAGGGTTATTTGGTGGACGCGGGTGCCGACCTGATCGTACCGAATGGGCGGGCGACCCCGCGTGTGTACTCCCGGAAGAACGGAGACTTTCGACGCGAGTTGGGCTCGGGCACCGGAACGTTGGCGGTCGTTTCGGACAGCGAGACGTTCACCGGCCCCGGAGCCACGGGAGCGATCACATCGGGCTCGACCGTAAACCCACCGACGAGCACCCGTCAGACCAGCAAGATCGTCTCCTATCCGGGCCGAAACCTCGCGGTGACGCCAACCACGAGTTATCTGGTCAATGAGCGAGAGATCCTCGCCGTGGACCGGGAACGACTCCGGACCAGCAAGGGAGACGTGGTTAAGGCTACCCGGTGGAAACGAGCGGTCTCCGGTGCGGGTCCGCTGATCGTTGCCGGTTCCCATGTGTTCCTGGGCGTCAGCAACACCGTCCAAGTTCTCCGGGCCGACAACGGCGAGGCCGGTCCCACCCTGACAGTCGACGGCCCCGTCTTCGCCCTGGCCGCCGACGACCGCACCCTCGCGGTCTCGACCACCCGAGGCCGGATCACCACCTTCATCCCCCGAGAGACCGGGCCCTCGTCGCCCCCCGCGCCGTCGCCCGCGCCAGCAGTCATCGCCCCGACGAAACCCACGGCCCCTCTGGCTGAAGTCCTGCGCACCGCCCTGGGCCAACTCCCTGCGCCACGCGGCTGGGGACTTTACCAACCCCCTGGACCTGTCGGCGCCGACGACGTCCTCCCTGCGCTGATGGCCGGATCGGAACTTCAATGGGTCATCGCCGTCCCCACGTCCGAGGTGGACGCCACTCGTCGCCATCTCCACGAGCGGGGATGGCTGGGATCCCTCGCCGCGGTTGTGGGGTTTGACGGGTCGGATCCCATCCCGGTAGCCGATCACCTGTTCAACCTCGTTGTGGGTTCCGCGCTTTCCGCATCCGAGGCCCATCGAATCGCCTGCCCAGCACCCTCCGGCGTAGTGGTCCTGCAAGGGCAGATCCTGCCCGGCGAGGCCGTGTCGGGCACCGGACGGTGGACTCACCAGTACGGAAATGCCGGCAACACCTGCGCCACTTCACAGTCACTCCGGGGATTCCCCCGCCTCCAATGGTTCGGAGGCCATGGCCCGGAGCGGATTCCCGACCGGCACACGCGCGGGCATGCTCCGTTGGTTTCCGGAGGCCTGATCGTCACGATCGCCGAGAACGGACTTATCGGAACCGATGCCCGCAATGGAACGGTCCGTTGGCAGTTGGATCTTCCGGATTCGATGCGGTATGCGATGCCGTACGACGGCGGATACGTGGTGCTGGACGAGTCGGGATCGCGTGCCTGGATCGCGGTGAAAACGGAACTTTGGGAGATCGAGGGCCGACGCGGTGCGGTCGCGCGTCGACGGCCCGCACCGGGCCGGATCCACGACGACGATCACTGGGGTTGGGTGGCCCGGGACGGCGGTCGGATCTTCGGCAGCACGATGCGGCCGACCGCTGCCCGCACCCGCAAGGAGTACGACCTCGTCGATCTGGATTACCGCTCGGGCCGACCTCTGGTCTGCTCACGCACGCTGTGCGCCCTCGAGGAAGCCGGTGGCTCCGTCCTATGGGGGATGCCCACCGAAGGCGCCTGGGTGAATGCCACGCTGTGTGCCGCCGCGGGTCGCGTCTATGCGGTGGAGGCGCTGGGCCCGAAGGCTCGCGCAGACCGCACGGGTCGATTGACCTGTGCCGCAATTTTGGAGAACGCCGTTGTCGTCTGCATCGATGCGGCCTCGGGAAAGCGAGTCTGGGAGCGTCCGCTGAAATGGCCTGAGGCCGAAGACATACTGGGGCTTTCCGTAGCGGGCGACCGCCTAATCCTATCCTGCGCGCGAAGTGCCGGCCCGCAGGCTGCCTATCATTTGCGTTGCTGGGAAACGTCCGACGGCACCGAGCGTTGGAAGAGCTCCGGGCGCAATCCGGTCCACGACCTTTTCCATGGTCAGCAAGTCAAACGTCCGGTCGTGCTGGAACAGCGGGTGTGCTTCGAGAGCGACCTGTTCGACCTCGCCACGGGAACCCGATGGATTCCGAAGGGCGCCCAAGGAGACTGGATCCTGAAGCGACCGGGCCACGCCTGTGGCGGGATGACCGGTTCGGATGACGGGCTGCTGTTTCGCGCGGACAACCCGACCTTCTTCCGCTTCGAGGATGGATCCTTCACCCGGCTGTCGCCCACGCGCCCAGGTTGCTGGCTGAACATCCTTCCGGCGGAAGGCGGCATCCTAATCCCGGAGGCCAGTGCCTCGTGCATTTGCGGATATCCCATCCAAGCCTCGCTCGGGTTCGGTTTCCGCAAGGATGCGGCTCCGATGCTGGCCGAAGTGCCGCCCCGCAGTCCGTGAGCCCGGGACGGTGCTAGTGCCGATGATCAGAGGCTCGTCGGCTTCGTGTTGAAGTAGTTCGCACACGTCCCGCATGAAGGTGAACACTTGGGGGCACTTGGTGGAACAGAACTACGTCTTCGAGGTACTGGCTAGAGAGGGTCACCGCGTCGACAAGGTCCTGGTGCTGACGACGAAGATCGCTAGCACAAATCCCAAGTCTGCCAATGCCGTTGATTCATCGGACGCATTGAACGTCCACCCACCCTCGGCTCGATGCCGAAACCCAAGACCGCGTCCCAACCTGGCCACCCCAAGGCAGCAGCGGGGCCGGGCCGGAGCAAGCATTGGAACGTCCACCCCCTTAGGCCCTCTAGTGCGCCAGCGCGAAAGCCCCGCCTATTTCCATGTTCCCTGCGAGCGCAGGACCCATCCCCAACAAAAAGTACGCAGGCGGAGCCCCTCAGCGCCAACCCACTTCGCTAATGTCTAGGTGCCAGTCACTGCCGTCGCTCACACGAACCGCAGATCCCTCCTGCCGGTAGGTGATCTTTGAAAGATCCACCGACACGGGAATCACGTTCACGATCACCTCACCACTCACCACCGAAACCACCCGAGTCCGCTGTTCTGGCCGACGGATGAACTGATAAGTCATCGGATCCACCGCATAAACATGGCCCGTCATCCGTAGCACACCCTCGCGGTAGTCATTTACCACACCAACAAAATGACGATGTGGCTCTTGATCGAAATGACGTCGGTGAATCACGTGAATCTTCTCACCCGGGGCAAGTATCGAATCGATCATGGCCAACAACCCTGTCGATGCCACCCAAGGTTGTCCAGTGCCGGTGACAAACAGCTGCGATAACAGCAAAAAGCTGAGACTAACGGGCTCCGCCAGCACGTCAGCGCCACTCAGCCAGCACCCGCCGAGCACGGCCTGGATTGTTTGTGATCCGCCCGCCGATAACCCAACTCAAAATCGATAACCCCAACCCCACACCCAGCCATTGGCGCAACGCGCTCATTAACCCAAGCAACAGAACCCCTCACAGCGGGTCAAGCCATCGAAACAAACTTCACCCAATAAAACTTCAGCCAGAGCATCGAAGACAGTAATCGCCATTCTCCTCCTTTCTTGACTCCACGACTGAGCCCGAACGCCCCATGCTCAACCACGTGAATCGGATTCGGCTGCTTCCAGAACATGTGGCGAACCAAATCGCCGCCGGCGAGGTGGTGGAACGTCCCGCCAGCGTGGTCAAGGAACTGGTCGAGAACTCATTGGATGCCGGCACCACCCGCATCATTGTCGAAATCGGAGCCGGCGGGCGCAGCCTCATCCGCGTCACCGACGACGGCCGGGGCATGAGCCGCGACGACGCCCTGCTCTGCCTAGAACGCCACGCTACCTCCAAAATCACTCGCGCCGAAGACCTCGCCTCCATCGCCACCATGGGTTTCCGCGGCGAGGCCCTGCCCAGCATCGCCAGTGTGAGCCGGTTCGTCATCACCACCCGCGAGCGCGAAGACACCTCGGGCGAGGCCACCCAGGTCGTGGTCAACGGCGGCAAGATCGTCGAAGTGAAGGCCGCCGCATCGCCTTCAGGAACCACCATCGAGGTTCGCCAGATTTTCTTCAACCTGCCCGCCCGCCGGAAATTTCTCCGAGCTGAGGAGACCGAACGCGCCCACATCCAACATTACCTCACTCTGGTGGCCTTGGCCTGGCCCCAGGTAGGCTTTAGTTTTATCACCGATGGGCGGCAAGCGTGGCAATTACCACCGGTGCCTTGGAGTTCTGATGCCGACCGTTTTACCGCACTCAAGGAACGGCTGCGCCAATTGCACGGTGCCGAAACCCCATGGTTACCACTCAATTTTTCGGCCGGCATCGAAGAGGCACCCGATGCCGGACCCGAAGAAGATTGGGTCCTGCGCGATTCGGGCAAACTCTCGCGGTTCCGTTTGTGGGGATTTATCGGAGCGCCCGGTGTCTCGCGCGGTTCACGCGACGAACAACACCTCTTCGTCAATCAACGCCCCGTCGAGAATCGAGGACTCCATTTTGCCCTGGCTGAGGGCTATCACACAGCCTTGATGCGCGGACGTTATCCCGTCTGCTGCCTGTTCCTGGAAATCGATCCGGCGGCCGTCGACGTCAACGTCCACCCGCAAAAACGCGAGGTGAAGTTCCGGGAAGAAGCCGCCGTACGACGCCTCGTGGCCAAGGCCATCCGAGACACATTGCTGAAGTTTCACCAAGCACATCCCGAGGCCGAGAGGTTCACCCCCGATCTGCGACTCCCGATGCTAATAGGCGAGGCCACGGGATACCCTTCGACTGCGCATTCCCCGACCACCCCCCAATCTACCCTGCTGCCGGGATTCTCTGGCACAGAGCTGGCGGAGCCGAGCCCACCCGCTGTCTTCCCAGCTAAGAGGCCTGCCCTAGACCTCCCCACCACGGAGACCCATGCGGCTCCGGCCTCAGGGTTGCCCCAACCCGATTCCATCCCGGCGCAGCGATTCGCCGAACCCACGTTCACCCGACCGTCGGAGCCGGCCGCTCGCCCCCTCCCGGGCACCCCACCGGCGGCGGTGACCGAGAGCCCAATAGTGCCCTCGGGTCCGAGCCACCTGATTTCT
>Ga0209598_10001398_pt1 | contig 19765 bp, 14 predicted proteins | sample M_140807_EF_Meta_FD_187317 | JGI IMG/M metagenome (GOLD analysis project Ga0209598, IMG submission 187317) | Freshwater microbial communities from Lake Montjoie, Canada to study carbon cycling - M_140807_EF_MetaG (SPAdes) (version 2) | ecosystem: Environmental > Aquatic > Freshwater > Lake...
GGTCGCTGTTGCCGGCGGCGATTTCCCGGGTGCCGGTGGCGATGTGCTCGCTGCCCTGTCGCACCTGATCGACCACCCGCACCAGGTTTTCGTTCATCGCGGCCAGGGCCTTGGCCAGCGCGGCGGTCTCATCGTGCCCATCGGTGGCAATGCGTCCGGTCAGGTCGCCGGTTGCGGCCGTGCGGGCCAGATCGACCGCCGCATTGATCGGCTGGGTGATCGATCGGGTCACCAGCCAGGCGAGCAGCATGCCGACCATCAAGGCGGCGCCCACGAAGCTGATCAGCAGCATGCGCGCCTGGGCGTAGGACGCGGCAGCATCGGCTGCGAATTCGGCTGAGGTCTTGGATTGCAGGCCGCCCAAGGTCTGCAGGACCGTGATCCAGCGGGCCTGGCGCGGGCGAACCTTGTCCATCAGGAAACTGACCGCGTCTTCGGTCTGATTGGCCATCCCCAGATCGGTGGCCTCGCCCATCAGCGCGACGGTTGCCTTCTCGGAGCGCTTGATGGCTTCGAGCAGCGCCTTTTCGGCTTCGGATGCGTCGTAGCGGTCGATCAGCGCGAGCAGTTCCTTTTCCGCGCTGGCGTAGGCTTTCGACGCCTCTTCGATCGACTGCTGTTCCTGCTTCTTCAGATCAGGGTCGGTCAGCAAGGTGAGATTGCGGATCGCGATGGCCCGCTGGCTCACCGAGTCGATCATGGTGTTGACCCGCGCAATCTGCTGATTATTGCCTTCGATGATGTGCGACATCCGCGCATTCATCTGTGAGAGCTGCAGCGTGGCGAAGCCCGCCATCACCGCCATCAGCATGAAAACGCCGCCGAAAGACAGCGCCAGCCGCGGGCCGATCGGCACACGATGCAAGAGCTTGAGGCCGCCTGCTGCCTTGAAAGAAAGAGGTAATGAGCTCATCAGGGACTCCGGTTGAACCCAGAATAGACACAGTTTGGAAACAGTCTAGGGTCAGCCGACGAACGTGATGCCTGTGTAAGCGTCATCGAAGCCGCCCAGATCCAGCGCTCACCCGGCGTCGCGCCGGCACTTGACAGACAGGCCGGAGTCGTAAATAGTACGACCGTTCGTTTTATTTTCGGATCAAAAATCGACCTGCCCGTGCGTAAAGGTGCCCAGACCCGTTTTGCCATCCTGGCGGCTGCCTGCGAGCTGGCCGCACGCGCCGGCCTCGAAGGCCTGACCATCGGTGGCCTGGCCGAGCGCATGCAGATGTCAAAGAGCGGGGTGTTCGCGCATTTCGGTTCGCGCGAAGACCTGCAGATCGCGGTGCTCAAGGCCTACGAGCAGCACTTCGTCGAAGAGGTCCTGAAGCCTGCTTTGCAGGCACCACGTGGGCTGGCCCGCTTGCGGGCGATCTTCGGGCGCTGGCTGATACATACCGCCCGCAAGGACGCCGGCAGCTGCCTCTGGATTGCCGGTGCGGCCGAGTACGATGACCGCCCCGGACCGATCCGTGAGGTGCTGGTCATGATGGTGCAATCCTGGCAGCGCGAACTCACGCGTTCGATCGATCAGGCGATCGTCAGCGCAGAACTTCCGGCGAGTCTCGACCCTCAGGACCTGGTCTTCGATCTGTACGGGATCGTCCTGGTTCTGCAGCACGAGTCCCGCCTGATGAACAGACCCGATGCGCTCGAGCGCGCTCAACGTGCCTTCGAGCGCCATGTGCAGCATCAGCAGTGGATTCCGCAATCATCTCAACCAATGGAGTGACCCCATGGCCCAGTACACCCCGCCGCTTCGCGATATCCAGTTCGTCATGCATGAAGTCCACGGCGCTATCGAGCAGCTCAAGGCACTCGAGGGCCACACCGATCTGAACCGCGAGCTGGCCGATCAGATCCTCGAAGAAGGCGGCAAGTTCTGCGCCGAAGTGCTCTTTCCCATCAATCGCAGCGGCGACGAGCAGGGCTGCACCCACTCGCCCGCAGACGGAACGGTCACCACCCCTGATGGCTTCAAGCAGGCCTTCGCTCAGTACAAGGAGGCCGGCTGGCCGACCCTGACCTGTGCCACCGAATTCGGCGGACAGGGCTTGCCGATGTCGGTCGGCATTGCCTTTCAGGAAATGATGAATGCCGCCAATCAGGCCTGGTCGATGTATCCCGGCCTCACCCACGGCGCCTACGATTGCCTGCTCGAGCACGGCACGCCCGAGCAGAAGTCGCTGTATCTGCCGAAGATGGTGTCGGGTGAATGGACCGGCACCATGTGCCTGACCGAGCCGCATTGCGGCACCGATCTGGGCATGCTGCGCAGCAAGGCCGAGCCGAATGCCGATGGCAGCTACTCGATCACCGGCACCAAGATCTTCATCTCCGCTGGCGAACACGACCTGGCCGACAACATCGTGCATCTGGTGCTGGCACGGCTGCCGGATGCGCCGGCCGGCACGCGTGGCATCTCGCTGTTCATCGTCCCGAAGTTCATCCCGAATGCAGACGGATCACTCGGTGCACGCAATGGCATCCGCTGCGGGCGCATCGAAGAAAAGATGGGCATTCACGGCAATGCGACCTGCGAGATGAACCTCACCGGCGCAAACGGCTGGCTGGTGGGCGAGCCGAACAAAGGGCTCAACGCGATGTTCGTGATGATGAATGCCGCGCGCATCGGCGTGGGCATGCAATCGCTGGGCCTGATGGAAGTCGCCTATCAAAACTCGCTCGCCTATGCGAAGGACCGCTTGCAGAGCCGCTCACTGACCGGCCCCAAAGCGCCTGACAAAGCCGCAGACCCGATCATCGTGCACCCGGATGTGCGGCGCATGCTGCTCACGCAGAAGGCCTGGGTCGAAGGCTCACGCTGCTTTGCTTACTGGCTCGCCCTGCAGGCCGACATTGCCGAATCGCATCCGGACGAAGACGCGCGCAAGACCGCGCACGATCACCTCGCCCTGCTCACCCCGGTGGTCAAGGCCTTCATCACCGATAACGCGTTTACCAGCACCAACCTGGCCCTGCAGGTCTTTGGCGGCCATGGCTACATCCGCGAATGGGGCATGGAGCAGCATGTGCGCGATGCCCGCATCAACATGATCTACGAGGGCACCAACACCATCCAGTCACTCGACCTGCTCGGGCGCAAGGTGCTGGGCGACAACGGCGCCAAGCTCAAGGCCTTCGGCAAGCTCATTCAGGACTTTGTTGAGGAACACGGCACCGATGAATCGATGGCCGAGTTCGTCAATCCGCTTGCCGACCTGGGCGAGAAGGTGACCAAACTGACCATGGAAATCGGCATGAAGGCCTTCCAGAGTCAGGACGAAGCCGGTGCAGCAGCCGTCGACTATCTGCGCGTGGTCGGGCATCTCGTGTATTCCTATTTCTGGGCGAAGATGGCCCGCCTGGCACTCGACAGGATCAAGGCCGACGGCGATTCGGTCGAGCCGTTTTATGTCTCGAAGCTCGCTACCGCGCGGTTCTACTTCGCCAAGCTGCAGCCCGAGACCGCAGGCCTGATTCGCAGCGCGCGAGCCGGTGCAAAGCCGCTGATGGAACTCGACGAGGCGCTGTTCTGAGTGGCCCGCACGATCCGTCACTTTCTGCTCAGGGAACTCTGAATGAACTTTGCCTTGCACTTTGGTTTGTGTCTGTCAGCGGTGGTGATCGGCCTGGTCGCGCCGCAGTCGGCTGCGGCCCAGTCACAGGCCGCGAGCCCGGTCGGTTTGTGGCGCACCATCGACGATGCCACCCAGCAGCCCAAGGCGCTGGTGCGCATCGTCGAGCAAGGTGGCGTGCTGGCCGGTCGCATCGAAAAGCTCCTGGCCGACAAGTCCGATGCTGTGTGCGAGCAGTGCACCGATGAGCGTCGAGGCAAGCCGGTGCAGGGCATGACGATTCTGTCAGGCCTCAAGCCCGAGGGCAGCGAGTGGACCGGCGGCGAGGTCCTCGATCCGGCGAGCGGCAAGGTCTATCGCGCCCGCATCAAGCTGGCCGATGCCGGACGCAAGCTGGAGATGCGCGGTTATGTCGGCGTGCCCACGCTGGGCCGCACCCAGGTCTGGCTGCGCGAGCCATGAGCGGCCTCATCGCAGGGCCTGAGCTATCACATTCACTTTCGATCCCTCTTCCTCTCTGAACGGAGAACCGATGTCCCGATTCATCGTTAGAAAAGTCGCGGTGCTGGGTGCCGGCGTTATGGGCGCACAGATCGCTGCCCATCTGGTCAATGCCCGCGTCGACGTGATGCTCTACGACCTGCCGGCCAAAGACGGCGACCGCAGCGGCATCGCGCGTCGGGCCATCGAAGGCCTGCGCAAACTCAATCCGGCGCCGCTCGGCCATCCCGATCTGGCGGCCTTCATCACACCGGCCAATTACGACGAGCACCTCGAGGCGCTGCGCGGCTGTGATCTGGTGATCGAGGCGATTGCAGAGCGCATGGACTGGAAGCACGACCTCTATCGCAAGGTCGCACCCTTTCTTGCGCCGCATGCGATCTTCGCCTCGAACACCTCGGGCCTGTCGATCACCGGACTGTCTGAAGGCTTCGAAGACGCGCTCAAGCAGCGCTTCTGCGGGGTGCACTTCTTCAACCCGCCGCGCTATATGCATCTGGTCGAGCTGATTCCGACCGCCTCGACCGACCCGCTGATTCTCGATCAGCTCGAGACCTTCCTCACCTCGACCCTGGGCAAAGGCGTGGTGCGCGCACGAGACACGCCGAACTTCATCGGCAATCGCGTTGGCATCTTCGGCATGCTGGCCACGATTGCCGAGGCGGCGAAATTTGGCTTGAACGTCGATGTGGTCGATGACCTGACTGGCGAAAAGCTCGGCCGAGCCAAGTCCGGCACTTTCCGCACCGCGGATGTCGTCGGCCTCGATACGCTCGGTCATGTGATCCGCACGATGCAGGACACGCTTAAAGGCGATGCCTTCGAGGCCGTCTATGCCACACCGCCAGTGCTGGCTGCGCTGCTGGAAAAAGGCGCGCTCGGCCAGAAGACCGGGGCCGGGTTTTACCGCAAGGTCGGCGCCGACATCCTCAGGCTCGATGCCGCCAGCGGCGAGTATGTGAAGGCCGGCGGCAAGGCAGACGAAACCGTGGTTCGCATTCTCAAGAAGGCCGACCCGGCCGAGCGCATCCGGCTGCTGCACGACTCGACCAATCCGCAGGCGCAGTTTTTGTGGTCGATCCTGCGCGATTCCTGGCAGTACGCCGCGATCTGTCTGGAGTCGATTGCCGACAATGCCCGCGACCTGGACTTCGCGATGCGCTGGGGATTCGGCGCCCAGGAAGGCCCCTTCGAAGCCTGGCAGGCCGCCGGATGGACGCAGGTGGCGCAATGGATTCGCGAAGACATCGAAGCCGGCAAGACCCTTGCGCCCGCGCCCTTGCCGGCCTGGGTCTTTGAGGGGCCCGTGGCTGCGCGCGGCGGGCCGCATCAGCCCGAAGGCTCGTGGTCGCCCACCCGTCAGGCCTTTGTGCCCCGCTCCACGCTGCCGGTCTATCAGCGTCAGCTGTTTCGCGCGCAGGTGCGCGGCGAGAACACGCCCCATGCCCATGTGGCCGGCCACACCGTGCACGAAGATGACTCGGTTCGACTGTGGACCCTGGATCAGCCCGGCCTGAATGATGTGCTCATCCTGTCGATTCGCACCAAGGTCCATGCCATCGGGCCGGGTGTGATCGCCGGACTGATCAAGGGCATCGAGTGCGCAGAAAAAGATTTTTCCGGACTGGTGATCTGGTCGCCTGATGAGCCCTTCTCGTACGGCGCCGACCTTCAGGCCATGTTGCCGACCTTCATGGCCGGCGGCGCCAAGGCGCTCGAGCCTGTTGAAAAAGCCCTGCAGGATGCGATGCTCAGGCTGCGGTATGCACAGGTGCCGACGATCGCTGCGGTCAGCGGAATGGCCCTGGGCGGCGGCTGCGAGCTGGCCGTGCATTGCGCACGCCGGGTCGCAAACCTGGAGAGCTACATCGGCCTGGTTGAAGTCGGTGTGGGCCTGATTCCTGGTGGTGGCGGGCTGGCCTATGGCGCGCGTCGTGCCTCGGAAGAAAGCCGTGCCGCACCCGAAGCCGCGCTGATCGAATTCCTGAAGAAATACTTCATGAATGCAGCCACTGCGCAGGTCAGCCGTTCAGCGATCGAGGCGCAGCAGATGGGTTATCTGCTCGAGGACGACCGGATCGTCTTCAACAGCCATGAGCTGCTCTACACCGCTGTGCGTGAGGCGCAGGCGATGCGTGATGCCGGCTGGCGGGCGCCGCGCAAGGGGCTGATCCGGGTCGCAGGACGCCCTGCGATCGCAACCATCATGGCGCAGCTGGTCAACATGCGCGATGGCGGCTTCATCAGTGCGCATGACTTTCACCTTGGCAAGACGATTGCCGAGGTCATCTGCGGCGGCGATGTCGAGGCCGGATCGATGGTCGACGAGGAATGGTTGATGACCCTGGAGCGGCGCGCCTTCATGGGCCTGCTGAGCCATCCCAAATCGCAGGAACGCATGATGGGCATGATGCAGACCGGCAAGCCGGTGCGTAACTGAATCGCCCTGTCCGAATGAAACGGAGCACATGAAATGAGCAAACAGATTCAGGACGCCTATATCGTTGCGGCCAGCCGCACCCCGATCGGCAAGGCACCCAAGGGCGTGTTTAGAAACATCCGTCCCGACGACCTGCTGGTGCGGGCGCTGCAGGCCTCGCTGGCCCAGGTGCCGACCCTTGACCCGGCGGTGATCGAGGACGCGATCGTTGGCTGCGCGATTCCCGAGGCCGAGCAGGGCTTGAACGTCGCCCGAATCGGCGCACTGCTGGCCGGTCTGCCCAATACCGTGGGCGGCGTCACGGTGAATCGCTTCTGCGCATCCGGCCTGACCGCGCTGGCGATGGCCGCCGACCGGATTCGGGTCGGTGAGGCCGACGCCATGATCGCCGCCGGCTGCGAGTCGATGAGCCGCGTGCCGATGATGGGACACACGCCCTCGATCAACATGCATGTCTTTGATCGCGACGAGAACCTGGGCATCGCCTATGGGATGGGCATGACCGCCGAAAAGGTTGCCACGCAATGGAAGGTGTCGCGCGAGGACCAGGATGCCTTTGCGCTCGAATCGCATCGCCGCGCACTGGCCGCCCAGGCGGCAGGCGAATTCACCGATGAAATCTGCCCGGTCGAGGTCATCGAGAAATTTCCCAATCTGAGCAGCGGCCAGATCGACACCCTCACCCGATCAGTGAGCCTGGATGAAGGCCCGCGTGCCGACACCTCAATCGAGGGCCTGGCCAGGCTGCGAGCGGTCTTTGCCGCCAAAGGCAGTGTCACCGCCGGCAACAGTTCGCAGACTTCGGACGGCGCCGGTGCGCTGATCGTCGTGTCCGAGCGCGTGCTCAGACAGTTCAATCTCACGCCGATGGCCCGCTTCGTGTCGTTTGCAGTGCGCGGTGTGCCGCCCGAGATCATGGGCATCGGCCCGAAAGAGGCGGTGCCGGCTGCGCTCAAGGCCGCGGGCCTGACGCAGGACGACCTCGACTGGATCGAGCTCAACGAAGCCTTCGCCGCGCAGTCACTCGCCGTCATCCGCGACCTCGGTCTGGACACCGCGAAGGTCAATCCGCTGGGCGGGGCGATTGCGCTGGGCCATCCGCTGGGCGCCACCGGTGCGATCCGCGCAGCCACCGTCGTGCATGGGCTGCGCCGGCGTGCGGCGAAGTACGGCATGGTGACCATGTGCGTGGGCACCGGCATGGGTGCAGCCGGCATCCTCGAGCGGGTCTGAGGTCGAACATGAGTCAATTGATTGCCGGCCCTGATGCGGCAGGGTTCAACGCGTGCAGTAAGGATTGAGCGTCGGCAATGATTCTGCCCATCGGTCTGGCACTGGCCGCGCCTTTGGCACCGCTGCTGTGGTGGCAGGGTCGACGCGTGCGGCGCATCACACCGGTGTTGCCCGAGCCGCCGGGCCGGCGCCAGGGCCGCTTGGCCGAGCGGCTTGACGGTCCGCCGGCCCGCCTGCTGCTGCTGGGCGATTCCTCGGCCGCCGGCGTCGGGGCGCCCGATCAACCCTCCGCGCTGAGCGGTCAGCTGCTGGCACGCTTGGATTCTCACCTGACGCGGCCGCTGCACTGGCGGCTGGTGGCCCGAACCGGTCTGCGCACGCGTGAAGCGATCGACTGCCTCGATGCGCCTGCGCCAGCATCGGCAAGAGACGAATCAATTGCGGCGGGCTTCGATCTCGCGGTGATTGCGCTGGGTGTGAATGATGTGACTGCCTTGCAGTCGCCCAGTGCCTGGTTGCGCGATGTCGATCGGCTGCTTGCTTATCTGCATCATCGGCATGGCGTGCAGCGCATCCTGTGGTCGGGGCTGCCGCCGATGCACCGCTTCCCGGCGCTGCCACAGCCGCTGCGTGCTGTGCTCGGGCAGCATGCCCGCGTGCTCGATCGGGCGCTCGCCCATCATGCGATGTCTGCGCGGACTGCCTGCGAACTGGAGCATGTGCCGCTGCCTTCGATGAGCGAGGCATCGCTCATCGCCTCGGACGGCTTTCATCCCGGGCCGGGTGCCTATGCGCTCTGGGCTCGCGAGCTGTCAGGGCGCGTGCTACAGGCCTTGAGCATGCCGGGCAGAGCTCAAGGCCGGACAGCGAGCCTCAGTGCTTGTGAGCTGAACCCGCCGCCGGCGCAGCACCTGCCGCCGAGTTGAGGGGGCGCACCGCGGCTTTGACCTCGATCTGCTGGCGCTGTTTGTCGGCACCCTCGACGACCAGGGTCAGGGGCACCTGATCGCCCGGCTTGAGCACCTGTTTCAGGCCGATCAGCATGACGTGATAGCCACCGGGTGCCAGGCTCACGGCTTTGCCGGCCGGCAAGGCGAGATCGGCAATCGGGCGCATGCGCATCACACCGCCATCCATTTTCATCTCGTGAATTTCGACCGTGGCCGCCACCGGTGATTGCACCTGGACCAGTCGGCTGTCGGTCTGTGAGGTCAGGCTCATGAAGGCGCCGCTGGCCTTTTGCTCGGCCACGGTGCCACGGACCCAGGGCTCGCTGACGGTGACCTGCGCCAGGCAGGGCAGGGACAGCAATGAGGCGATCAGGCCGGAGATGAAACGGAATGTCATGCCTTGGGCTCCATGGGGGACGGTTCAGGTAGCCGACTAATCTATCATCGCCCGTCCCTGTCAGGATGATCAGCCGATGAGCGTCGAAAGCCCCGCCCGTATTTCCGCACCGACTCTGCTGGTGAGTGAATGGCTCGCCCGATTCGACGATGCACTGCAGACGCGCGATGCGCAGCAGGTGTCCGCGCTGTTTGGCGAGGAATGCTACTGGCGCGACCTGATCGCCTTCACCTGGAATATCGCCACCTTTGAAGGGCTTGATGCGATCGGGGCGATGCTTCACAAAACCCTGGACCGTGTGCAGCCCACGGGCTGGCAGATCGAAGGCGAGGCCACCGAGTCCAAGGGCGTGGTTCAGGCCTGGCTCGCTTTCGAGACCGCGATCGGCCGGGGCAAGGCCCATGTGCGCCTGACGGACGGCCGCTGCTGGACCTTCTTCACCGCCTTGCGCGAGCTCAAGGGTTTCGAGGAAAAGCGTGGTTCGACCCGCGAGGCCGGCGCCGAGCATGGTGCGATCCGCGGCCGCAGGACCTGGACCGATCAGCGGCAATCCGACGCCGAGTCCATGGGCTATACCGAGCAGCCCTATTGCCTGATCGTCGGTGGCGGCCAGGGCGGCCTGGGCCTGGGCGCGCGCTTGAAGCGCCTGGGCGTACCTGCCCTGATCATCGACCGCAACGAACGCCCCGGCGATGCCTGGCGCAACCGATACAAGTCGCTGTGTCTGCACGACCCAGTCTGGTATGACCACCTGCCTTACCTGCCCTTTCCAGAGCACTGGCCGATCTACACGCCCAAGGACAAGATGGGCGACTGGCTCGAGGCCTACTGCACGCTGATGGAGCTCAACTACTGGGCGAAGACGGTCTGCCGCTCAGCGACTTTTGACGAGGCCAGCCAGACCTGGACGGTGCAGGTCGAGCGTGACGGCCAGCCGGTGAGCTTGCGTCCGACCCATCTGGTGCTGGCCACCGGCATGTCGGGTGTGCCGAACCTGCCCAGCTATCCGGGCATGGACCGCTTCAAGGGTGTTCAGCATCACTCCAGCACGCATCCGGGTGGCGAGGGCTTTGCAGGCAAGCGCTGCGTGGTCGTGGGCTCGAACAATTCGGCGCACGACATTGCCGCCGACCTCTGGGAGCATGGCGCCGAGGTGACGATGCTGCAGCGCTCGCCCACCCTGGTGGTGCGCGCCGAATCGCAGGCACGTAACCGCACGCTGTATTCAGAGGACGCGCTCAAGGCGGGCATCAGCACCGATCTGGCCGACCTGACCGTTGCTTCGATTCCCTATCGCCTGGTGCCCCAGTTCCAGATCCCGATCACCGCCCAGCTCAGACGCGACGATGCCGCGTTCTACGACCGGCTTGAAGCGGCCGGCTTCATGCTCAATTTCGGCGAAGACGAGTCCGGACTCACGCCGATGTACCTGCGTAGAGGGTCTGGCTATTACATCGATGTGGGCGCATCGGAGCTGATCGCCGATGGCCGCATTGCCCTGAAGCCCGGCGCGGTGATCGACCATCTCACCGAAGACGCGGTGGTGCTGAAAGATGGCACCGTCCTGCCGGCCGACCTGGTCGTCTATGCCACCGGCTACGGCTCGATGACCGGTTGGGCGGCGGCATTGATCTCGACTGAAGTGGCCGACACGGTGGGCCCCTGCTGGGGGCTGGGCTCGGATACCCTGAAGGATCCGGGTCCCTGGGAGGGCGAGTTGCGCAACATGTGGAAGCCGACCCGCCAGACCCACTTATGGTTTCACGGAGGCAATCTGGCTCAGTCGCGCCACTATTCCCTCTATCTGGGGCTGCAGCTCAAGGCGCGCTACGAAGGGATTGCCACGCCGGTGTACGGTATGCCCAGTGCGTGAGCATCCGCCTGGCCGAAGGCCTCACGCGCGCAGATGCCGCGCACTGAAAGACTGAATCCGATGCGCCATCTGGCTCCATCCGCACCCCCGCCGGCTGCCCCCCGAACACCGGAGCGCTCCGACTGGCAGACCCTGCGCAGCCTGCTGCCCTACCTCTGGGAGTTTCGCTGGCGGGTCGGTATCGCCATCGTGTGCCTGGTGGCCGCCAAGGCCGCGGTGGTGGGTGTGCCGGTGGTGCTCAAGTGGATCGTCGATACCCTCGTGCCGGTCACTGGCGGCGCTGCCGCCCTGGCCGCCGTGCCGCTGGGATTGCTCGCTGCGTATGGTGCACTTCGATTGGCGTCGACGGTCTTCACCGAACTGCGCGAATTCGTCTTTGCCAAGGTCACCCAGCGCACGGTGCGCAAGGTGGCGCTTCAGGTCTTCGGGCACTTGCACGGACTGTCGCTGCGCTTTCACCTGGATCGCCAGACCGGTGGCCTGACCCGCGACATCGAGCGCGGCACCCGCGGCATCTCGTCGCTGGTGTCTTACACGCTCTACAGCATCCTGCCGACACTGGTCGAGATCGTGCTGGTGGTCGGCTACCTGGCCATGCACTACGACCTCTGGTTCACCGGTATTGCGGCGGTCGCACTCACCTTGTACATCATCTACACCGTGGTGGTCACCGAATGGCGAACCGAGTTTCGCCGCTCGATGAACGAGCTGGACACCAAGGCCAATGTGCGTGCCATCGACTCACTGCTCAACTACGAGACGGTCAAGTACTTCGGCAATGAGGCCTTCGAGTCACGCCGCTACGACGAGAGCATGCAGCGCTGGGAGCGGGCGGCGGTTAGATCGCAGACCTCGCTCTCGGTGCTCAATGTCGGTCAGGCGGCCATCATCGCGGTGGCGGTCACCCTGATGGTCTGGCGCGCCACGGTGGGCGTAGTCGAGGGGCGCATGTCGATCGGCGATCTGGTGCTGGTCAATGCCTTCATGATCCAGCTCTACATGCCGCTGAATTTCCTGGGTGTGCTGTACCGCGAGATCAAGCAGAGCCTGGCCGACATGGAGCGGCTCTTTTCGCTGCTCGATGCACACCGCGAGGTCGACGATGCGCCCGGCGCCCAGGCGCTGCGCCTCGCGGGTGCGCCTGAAGTGCAATTCGAGGCGGTGTCGTTTGCCTATCAGCCTGATCGGCCGATCCTCAAAGGGTTGAGTTTTGTCGTGCCAGCCGGGACCACGACCGCCGTGGTGGGCGACAGCGGCGCGGGCAAATCCACCCTGGCACGCCTGCTCTTCCGGTTCTATGACGTGAGCGGCGGATCGATCCGTTTCGATGGCCAGGACATTCGTGCAGTGACCCAGCACAGCCTGCGATCGGCGATCGGCATCGTGCCGCAGGACACCGTGCTCTTTAACGACACGCTGCGCTACAACGTGGCCTATGGCCGCCCGGATGCCAGCGATGCCGAGATCGAGGCTGCGGCCGACGCCGCGCAACTGAGCACATTCATCTCAAGCCTGCCGGCAGGCTGGCAGACCAATGTCGGTGAGCGCGGGCTGAAGCTGTCGGGCGGCGAAAAGCAGCGCGTGGCGATCGCCCGCATGCTGCTCAAGAACCCGGCGGTGCTGATCCTGGATGAAGCGACCTCGGCCCTCGATTCGCGCAATGAGGCGGCGATCCAGGACGCGCTGCACGCGGTGGCGGCGCACCGCACCACGATCGTGATTGCCCATCGCCTCTCGACCATCGTCGATGCACAGCAGATCCTGGTGATGGAGTCGGGTCAGATTGTCGAGCGCGGCCGTCATGATGAACTGCTCGAGCAGGGTGGAAAATACGCGGCGATGTGGGCGCTGCAGGCGCGAGAGTCTGCCGAGGCCCTGTCCGACGGCGTCGAGTCACGCTGACAATGCAGGGCGCGGTGCGCGCTGACCGGGACTGAACGATGAAGTTGGCGATGGCGTCGTGCGCAAAAATTCAGGACATCGACCCGCAACCGGCCTGGCCGCTGATCCGTGCCGAGCGGCCTGATGCACTGCTGCTGCTGGGCGACAACATCTATCTCGATCGCAACGACCACCACGATCCCTTTGAGCTGACGCAGGCGCTGGATGCGCTCTATGAGCGGCAGTTTGCAGAGCCCGGATTCAGCGCGCTGCTGCAGGATCTTCGAGGCCGTGGTGCGCCGGTCATGGCGATCTACGATGACCATGATTTCCTCGGCGACAACCGTTACGGAGCCGATGGGCCACAGGCCTTGCGCGATGCGGCTCGCGATGCCTTCATCCGGGCTTTTCGTCCGACCCAGACCGATGACGAGGTGTATCGCATCGAACGAATCGGTCCGCTCGATCTGATCGTGGTCGATGCCCGCTACCACCGCCGCTCGCTGGCCGGATCACGCGATGACCCGGATGCAATTCTGGGTGCGCCGCAGTGGGCCTGGCTCGAACGTCAGGTGGCGAAATCGGATGCGCCCTATCTCGCGGTGGCCAGCTCCAGCACCTTTCACGCCTTTGGCGATGAAAGCTGGGAGCTGTGCCGACCGGCCTTCGACCGGATGGTGAAGCTGCTGCGGGATCGGCCGGGCGCCCTGGTGCTGTCAGGCGATGCGCATCGCAATGCGGTCTACGACGACAGCGGCGTGATCGAGATTGTTTCGTCGGCGGTGGCGCGGCGCAGTCTGGTCTTCAAGGTGCTGCGCAGCAACTACGGCATCCTGAGTTTCGATGACGATGGACTGCGGGTTCAGTTGCACAGCCTGAAGGTGAGCTCGCGCTTTGACTTTCGCATTGAGCGCTCGCACTGGACCTTGCCCTGAGATGCTTCGAGACGCGGGCGGTCAGCGATCCAGGATCTGGCTCAGGAACTGACGGCTGCGTTCGTTCTGGGGGTTGCTGAAGAAGGCTTCGGGCGTGTTCTGTTCGACGATCTCGCCGCGGTCCATGAAGATCACCCGGTCTGCCACCGCGCGTGCAAAGCCCATCTCGTGGGTGACGCAGACCATGGTCATCCCTTCACGGGCCAGACTGATCATGGTGTCGAGCACTTCCTTGACCATCTCCGGGTCGAGCGCCGAGGTCGGCTCATCGAACAGCATGATCGAGGGGTTCATGCACAGGGCTCGGGCGATCGCGACCCGCTGCTGCTGCCCGCCCGACAGTTGCCCCGGATACTTGGGCGCCTGCTCGGCGATCTGAACGCGCTCGAGCAGCTGCATGGCCTGCGCCTGCGCCTGCGCCTTGGGCTGCTTGCGCACCCAGATCGGCGCAAGCGTGCAGTTGTCCAGTACGGTGAGATGCGGAAAGAGGTTGAACTGCTGAAAGACCATGCCGACGTCAGAGCGCACCGCGTCGATGTTTTTCAGGTCATCGGTGAGCTCGGTGCCGTTGACCCTGATGCGACCCTGCTGGTGCTGCTCCAGGCGATTGATGCAGCGGATCAGCGTCGATTTGCCCGAACCCGAGGGGCCGCACACCACGATCTTCTCGCCACGCGCGACATTCAGGTCGATGTCCTTGAGTACATGAAAATCACCGTACCACTTGTTCAGTCCACTGATCTGGATAGCCAGTTCGCCATGGGTGAGTGGGGAGGGCAGTGACATCGTGCAAGTCCTTGGTGCAATCGGGCAGGTCGATCAGCGTTGTGCGCTTCGGGAGAGGTCGCGCTCGAGCCACTGGCTGTATTTGGACATCGCGTAGCAGAAGATCCAGTACACCAGGATCGAGAACAGGAAGGCCTCGATGAAGTATTTTTTCCAGGCGTAGTCGGTCTCGGTTGATTTCTTGACCGCATAGGCAAAGTCGTAGATCGCGATCACCACCACCAGCGAGGTGTCCTTGAACAGCGAAATGAAGCTGTTGACGATCGGCGGAATCGAGATCTTCAGGGCCTGCGGCAGCACGATGAATCCCATGGTTCGCCAGTAGGGCAGACCCAGCGCCTGCGCCGCTTCGTACTGACCCTTGGGCACGGCCTGAAGACCGCCGCGCACCGCTTCGGCGAGATAGGCCGCCACGAACAGGATGATCGCCACTTGCGCGCGCAGCAGCTGATCGATCCGCAGGTTCTCCGGCATGAAGAGCGCGAACATCACGCTGGCCATGAACAGGACAGTGATGAGCGGGACACCTCGCACCACCTCGATGTAGGTGACCGAGAAGCTGCGGATGATCGGTAGCTCGCTGCGCCGCCCGAGTGCCAGCAAAATGCCCAGCGGAAAGGCCAGGCCAATACCGAAGATCGACAGGATGAGGGTGACCGGCAGGCCGCCCCAGAGCTCGGTGCGAACCGGCGAAAGGCCCAGTCCGCCGCCCATCAGCCAGAAGGCCAGCGCAATGCCGATCGCCCAGATGGCGGCCAGCATCGGCCGCCAGAAGGCCTTGATCGCCGAGATCACCAGCAAGGCGGTCAGCAGCACCACCACCAGCGCCGGGCGCCACTGCTGCTCGAAGGGATAGACGCCGAACATCATGAAGCGGAACTTTTCCCAGACCACCGCCCAGCAGGCGCCCTGGCCACGCACTGCGTCGCAGGCGGCCACCGGCTGCGGGCCCCAGACCGCCTTGAAGATCAGCCAGTCGAGTATGGGCGGCAGCAGCCAGGCGAGCAGGCCGAGAATCAGCAGGCTCAGCGCGGTATTCAGTCGGGTTGAAAAGAGCTTGTCGCGCAGCCAGGCGAGCGGGCCGGCTGGCTCAAGTGCAGGTGGGCTCGATGTGCGCATGGCGTTAGCGCTGAGCCAGCCGCATGCGGCTGTTGTACCAGTTCATGAACAGCGAGATCGCCAGGCTGATCGACAGGTACACCGCCATCAGGATGGCGATCGCCTCAATCGCCTGCCCGGTCTGGTTCATCGTGGTGTTGGCCACTGCAACCAAATCGGGATAGCCGATCGCAACTGCCAGCGAGGAGTTCTTGGTGAGGTTCAGGTACTGGCTGGTCATCGGCGGGATGATCACCCGCAGGGCCTGAGGCAAGGTGATGAGTCGCAGCCGCTGGCCTGGGCTCAGGCCCAGTGCCATCGCCGCCTCGCCCTGTCCGCGGTCGACCGAATTGATGCCCGCTCGGACCACTTCGGCGATGAAGGCCGCGGTGTAGGTGGTGAGCCCGATCAGCAGGGCCGAGAATTCCGGTGACAGCACCTTGCCGCCCTGGTAGTCGAACCCGGTGAGTTCCGGGATCTCCATCTTCGTGGGTGCGCCCAGGAGGGCCCAGGCCAGCAGCGGCAGGCCCGCGATCAGTGCGACCATCCCGAAGCCCGTCGGGAGCTGGCGCCCGGTCGCGGCCTGAGTGCGCTTGCACCAGGCGCGCCAAAGCAGAGCGAGTGCGATGCCGACCGGCAGGGCCCACGCGGCGGCCGTCCAGGCGACATGCTCTGCGGGCCAGGCAAACCGGAACCCGCGCTGGCTGATGAACAGCCAGTCGCCCAGTTTGATCGCCTCCTGGACCGAAGGCAGCAACTCGGTGAACAAGCCGTACCAGACGAAGAGCTGAAGCAGCAGCGGCACATTGCGCATCACCTCGACATAGATCGAGGCCAGACGTGCCAGCAGCCAGTTCGAAGACAGGCGCGCCACGCCGATCAGGGTGCCCAGCAGCGTGGCCAGCACAATACCCAGAGCGGCCACCACCAGGGTATTACTCAAGCCGACCATCAGGGCGCGGGCGTACGAATCGGCCGGGCCGTACTCGATCGGCTTTTCGGCGATTTCAAAGCCGGCTTCACGACTGAGGAAATCGAAGCCCACCTTGATCTGGCGGGTCTCGAGGTTGTGCAGGGTGTTCGAGATCAGGTACCAGCCGATGCCGACGACTGCGGCAATCAGCAGGACCTGGTAGAGGAGGTTACGAGCCCGTTCGCTTCGGAACATGGTTCAGCCCTTCATGCGGCCTTCGCCGCATGGGCTTGTTCTGTGGCGCAGACCGGTGCTCAGCGGATCGGCGGGGCGTACATCAGGCCGTCGTCTTTCCACAGCGCGTTCTGATCGCGCTCCAGGCCGAGCGGACCGATGTTGCGGCTGTAGATCTCGCCGTAGTTGCCCACCGACTTGATCACCCGCACCAGCCAGTCGTTGTCGAAGCCCATGCCCTTGCCGACGTCACCCGATGTGCCGACGAGGCGCTGGATGGGAGGCTCTTTGCTCTCGGCCTTGAGCTTGTCGACATTGGCTGAGGTCACGCCATATTCTTCGGCTTCGATCAGGCCGAACAGGGTCCAGCGCACGGTGTTGAAGAAATCCCAGTCGCCACGGCGGATCATCGGACCCAGGGGCTCCTTGGAGATGGCTTCCGGCAGGATGAGGTAGTCGTCCTTGTTGGGTGCCTTCAGGCGGCTGGCTGCAAGGCCTGAACGGTCTGTGGTGTAGACGTCGCAGCGGCCCGAGAAGAAGGCCTGTTCAATCTGGTTCAACTCGGCGATCACCACCGGCTTGAAGCTCATCTTCTTGGAACGGAAATAGTCGGTCAGGTTCAGTTCGGTGGTGGTGCCCGGCTGCACGCAGATCGTGGCGCCATTGAGCTGGGCAGCCTTGGTGATCTTGGAGGCTTTCTTCACCATGAAGCCCTGGCCGTCGTAGAACAGCGTGCCAGCGAACACCGAACCCATGGTCGCGTCGCGCGAGGACGTCCAGGTGGTGTTGCGCGAGAGCATGTCCACTTCGCCCGACTGCAGGGTGGTGAACCGGTTCTGCGCGTTGGTGGGCACGTACTGGACCTTGTTGGCGTCGCCCAGCACCACCGCAGCCACGGCACGGCAGAAGTCGACGTCGAGTCCTGCCCATTTGCCCTGTGCATCCGGTGCCGAGAAGCCGAGCAGGCCGGTGTTCACGCCACAGCGCAATTGGCCGCGCTGCTTGATGGCGTCCAGGGTGGTGCCGGCTGAAGCGGGCAGGGGGGTCAGCGCGGGTACGGCCAGCGCGCTGGCAAGCACGAGGCTGCGAAGCCAGGTTCTGTTCATGTCGGGTCTTCCACGAGGAGTTGGTCGGGCCTGCCGTGAGGGATGACGTGCGGGTGCACACGTCGCGACAGCGAAGCGTCGCCAGTCTAAGGTCATTCGGAGGGTCGTTACAAGCGGATGAATGGTGCCTGGATGCCCTGCCGTGCGCGGTTCGGCTCAAATCAGGTCGGGCATCAGGGCGCTTTTCGAGCGACCGCTTCGCCCGGGCGAACCGCACCATCGAGGCAACCGTGTCTTGCTCTGCCCGATTTGAAAGGATCCACGATGGTGTCCAGTAACACGCTGCGTTCGCAAACCCTCAGAAACCGTTCAGGCGCAACTGTTCTGTCGGCCCTGTTTGCGCCCGGCGCCTGGATCATGAATCGCCTGCACCTGCCGCTCAAAGTCGCTGCGGTGGTCGGCGCCTTCATGGTGCCCATTGGGATGCTCGGGCAGTTCTACTGGCAAAACGCGCAGACCCAGATTGATTTCGCACAGCAGGAGCGCCACGGCGTGACCTGGCTGCAGGCCTGGGTGCCAGCGCTGGTGGCCGCCGAGGAGCATCGAGTGCAGGCGAGCCGAATTGCTGGCGCAGACGCCGCCGCCCGGCCTGAGTTCGAGGCGGCTGGATCGGCGCTCAAGACTGCGATCGCACGCTTGTCCGAGGTCGATGCCTCGGTGGGCACCGAGTTGAACACCGGCGAGCGGATCAAGGAGGTGCGCCAGGCGCTCCAGCTGGCGGTGACGGAAAGCCAGGGCGGCAAGCCGGCGGCGATCCAGGCCGCCCATGAGGGGCTGATCGAGCGGCTGATCGCGGCCGGCGTGCATGTCGGCGATTCGGCCAACCTCGTGCTCGACCCGGACCTGGATTCGTTCTATGCCATGCAGGCCTCCGTCATCGACGGCCCCGGAATTATTGATGCGATCGGGCGGGTTCGACAGGCTGGATTCGACCTGATCGCCGATCCGAGCCGCGCGGGCGCGGCCAATGCGATGACCGGAGCGCTGGCGGTGATCCGCCTGGGCACCGAACGGCAAAGCGCCGGGCTGGCCCGTGCGATCACGAACACGGCGGCACTCGCCGAGCCGCTGGCGGTGGAGGCACGACTCAAGCCGGTCCGCGCCCTGGTGGAGGCCGCCGAGAGCTGGGTCGGTCGCGGCGGCGCAGCGCCCGCGCTGGCGTCGTGGTCTGACAGCACCCGCGAGGCGATGACTTCTGCTACTGCCTTGAATGCGGCTGCAATGACTTCGCTCGATGGCCTGCTCAAGGCCCGGATCGATCGGCTCGAATCCGAGCGCACCAGCCGTCTGGCGATCGCAGCAGCAGGGCTTGTCCTGGCGCTCTATCTGCTCGCCGCGTTGTATGCCGCGCTGCAGGGCAGTCTGAAGGCTCTGGGCGACCAGATCGTGCGGCTGGCGCAGGGCGATTTCAGCGAAGAGGCGGTCAAGGCTCGCCGTGATGCGGTGGCCGAGTCGCTCGACACGCTGAGGGACTCGCTGCGCAGTGTGTCTGACACGATGAAGGCGGTCTACGAGCGCGCCGAACAGGTCTCCGGCTCGGCCCGTGAGATTGCCACCGGTAACAGCGACCTGTCGTCGCGGACCGAGCACAGCGCGGCTTCAATTGAGGCGGTGGCTTCCAACATGGATGCCGTCAGCCGCAGGGTGGTGGAGAACGTCGAGGCGCTGGGCCGGGCTGACAGCGAGATGGCGGGGCTGGTCCGCGCGGTCCAGGAAACCGAGGGCACGGTCAACGGGCTGGTCAATCGCATGACCTCGCTGCACGCACAGAGTCGGCAGATCTCTGAGATCGTCGGCATGATCGACGGCATTGCCTTTCAGACCAACATCCTGGCGCTCAATG